>Ga0255758_10004661_pt1 | contig 11564 bp, 8 predicted proteins | sample 011ome_24_FD_179958 | JGI IMG/M metagenome (GOLD analysis project Ga0255758, IMG submission 179958) | Coastal salt marsh microbial communities from the Groves Creek Marsh, Skidaway Island, Georgia - 011513CT metaG (version 2) | ecosystem: Environmental > Aquatic > Marine > Intertidal zone > Salt...
GAGGATTTGACGGTACAGGCGTAAGGTTGTCATCGAGGACATTTTCTCCTTCTTCAAAGAGAGTTGTTGTTCGTATTCTCACAGCAGTAGTATGAGTATTCCAACGAATAAAAGCTCCGTTTTGTGTGTGACTGAAAATGACGAATTTTCTTCAGTTTCCCGAGAGCAACGACGCAACATAAAAAGAACAGACAAGAGATGATTTTGTCTTCTTTCTAAAGCGATGAAGACGCAAGTTTTACAGAAAAAGCTTTCGACGACGATGGGGGAGAGAGATTCTTTGTGGGACGTGGTCGTGAAGTGGGACGATATTTGTTTCAAACACATTCTGCCGAGATTGAATCGAACGGACGTGAAATTCTTGGGCGAAGTGAACAGTGAAACGAGAAAGTTGATTAAGAGATCATCTCGCGCGAGTGATTTGAAGAAGAGATTCAAGGTCGAAGAGATGTCATCGGTATCGACTTTGGAGTTCATGTGGGAGAATCGATGGTTGTGGCCGAGTGACTGGGGCAAAAGCGAAATATGTTTCTGCGTAAGAGTTGCTCAAACGAATAAACTCGACTTGCTCAAGTGGGCGCGAGAGGAGAAAGAGTGTAAGTGGGATGAATGGACGATTAATGCGGCCGCAGAACAAGGTAATCTGGAAATGGTAAAGTATTGCGTTGCAAATGAGTGTCCTATCGATATGCTGGCGTGTATAAAAGCTGCCGAAAACGGTCATCTCGAGTGCCTCAAATACTTACACGAAGAAGTCAAAGTGCCTTGGGATTGGGAAACTGCCAATTTGGCGGCTAAAAATGGTCACCTTCATATACTCGAATATCTTGTCGAGCGTAAATATGATAAATATAACACATATCACGTATTGGCGTGTAGGTTTGCGGCCAGAGAAGGCCAATTAGACTGTTTGAAGTACTTACACGAAACCGCCAAATGGCCGTGGGACGATTTGGCGGTTTTCGAAGCGAAAAAGTACAACCACCGCGACTGTGTACAATACCTCCTCGACAACGACTGTCCTCTCCCATTTGGTTGGTATTACGAAGATGGAGAGTTATACATAACAGAAGAAGAAGAAGAAGAAGAAGAGGAAGAAGAAGGAGATTTAGACGAATGGGAAGAATACCAGGCCGACGAAGAATTGCAGCACGTAGCACATGACTTTCAAAGATACATAACAAAAAACTGGTGAGAGTTTTAAAACTCACAATAAGGACGGTGTCGAAGCGCTTCGAGCCTAAAAAGTTTCGCCAAAGTGCTTCCAGCGTGCTCAACGTGCAAAGCGCTTCAAATTGAAATTTCACCCTCCCTAACTCACATTGCATAAGTGAAAAAAGACACTACAAAACACAACTTTTCTCTTCATAAAAACGCTTTTTGATTTATTTATTTCTCAATCAAATCTTTCAGATCAAGAACACACAAATTAGTAACAGTTTGTTTTCCACGCTTCGATCGACGATTTGCCCCCCGGTTTTATCGGTGGTGAAACGAAAACGGAAGAGAACGACTCTTTTCCTTCCTTTCTTTCTCTTTCGGGTCGCTCGAGAAAAACGAGGAGATATACTAACGCTTTCGTTTGAAGAACTCTTCGATGATGTTGAATGTCGGACGACGATTGGTTTTCGGTGGTGGGACAGCAGCACTCGCAGCAGCAATCGGGGTGACCGCAACGACGACGACGACAAAAACATCATCGTCGGAGTACTTTAACTACGAAAACGCGAAGCGTACGACGACGTTTTGGTACCACGCGTTGCCGGCGTATTTGAGTTACCGGTACGTGCAACGGAGGAACGAATTGTTCCATCGGTTTCATCAAAAACAAAATCGTCCCGGGGACAAAGACGACGACGTGATGTCCTCCTCTTTCCCTCTTTCGACGATGTTCTCCTCCTTCTTTCTCCTCTCGGATACCGACGCGAACGCAGAGTACGAGAAATTACATAACTATTTCAGCCCAATAATTGAGAAACAAGTCTGGGAACAGAGAGGATTTTACATCAAACACGCGCAGTTCTTAAGCACGAGAGATGACTTCGTCCCGGAGAAATATCTCGAGTGGTGCAAGAAAGTGCAAGATCAAGCGCCGACGAAGTTGGAGAAAGGTGAGGCGCTGAAAATAGCGGAAGAAAGCTTACGAGGGACGAAGTATGAAAACGCGATCGAGTATTGGGAGGAAACGCCGATTGGCGTGGCATCGATTGGAGCGGTGCATCGATGTCGCTTGCGAGGCGAATCGAAAACGTGCGTGGTCAAAGTGCAAGCGCCGGAGGTGGAGAGTCGGTTCAGGAACGACGTGGACACGATGATTTTCTTTTTGAGACTGTTTCAACCGCAACACGTGCCGCCGTTAAAGGAAGTGCAGAGGAACTTTTTGAACGAGTTTGATTATCGAATCGAGGCGGAGAATTTGCGAGAGATGAAACGGTTGATCGAGGACGGGAAGTTTTCAGATCGGGTGAAAATACCAGAACCAAAAGTGGAGATGTGTTCAAAGAACGCGTTGTTTATGGAAGAGATCGAAGGAGTGCCGTTGGTGAGAGGTGTGAAGGAGTCGTACGAGAGATTTTTGAAGGCGACTGGGAAGAGCGCGGACGCGAACGCGATGCGTCATTCGGCGAATGCGTTGTTAGCCGACGAGGCAAAAAACGAAACGAATTTTAAAGACGTGGAAGAAACCGCGCGAGCGACGAGGAAGGCGAACGCGATGATTCGAGCGAAATTTCTTCTCATCGATGAACCAATTCGGTTGGCGTATAATCTCTCACCGTTACGTCTCGTGTTTGGGAAGTCAGAAAAGAAACCGTCCGCGACGCTTGTCAATCTCGGAGACGTGTTGCGAACCATGTTGGACGTTCACGCGCACGAAATTTTTGAGTGCGGCACGTTCAACGGCGACCCGCATCCGGGAAACATTCTTTTAATGCCCGATGGAAGACTCGGTCTCATTGACTACGGTCAAACCGTGCGCATCGACGAATGCGCCCGACGCGCGTATGCCAAACTCGTCTTGGCGTTACTGCATGAAGATAAAGAAGAAGTAGCGAGGCTGGTCTGGTCCTCGCCGCCGGACGGGTTCGGAGGAAAGACGAAGAAGAGAGACGTCGATACGGCGTACAAATTAGCAACCTTTTGGAACGATCGAGACACGCCAGATATCACCGAAGGCTTAAATTTGCAAGAATTTATCGACGAGATGGAGCGAAGGGATCCAATGATTGACACGCCGAGGCAAATGGTCATGATCTCCAGAGTGTCTGTTTTATTGAGAGGTATGGGAAACGCGTTCGATATGCGATTGCGAGTTTCCGAAGCTTGGAGGAAACACGCGAGAGCGTTGTTAAAGAAGACCGATCCGGAGTATTATTTATTGAAAAAGGAAGAGGCGGAGGAAGAGAAGAAGTAGAACTGTAGTAGAATTTAGTATTTAGTTTTAGTATCATCATAACACTTTTGTCGAGCACTACACGTCTCTCAGAAGACTCGAACACGTTTTTCTTCTTTCTAATCCTCTTTTTTCGGCGAAATCGAAACAACCACCGTCTTCTCGTCCTCCTTGACTTCGAACGATACCGTCACGAGCATCTTGCCTCCACCACCATCACCACCACCTTTCTTTTTATTCTTGTTCTTCTTGCCGTTTTTTTCTTTCTTTTCTTCGTCTTTGGACTCCTCTTCGACGACGGGGTCTTCTAATCCGGCGGCGATGCGCTCTTTCTTCACCTTTCGCTTCTCCAAGAATTCTTCCTTCTTCTCGTTGAGCAATTCTACACATCTGGGCACCTCGCCAACTATTAACGGCGCGGAAATGCCAACTTTACCAAACATACCGTACGCGTCTAAAGATAGGTTCACTTTGTCGGTTTCCTTTGGCGGTTTAGGTCCCGCGTTTTTCATCGCGTTGACTTTGTTCTTCTTCGCTTTCGTGAGCGTACCAGTCATGGAGAGCAAATCGTCCATCTCTTCGTCTTTGTCTCTCTTGTTGACCATTTTCAGACCGGACAACTTCGCGGTCAAGTCCTCCGCGCTTCCGTTTTTAGACGACGAGGACGTCGGTTCCGCCGGTGCACTTTTCGGTAAGAACTTTTGCAAGAAACTCACCAACTGGTCGCACGAAGAAATTTCCGCCTCGAACGGTTCCGGAGCGTTTTCTCTTTCCCACTGCTTTTTCCTCTCTTCCGACGCTTTTTTCTCCGACGCGTACTCCGCGTCTCGCTCCGCGCGAAAGACTTTCTCTCTCTTCAACCACTCGTTGTTTTTCTTCTTAAAATCGTCTCGCAAATCGTCCATTTCTTTCCGAATCTTCAAGATTTGCTTATACGCGCCGTCTCTTTCTGATTCTAAAGCTTTCACGTTCTTGTTGAAGTTATCGCCGCCGCCGCTATTACCACTTTTACCATTTTCTTTCTTATTCTTGTTGTTGCCACCTCCCTCTACGCCGCGAATCTTATCGATTTCGTTCTTCAGTTTTTGCTGCTCCGCTTTGTTCGCGTTGATCTCCACGTCCTTCGCTTTCGCCTTTTCTTGCATAGCCTTCCTCGACCCGTCCGTCCCGGTAATCTGCGCCTGCTTCGCCGCCATCGCTCTCGCCGAATCCTTCATCTTATTCAACTGCTTAATCTTCTCCACCAAGACTTTCTCTTCCTTCAAACTCATCGTTTCGTGCGAAAGTTGGTCTTCGATTCTCGCCATCTCCGCGTCGATTTGCTCCGCGCTCTTCCCTCCTCCTCGGTTCCCGGAACCGCCGTCTCTCTCGCCTTTCCCCATGTTATCCAAAGCTTGAACTTCTTTCCTACACGCATCTCTCGTTTGCATCAAAATTTGACATTGCGCGGCTAACTCGTTTAATTTCGATCGAATCGGTGCGTATTTCGCTTGCTCTTTTTCTCGTCCGTCTCTCAAGACTTTGATTTTGCTTTTGGCCGATTCGATCGTTTTTTTCCTCTCCTCGATTTGTTCGTTCAACCTTTTCATCGCGGTTTCGTGTTTCTCTCGCGACGGTCTCGGGAGCCTTTGCACATCAGAGGTACTCTTCGTCTTGCTTTTGTTCGACGCTTTCTTCTCCTCGTCCTCGTCCTCGTCCGCAACATTTTCCGTCGTCGTCTTTAAATCTTCTTTTTCCTCTTTTTCCGCCGCGCTGACGACGACTTTCATCTCGTCCTCCTCTTTTTCCTTCTTCTCTTCTTTGGACGCTGCTTTCGAGGAGGAGGATGCGCTGGCGCTGCTCTTGGTGCCGCTCATATTGCGTCTAACGTCTCCAATTGAAGAAGCGTTTCGCGGAAGAAGAGAAACGCGCGAAGGAAAGAGTATCTAAAAAAACGGATCGTCTCCCCGATGAGTTGATTTTCTTACTCGTATACGCGCTCTCTTGGATCTCCAACAACGAGAGAAGAAGAAGAACGTGAGAGTATATATAATCTTCCGCTAAAAACGAGAAAAGGATACACAACGCTCCGCGCGAGTGAGAGAGAGAGAAATAGGCGTTTTCTCGGTAAGAAGTCTCGGACTTGAAGCGTGTATGCAGGGGAAAACACTTGATGGGTTTCTTTTGGGGGAATAATATTCCTTGTCTCCAAAAACAGAGGGAGGGAAACCACGCACCAAAAAGAGGCGAAAAATGATCGAATGCTTCCCAGAAAAAGAACGAAAGCAAGAGAAAGAGAAAGAGATGCGTAAATTATGAATGTGAGAAAAGTGCTCTGCTGGCAAATTTTTTCATTTTGATTTTGGCTCGTGTGTTGTTCCTGCTTTGAACGCTGTATTTTGCGAGCGCGGAAGAACCCTGGCACACTATATATACGTATACATATACATTAGAGATGAGCAAACTCTCTCTTTCTCTCTCTCTCTCTTTCAAAATGAAAGCGCGCTTTTTATCATCGTTCTTCGTATTCCAACAAAATCTGGTGACAATCGACCAATACTTGCGCGTCTAAAGCGGCGTACGCGGTTTGAGATTCCGAGAGCGGCCGCGAGGACCAATCGGACATTCTGACGGATTTATCGAGCGGTTTTGAGAGAAGGACCGAGCACAGGTTGGAGAGACCGATGGGTTGGTGTCGGTTGAGTTCTTTCTCGAGGAGCCACGGTTTTCTTCTCCGATCGGTTCCTTCTCCGTTTTCTTCTTCTTCTTCTTCTTCTTCTTCTTCTCCGTTCTTCTTCATCATCTTCTTCTTCTGTCTCGCGCTTCGAGCGTCTTCCACTCTCGTTCTCCAGTAGTGTTGAAGGTCCAGGACGTTTCGCGGTTGGCCGAGGTACGACGCGCATTGACTGAGCCGCTTGAAGTCTTCTTTGCCGGCAAAGACGAGCTTTAAAATCGAATCGTTTGAAAATAAAGCGCCCAAAGTGTCTCTTAAAACCGTCGATGGCGCGTCGTCGATAAGTTTTGGGAGATCTAAGAGGAAACAATCCGATTTGGAACTGATTTGGAGCAACGCGACGGTTTCGCTGAGAGCGCTGCTGCGAGCTCGTTTCGACGGCGGCGGCGCGGCTTTCGCGTCGTCTTCTTTACTCTCTTCCTCATCCTCCTCGTTCTCATTCTCACTGTCTGAACCGCCGAGCTTGGCGGCCCATTCGGTATCGATGCCAATCGCATTGGACGCGCTTAAAACTCTAAACATTTCTTTCAAGGAATTTTCATCGTCCACGAAACTCACGTTTACGTTTTCTGGCAGTTTATAATATCGCAACTCGCGGTCCATGCGCATTTGCATCATCATCTCGTCCGAACAAATTGAAGCGATATCAGCTTCGCTAAAGCCACATCGCTCGGCAAACGTTCTCGCGTACTCTAATTCTCCCGCAGTAACGAGCGCGCTCACCACTCGCTCTTGAAAACGGACGTCATCTCCGGCGTGTTTCAACGCCGCCTCGAACGCGCCTTTCGAAACCATTCGGTCGATGGAACTTTCCCAATACTGTTTCTTAATGTTCGGAAATTCTTCGTACAGATTGAACCGTTTCACGGCTCGAAACCCGGCCCTTAAAAACGCATGCGACTCCATGGCTAAACACGTCGCCACAAACTCAATCTTCTTCTCTCTCGACAGATTTTTCGTCAACTCTTCCAATAAACCAATCTCGTCTCTATTCGCCAAGAGCTCAAACGTTTCCGAGTTTGTAAACTTTTCCAACTCGAAATGCGTGATCGTCGCGCACGCGCTCCCTGGCGCTTCCTCCAATAAAAATTCAACGTACTCTTCTATGACTCGATTGGTGACGATATCGTTCGTTTCTTCCCCCCAAAAGAAATCCTCTTTGCCAACCCCGAACGACTCCGCGACGCGCGCGATAACTCTCGCCTGTTGCGCACCTCCGCCTCGCTCCTTGGCGGCAAAATACACTAAATTCGCCGCGCGGCGTCGGCTCTTTTCGCACCTCACTCTCGACCTCGTGATGTTCTTTAGTTCAAACCAGTTCCTAGTGTACGCTTCTCGAACGTTTGTCGCTCTCGTGCAACTCTCGATGATCACAAACTGAAGTAAAATCCGCTCGCTTTCAATCTCCTTCGTCGACGCTTTCGGCGCCGCTTCTTCTTCGTCGTCGTCGCAGAAGGACTCTTCCTGCCCCCAGTTTCGGTCATAAAATTCATCTTCTTCTTCTTCGTATTCTTTCATATCGTCGCTATTTTCTTCCTCTCGCACGCGTCGTTCGTCTTCCAAAATCTCCACGCAATCCAGACATATTCGCGGTGGGATCGAATACGTTCGCTCTTCTTCATCTTTTCCTCCATCTTCCATCATCTTTCGTTCGAAAAATTGAACGCACGTCTTCCTCAGTTCCGGAAACTTTTGTCGGTTCGCAATCATCTCGCGGAGAATTCGTAAGAGTTCGACGGCATCGTCATTATCATCGTCATCATTTGCTGCTGCTTTTCCTCCCGTCGATGATTTTTGAAAAGCGGATGGTGATGTCGTTGCCGTCGTCGTCATCCTTTTCTTCCGCGGCGGAGGATGAGGATGACGTTCGCGACGAATACTGCGACGACTACGCGGTGAATGAAAAGAAGAACAAGAACACTGCAACGACGACGAGGACGATGGTGGTGCCGCCGCCGTAGCGAAGCGCATGTGATGCGTTTTTGTTCTTCGATTGCTTCTTTTGTTGTAACGACTTTGGATTAGAAAAGATATTCTCTTTTAAAATTCGACAAAGAGGAGCCGATGAGGCGAGGAGAGAAGAGCGCTCGTTACGGTGCGAGTACGTAAAAATGAAGGTCTATATTTTGGTATGTTCACTCTCTCTCTCGGCTATTAAAGCGGCTCTCCCTCGTTGGATCTCTCTTTTTTTTTCTCTCTCTCTTTCCTGTCGGTGTGTTTTGCGTGGTATTTCGTTCTACGGTGATACGTTCGATGTCGCCTCTCTTCTTTTCTCTCTCTCTTTCTCTCTGCATCGACTCTCGTCTCTCTCATGTATATTATTTCTTTCTTTCTTTCTACTAACAATAATAATAATAATAATAATACTTAATCCTTCTTCTCGGATGGTCTTTCCACGCCTTCCCACGATTGCTGCCACTGCTTATCATAAAACGTCGCCTCGTCCGCTAAGACCTTCAAGTTGTCCAAATCGCTCAACTGTCTGACAAAGCAGACAAACATAACGGTCGCAAAGATCGCCGTCTTGCCCAAAAACGAGTCGTGTAACTCAACCAAACCAGTGTGCGTGGCCGCGTCGATCAAATACGCGAACAAATACCCAACCATCGCGGCTCTGCCGTTCGCCTTCTCCGCCTCGGGCAAGTGAAAGCGCATCATCCATACTTGCCACGGGATTTGACCGAGGTCAAACGTACCGTCTTCGTCATACACCGCCGGATTCTCCTCCAACATCTTTCTGTGCACAATTTCGGCGTCGATGACTGCGTTCCAATCCGTGGTCCCGTCCGCCTTGGCGAATTGCGCGAGATCCCACGTCCCATTCACCCATCTCGAGTCCTCCCATTTCTGGGTGGATTTCCCCATCAAACCAGCTTTGGTGGTCGCCGCGGCATCTTTCCCGAACGCCTCGGAGCCGGCTTTTGTGCCCCCTTTTTCGAGCGGGGAGAGTTTCTTCTCCGTGTTCGTCGCCGTCGCTTTGACGGTTCTGTTTTAACGCGTTAAAGTTGTTGTTGTTGTCGTTCGAAGAAGATATTCGGTTTTGGATAATACGAAGAAGAGATAAGTCAGTGGACGGACACACGAGATCAAAAAAACAAATCATCATCTTCCTTTGCGACGACGACGACGAGGAAAGAAGCCCCTTCCCTTTACCTCCGGTCGTTTCAAAGGAAAACGACCCCGCGCGTCTCCTCATCTCTCAGAAAGAGGCCCACGCGACGACCGTTGTGGACGCACGAAGCGAAGAAAAAGAAAGAGAGCGACGAGAGAGATTTCCGACTGCTCTGCATTCAGAGATATTTCCCAAAGAGGAAAAAAAAAACTAAAATTAGCCCCTCGCATCAATCGCGACGAACGAAACGCGTCGCACCTGTTCACGCGAGAGTTCGCTCTGCAATTTCTGAGCGCAGAAACCGTTGAAACAGATTGCGCGCGTAAGGAAAACATTTCGAGTTTACTGTTGCGACGTTCGCGTGTGGTCTTTATTCTCTCGTTTATGATTGAAAACAATTCTATTACGCGTTTGAGAGGATGAGTTTTAGACGGCAGAGAAGAGGAGCTTTTTCGGATGAAATTTTGCAGGCGAAAGAGATCTCTTTTTGGTGGAGATCTTTCAAAAGCGGCGACGCCCACACAAAAAAAAGGGTGATGAAATCGATGACTTTGTAAAGGTGGTGGTAACGGTACATCCGTTTCGATGACGACGACGATTCAGACGACGACGACTTTGAACGGGACGACGACGATAACGACGAGGAGGAGGAGGAGGAGGAGGAATATTCTTCATCGGGGGACCTCCTCCACCTCGCGTCGTCCTCAGACTTCGAAGTCCTCCTCTTCAAAGGGGGGAAAATCAACATCATCGTGGGGAAAAGAGAAGACGACGTTGGTGTTTGATTTAGACGGCGTTTTGTACCCAGCCTCGAACGGGTACTTGGAGAACGTGCGAGACAATCAGCGAAAATTTTTAACGGAGAAGTTTAATTTAAGTTTAGAAGACGCGAGACGCGTGCGGAAAGAGGCGTTCGAGAAACACAATCAGACGTTGAAAGGATTGCGGAGTTTAGGATACGCGGTGGAACACGACGAGTTTACGGAGTACGTGCGCAAAGGATACGACGAGTATCTCTCGTGCGATCTAAGAGTGAACAAAACGCTCGAACGACTGAAACTGGCGTGTTCGAAGAGGAAAGGCAAGATGGTGTTGATGACGAATACGGCGGAAAAGCAAGCGAGGAAGTGTTTAGGCGCGTTGAACATCGACGAAAAGTTATTCGAAGATGGCATATACGGGAGTTCTTTTATGGGTGACAACGCGAAACCGATGCCTGAAGCATTCGAGATGGTGTGTGAAGATATAGGAGTCTCGCCGAAAGAATGCGTCATGTTTGAGGATTCGTTTAAGAACTTGAAAACGTGCGTAGCTTTAGGCATGGGGGGCGTTTTCGTCGCCGGGGAGACGTTGGAGATGGAACTTGGTGGCGGTGGTGAAAAAAATAAAGATAAGAGCGATAAGGGCGAGTTAAATGCAGTCGCGAATGTTGTCGTCGAATCCATCGGCGATTTGTTTGAAGTTTGCCCGGAGTTGTTCGATTGATTTTTTTTCCAGTTCCTCTTCGAAAGAATGTGGGTGACGCGCGTTTGTACCTTTAGATTTTGTAACAATACAGAGATATAGAAAGACAAGTGGTAGTACTAAGATTTGTTTGTAGATTGTATTATTAAATGCTTGTACTCGCCATGGCCGCCGCGCCTACGATGCTACTCGCAAACACAAACATCGAACTCTTCTTCGCGTTTTCGTTATCGATCCCAAACACGCTCATGTCCCAAATCACGTGCCTCAACCCGGCGACGCCGTGATACACAAACGGGAAACTCAACATCGCTTTCGCTGGAAACACGAGCAAAGGAAACTGCGATTTAAACAGCTCCACGGTTTCCGGTACCGCCTCTGGGCCTCCCACGCACGCGATCACGCCCCCTACGCCAACCGCTCCGGACAACACGCACCCGGTGACTCTGTTGGTAATCGAGGACAACGCCACGATCGGAAACTTATAGTGCGCGCTCTTCCCGTCCACGTCCAGAACGTCTGGACTCAGAGGACGTGCGTTCAACAGTTCTCGATGGTTCCTCGGCGTGCCTAAAAACGCGGTCCCTCCGGTTTTCGGTTGTCCGTATTCCTCGGGAACTCCCGTTTGACCAATCTTGGCTGTCGCACTCGTCGTGAACGACTTTTTCCCTTTCGTGTAATACAGATTCTGTTGACGATGATGATGATGATGTTGAAATTGTTCCCGTTGTTCTCGTTCTTCTCGTCGCTCGGAAGTTTGAAGAAAAAAACAAAGCGGCTTTTGGGAGCACGAGTTCGTCCCGAACTGCCGCTGCTGCTCCGAATGTTGCAAAGCTCTCCTCCCCGCTCGACGAAGCATGTTTGAATATATACGTCTCAGTAAA
>Ga0255758_10004672_pt1 | contig 11538 bp, 9 predicted proteins | sample 011ome_24_FD_179958 | JGI IMG/M metagenome (GOLD analysis project Ga0255758, IMG submission 179958) | Coastal salt marsh microbial communities from the Groves Creek Marsh, Skidaway Island, Georgia - 011513CT metaG (version 2) | ecosystem: Environmental > Aquatic > Marine > Intertidal zone > Salt...
AATATTTAAAGTCTCAATATCCCAATTTCGCTGAAAAAGTATTTCTCTATGCGGAAGGGGATGCGGTCTCCTTAGCCTCTGAAGCGATCGAGGGCGATAGTGGTTTGGTAACCTCTTTTGCGGTGAAAGATCCAACCAAGGAGATCAACAACCAAACGAGCACATCTGTTCCCTGGTTTATTGCACTTTGGAGCCGAAACACTTATAATACTGAAATCGAGTCGTCTCTGGTGGAAAGGGTCCGTGCCAATCGAGATAACCCAAACATTTATTATTCCAAGCTTTCAGGTCTTCTTTTTAAGCACAACCAATCTGAACAAATTGTCCTTTCATCTGATGTGGTTTCTTATTTTTTAACCTGCCTGGAACTTTCTGGAAAGATTCAACATTCCATAGTCCAAGCTCCAAGCAATGCGGATGCCATTAATGGTGAAATTACTAGGGCAGATTACCCTGATGATGCAGAACAGAATCGTTCGGATACTCGGTCAAGACCAGAGGAGGAATCCATTTCTCATGAGGAGCCTACTTTTGATTGTGATGTTGTTCGTGAATACCGCCAGCTTCATGCAGAAGATCCTGAAATTGCCAACCTAAGCAACCGAGAATTAGTTTTAACGATAGGGTCATCCTTTGAATTTATGGGAAAAGATGTTCTTGCAGAAATCGCAGAAAAAGATCCATTGTTTTACCGCTTTTACCTCTCCCTGAAAGAGATTCACAATACCGAAAATTAAGTTTTCATTGGGCTTCCTGCTCAAAGTGCAAAACTTCTTCATCAAAGCATCGTTTTTATAATTTTAGCTTTTCTTTATTTAACGGTTTCAAATTTCTTCACAAAGTGCAATTTTGGCACCCATTATTATTAGAAAATATTCCGTTATGAAATTAGTAGTCCAAATTTTAATCTTAAGCATTTCCCACCTATTCATTTTGGGTGCATTTGCCGCACAAAAGAAGGTGGTCTTTGTTGCCGGCCCCAAAAGCCACGGTTTTTTTGCTCATGAGCATGCCGCTGGATGTATGTTACTTGCAGACCATTTAGAAGCGGCAAATATAGGGATCAAAACAGTTGTGGTTACGGATGGGGGTTACCCCAAGGACCCGTCTGTTTTCAATGATGCAGCGGCAGTGGTGGTGGCTTGTGATGGTGGGGTTCGCCACTTGCTCAATAAAAACCTGAACGAATTTGATGCAGTTATGCGAAGAGGGGTCGGTCTCGCGTGCATTCACTATGGCGTAGAGACAACAAAGGGTCCTGCTGGTGATCACTTTTTAAAATGGATTGGTGGATATTTTGAGCCCTACTGGTCGGTCAATCCAGTGTGGAACGCCCAATTTAAGCTGTTGCCACACCATCCAATTGCTCTTGGAGTCCAGCCTTTTGAGATGCAGGATGAATGGTATTACCATATGAGGTTTCGTGAGGCGACCTCCGCCATAGGAACGATCACACCTGTTCTTTCTGCACTTCCGCCAGAAAATACGATGAGACGACTGAAACCTGGAGTGGAAAGTCATCCTCATCATGGAAACCCAAGTGTTGCCGAAGCCGTGCTTAAGCGCAAAGAAGCACAGCATGTCGCTTGGGCTTACCAACGTGGTGCTGATTATAATTACGGCAGGGGCTTTGGATTTACCGGTGCACACTTTCATGAAAATTGGGCATCTTTAGATGCTCGTAGATTGGTCCTGAATGCGATTGCTTGGATAGCGAAGGTTGATATCCCAAACGAGGGTGTTCCAAGCCGAGAAGTTACACTGGATGATCTTTTGCAAAACCAGGACTTTCCCAAACCTGAAAATTGGAAAAATAAACAGCAAGTATTGAACAAGATTGCTAAGTTTAGAAAAAAATAGCTCCCTGAATTTGATCACTCTTACTCATACAAAGTGAATAATAAAATACTCTGCGTAGATGATGAGGAAGCGATTCTTCGTGGTTTCAAACTAAATTTGCGCAATAGTTTCGAACTTCACTTTGCTTCAGACGGCAGAGAGGGTTTGGATGTCTTTAAGAGGGAAGGGGGTTTTGCTGTTGTCCTATCCGATATGAGGATGCCCCAGATGAGTGGGTCTGAAATGCTTCAGGAGATTAAGAAAATCGATTCTGAGGTGGTGACTGTATTATTGACGGGACATACCGATTTTGAGTCAGCTATGTCAGCGGTAAATGATGGCAATGTGTTTCGCATGCTTTCGAAACCATGCCCGCCAGCCATCTTAAACAAAACCCTTAAAGATGCACTTGAGCAATACAACTTGGTTGTCAGTAAGAGATTGCTCTTGGATCAAACTTTACGGGGGGCGGTCGATGCCTTGGCTCAGTCCCTCTCAATTTCGCAGCCTCTTTTTTTCGGGCGAGCCCAAAGAGTGAGGCGGTTGGCTAATGAGATTGCCGAACTCACTCAATTGAAAGATTCATGGCGTGTAGGAATCGCAGCAATCTTTTCTCAACTGCCCTATCTTTCCATCCCGCAGCAATTCGTTGATACTGTATACCACAAAAAAGAACTGAATCAGGAATTAAAGGCCTTGGTGCTTGATTTGCCGAAGGAGACCCAAAAGATCTTGGAACTCATTCCTGGGTTGGAAGATATAAAGGAAATTCTTCAAAGGATTGATGTACAGCCTAAGTTTGAAGTGGATGATGGGAGTGGGATTCGTACAACAGCATCCATCCTTCGCCTATGCTTGGATTATGATTTTTACAAGGAGCAAGGGCATTTAGATTCTAGAATTATTGAAACTTTCCGATTGAGAACAGATAGCTACGACCCGAAGGTGGTGGAAGCATTGGCCGAATTTCTACTTGTAGAATCTGGCAGCTTTTCAATTGTTGAAATTAGTACCCAAGACCTTACTGAAGGGATGCGGTTGGAGGAAGATTTACTGCTTGAGGAGTCCATGCTAATTGCATCTGCTGGGGCAGATGTGGACCGGTCACTTTTAAAAATAATCAGAAATTATATTTCTTGCTACACGGATTTTCCTTTTCCCCAAAAAATTAAGGTGAGAAATCCTGTTGCTTAAGATTTAAAACCATAATCGAATAGAGTTTCGATTATGAAGGTAAAGTCTTACATCGGTTTGCTGTCCTCGGGTAGTTTGGGTGGTGCACTTGTGGTGGGACTATTCGGTTGGTGGATGCTTTCGGGCATTAATCAATCCAACCGTGAACTTGAGGAAGAAAGCAGAAATTCTGGTTCCTCTTCCGGAGAATATTTGGATATTCAATCTTTTTTATCTGCGACTCGAGGGTGCTTTGAAGCCTTTGAAATTTATCCCCCAAACTTTTCCGGAATTTATGGAGTAGTACGTGATCGATTGGTCCAAAGCAAAGAAGGATTGAATCTTATCTCTTCCAAATATTCACAAAATTATTCCGAGGATTTTCTGCGTCCCTTTTCTTCAGGGATCAAGGAATTAGAAGATGCAGTAGTAAGGATGGAGAAAGCTGCAGTTCAAAAAACAAGAAATGCAGCTTCAGAAATTCAGTCAGCCAGAAATGCATTTCAAGAGAGCAGGGAAACGCTTTCCAAACTTCTCAACGAGCTTGAATCCGAAGCAGAACAGAGAAAATGGAAATCTCAGGAATCTTTGCAGCAGAAGTTAAATACTCTTCGAGAGGAAGAGTCGGTAAATACTATTTTATTTTTTTTAGCGAGCGGCATGTATTTGGTGCTGGTTGGTATACTCGCTTTCATAACTTACAAAAGCTTTGCCAGTCCCATCCGAAAACTTGAGGCAGCTGCCAAAAATTCGATCGATCGCAATAAGCCTTTTAACTTGAGAGAGTCTGGACCCTATGAGATTCGATCAGTTACCAAACGCCTGCGTGGACTTATCAATGGGTTGGAGTCTAGAGTGAAAAAAAGAACTGCAGCTCTTCAAAAAAGCAATGAAAGGCTACAGCTTGAAATGCAGCAAAGAAAAGAGCTCGAGACTCAACTGGTACATGCTCAGAAAATGGAAGCAGTGGGCCAGTTGGCCTCAGGCATCGCCCATGAGATCAATTCACCGTCTCAATTTGCCAATGACAATATATTGTTTCTCAAGGATGCAACCGATGGTTTCATAAAAAAATTAAACCAGTCGCCCGATGCACCGGATGATGGGGATATTGATTTTTTTAAGGAAAACGCACCAGAAGCAGTCGAGCAGGCAGCTGAGGGGATTTCCAGGATTACTACGATCGTAAAGTCGATGAAAAACTTTGCGTATCGAGATGCTGAATCTGCCAAAAGAAACAATGATTTAAACCAAGCGATCCGTTCGACTGTGGTGGTAGCGACCAATGAATGGAAATATCATGCGCAATTAGATCTGAACCTACAGGAAGATCTCCCTTTGGTGCCCTGTAATGTTGGAGAAATTAATCAGGTTGTCTTAAACCTCATTGTGAATGGTGCCCATGCGATTCGTGACCGGATTAGCGATGGTCAAAAAGGAAACATCGTTGTATCGACCCGTCATTACCCAGATGCTGGTTGTGTCATTATTGCCATTGCTGATAACGGAGGGGGCATCCCTCCAAAAGTGCAGGCTCGTATTTTTGAGCCATTCTTTACCACAAAAGAAGTTGGCGTCGGGACAGGGCAGGGCCTAGCGATTGCCCATAATGTCATTGTTAAGTCCCACCAGGGGCAAATTTGGTTTGATAGCAAAGAAGGGATTGGGACGACCTTTTACATCAAGTTACCCATGGAACAGCAAAAAATGGAGCAATGACCCAATGTTCTAAAATATCTCACCAAATAAAATTCCTTTTATTTTTACTTAGTCTGTTTGTTCTCGGGTGTGGGGAGCCGAGCGACCATCAAACAAAACGCTTGGATCAAGGGATAACTTTTTTTGAAATGCCGGGTACCCATAAGGTGAACAGTCCTGCTTTGGTCAACCTTGCCAAAAAAGAAAGCCTTGTTCTTGTTCCATCCGGTAAGTTTCTTATGGGTAGCCCGGATGATGAAGTGGGTCGAGATGTAGATGAGGAGCTTAGCGAAGTAGAAATTACTCAGGCTTTCTGGATCAAAAAGTTTGAAGTCACCCGAGCTGAATGGAATGAGTTTTTGCCTGAAAGCCGAAAGATCGGATCCCTTGTCTATGCATTGTCGAGTAAAAGTATAGAAACCATGTGTGGATCATCTGGTTATACGGGAGGAAATTTTTCTATTGCTCAAAACTTCGAGCGAGATTCTACGGACATTTCCTTAACCGAAGCAGTCTTTGCTCAAGGTTCTTGGACTACAGCAAAAAAACCGAGAAAATATAAAGTAAAGGGTGAAAAGTTTCAGGATATGCAAACACTGAAGAACTTTCTTAAATCTCAAAATATAAAAACAGTCGGGCGGCTGGATCAAATGCTTCCTTTAACCCATGTATCCTACTCGCAGGTTGTAGCTTTTTGTTGGGAAAAAACGCAAAGGGAAAGGTTGAGCAAAAATTTGCCCAGTCCGTTTGTTTATCGTTTGCCCACAGAAGCGGAATGGGAATATGCCTGTAGGGCAGGAACATCAGGGATTTGTGGAATTGGTGAAGGAAACTATCTCTCCGGCGAGAATGCAAACATAGATGGGTCGGTGAGGGGCTATGTGATTGATCAACGACCCAAAACGGAATTCAGTTTAGGTTCTTCATTCATCCCATTCTGGCGCAAAGAACTTTTACCTTTACGCAATGATACCCACCCTTATCCAGCCAACAATTGGGGTCTTTATGACATGCACGGGAGTGTTATGGAGTGGTGCTATGATTTTTACGGTCCTTATCCAGATGATGACCTGACAAGGATCGATCCAATTGGTCCAATCAGAGGAAGCAGGCGTATTGTCCGGGGGGGGAGTTTTATCCGCACGGCCCATCTATGCAGATCTGCCACAAGGTGGAAATATGAAGCATCCTACCGCGGTTCTGAAATTGGGTTTCGCTATGTTTTGGGACTTCCTCTGCGCTAAGGGCTTAGAGGAGTTCGTTAAGCCAACCGCTCAGGATAGGGAGTATGATCGGGTAGGGCAGGGTGTAGGTGGTCACCCGATCAACCCGGGCAATATTGATGCCAAGGCATTCGCCTCGCAGGTTGTAAAGGCCTCCGCCCATCATTTCTTTATGTAACGGCAAGTCATTTTGGATGATTAGAGGAAAATGATCTTTCCTCTTAGAAACCGGGCCACTCATCAATAGGTTACGGTTGAATAAATCAAAAGCGACCGAGCGGTGTCCAAGGGTGACACGAATATCCATTTCCTTACCTCTACGATTGACCCGTAAAGTTAACAAGTCCCCAGGATCTTTGGTTTTTAGAAGTTGATTGATTTGTTCGGTCGTTCGGACGGTACGCCTATCTAATTTGAGAATACGGTCCATAATTCTTAAACCAGCCCGATCTCCTGCAGATTGTGGGAGCACTTCTGTAATCGTAATGCCAGCAACAGAAGAATTGGTGTCTTCAAGCAAAACTCCCATCACTCCACCTTCACGTAAAATTACACGGGGATTGGCAGACAGAACCCCCAGTTTTATATCCTTGAGCTCTGCTCCTGGAGAAACCGACCATGTGCCCAGACCAGCACTTTTATTTTGATCTAACCATTGTACGGTTTTCCATGTTTGAGCAGATCCTGTAATTTGCCAGAGGGCTAGGTCTGTATGCTCATCTCGCTTTCTGATTCGGATAGAAAAGGATTGGTCGTTGGATGTTCTGATGGTTCTGGCACCAACGCTCGAGCTGGCTTTGGATAAAAGATATCCTTTGCGGTCAACGAGAACCCCATGAGCAATGAGCTTATCATTTCGGTAAAGCCCGACACTTGGTTGGAGGACATCTTCTTTATGTTTCCCCAAAGTATTCCCAATGGATGATCCATTTAACCGGAGGTGCGACGGAAGGGATTCATCGTTTTGCTTTATTTTTCCGGTCAGCCAGCAAGCACACACAAAAAAGGCGAAGAAAGGAATTGGGTTGGGGATCACAACGAATCCCTTTCCCCCAACTCGAGGCGAATTGAAATCTCAAAACTATCCCGTAAGTAGTCGAGTACAACCTTGGAACCCGGGCGTTTACTGCTGACCATTATGGTTAGTTTTTCCCGGGTATCTAAAGGACTGTCGTCTAGTCGGGTTAAAACATCTCCTGCCATGATACCCGCCTTATCGGCCGGGGTATCCGGCACTACCTCTAACACCAATAAGCCATCATTGGATTCCTCGCAGAAAACTCCCAAAAACCCTCCGTTTTGCATGGATTGAAAGGTGTGCAGTTTTTCGTTTAAAAAATAATCCCAATTGGAACGAAAGGATTCAATGGTTGTATGAAAATTCTCTTCCGGATCATGGGAAATTCTACTGTGGATACCGATCACTTTGCCATCCATTGAAAATAAGGGACCACCGGAGTCACCACCCAATAGGCGGCAATCCGTTTGCATGGTTTCTTCTTTTTTACGAATGATCCGGCCGACTCGCAGCACCAACCCCCTTTCTTGATCAAAGCCACTAGGATGCCCCAATGCAAAACACCAATCTCCCACCTTGGATTCGGATGATTCAGCAATCTGGGCAAAAGGTTTTTTGGGGGAGTCCATAAGTTGCAGCATTCCGGCATCTGAAAGCTCAGACCCGCCCAGGCTTCGTGCATTTGCTTCGGTGCCATCCTCAAAAACAACCTTCATTTCCCGGCCGCTTTCTCCGATTACATGAGCGGCGGTTAAAATTAAGCCATCCGATGAAACTAAAACGCCACTGCCAGCACCATCTTCTGCCTCGATCGATACAACCGTATGTTTGACCTTGGCAAGGCTTGATTGGATGCGAGCCTGGATGGTTTCCAGTTCGCTGACCGAGCTTGGAAAGCTATAGCGCTGGGCCGAAACATTTGAATTTTCTTCCTCAGTTTCAACTGCGGGAAGACTGCATGCAATAAACAGACAAAGAACAAAATATCTTAGGTGGCCTATTGGCTTATTTGTTTTTACTGAGGTGATCAAGGAATCTATTGCAGGTTCTTATCAACGGAGACTGTTTGTATATATAAAAAGAAAAATCAGGCTGGGGTTCCTGTAGAGTACCTTCAAACTTGTAATAATGAGTAGCTATCCATTTTGGTGCTATCAGGGCATGGGGCAAACCGACTAAATCGGGGAAGTAATTTCGGTTGTTTGCTTGAATGAGTAGCTGAACACTCGCCTCCAGACTCTCTTTCTCCATGAAAGATATGGTTAATTCGAGCCCTTCCCGTTTAGCAAAATCCTGAGCAATGGAATCTATCCAACTTTTGCTTTCCTGAGTGCTGTAAATTTTGAGTTTGGGCGATTGGTCCCAGTGGTCTTCGCTTACCCCGGTCCATCCTTCGAGAGCGAATTCCACTTGTCCTTTTGTGGGTGCCTGTAAATACCTCAAGAATGAATGGGCAGGAGCGCTTTCCTTGTGGGAGGTTTTTAAGAAACCGAATAGGGGGGTAGATCGATTGCTTTCTTGATTAAAAATGGATGGAGGCAGGGAGCTTTTGCTGTATGCAATAACTCCACGGTTGGACCACTGCCCATTATGCAAAGTTTCGGCTAGTTCTTGGCTGTCCGGGATGATTAAAATATCCCACTCATCAGTTTGCTTGATTCTCTCCATGATTTTCTGCTGAGCTTCATATTGAACCGTTACGATGCAACGGGCTTCAGTTTGATAGATCTTTCTAACCTTTTCGAGAGGCAGTTCACAACGATCCCACGCTAAAATTTGTAAGGTGGGCACACTGGGAACATGGGCCATCTTTTCCCAGACCGCGAGCATGCTGACTAAAACAAAAATTGAGAGCAAGGACAGGGTGATGCCTGTATATTTAGGAGGACGAATAAAAGGAGGGTTTCTTCCTGCTTCAAATTTTTGATGCCTCATATTTATCTTATAAAAATAGAGGGCTTACCTGCCAAAGAAAATCAGTTTATTTGGGTAAAGAATTTGGTCAGGATTTTGCTCATCGCACGGTGGTGTAGCATGCCCCTTGCTTTGGTTAGCTGGATCCACTTCCTTTTTCTAAAATTGGCTTCTGGCCAGTCTTGGTACACTTTTTTAACCTCCATCGGAAAGAAATAAATACAGGTACGGCCCATGGAACATAAAATAGGTTTGGGTTGAAGACTGCCATCGATGCCAGCCTCCTCGTAAGCCTCTAACAAGGCAGTTCTTTGAGGGCCAATATTTTTAATAAGGTTTCCCTTGGGCAGGCTCCAATGCTTGCGCCTGGTAGAAATGATCAGAATCTCAATTTTTCCAGATTCCAGCACTCTGTAAGGAATAACTCCCCACTTTGAGTTTGGTTTTACTTTCTTGAAATCCACCGCCGTTTCAAAACTACCCACATTCATGTTACAGGGAAATATTTTGTAAAGTTCGAAAACTAAATTGGGCAGTTCGATCCATCCAGCTTGCCCCAAAACATTCCATCGCCTAATGGATAAGGTGTTCATGTCCTTAGTAAGTGTCAAAGACCTGAAAAAATCTTTTCTTTCACCCAATGGAAAAAAAGAGCTCATCGTTCATGTTCAATCTTTTGAGCTGCTGGAAAATCAACAAGTGGCATTAAAGGGAGCAAGTGGTAGTGGCAAAACCACATTTTTACATTTATTGGCAGGGGTGCTCAGTCCGGACGAAGGAGAAATTGTGGTCGATGGAAACTCATTGCCATCGCTAAATGAGTCTCAACGGGATCAACTACGTGCCGGAAAAATTGGATATGTATTCCAGTCCTTTAATTTGCTCCATGGCTTTACCTGTTTGGAAAATGTGATCATGGCGATGAACATAAATGGGGTTGTTGATAAGGGTAGGGCCTTAGACCTGCTCGAAGCTGTAGGTTTGTCGGAACGCCACCATCACCTACCTGGTCAGCTCTCAATCGGCCAGCAACAGCGCGTGGCAATTGCACGGGCACTGGTCAACCAGCCCAAGGTTGTCTTGGCGGATGAGCCCACTGGTAATTTAGACCCTGCCAATACGGATTATGCCCTGACCCTTTTGCGATCCTTGTGTCAGCAATGGGGCAGCTCCCTCATCCTTGTCAGTCATGATCCTGGAGTCATAAAGCAGTTTGACCATCAAGTAGATTGGGAAGAGCTCAATCAGGCCAAAGCGAAACAGCCACTTGTTTAGGAGGAAGCAAAAAACACAAATGTCTGCGTTTTATATTTCTTTCCGGTTTGCATGGAGAGCAATCAACCAAAACAGATTAACCAGTATGATTGCTATTTTTACCATAGCATTATCCGGCGGTTTATTTATGGGGGCATGGAAAACTAAACAATCAGTGAAGCAGGCATTCGCTCACTCGGCCAGTGGCTTTGATGCAGTCCTTGGAGCAAGGGGTTCCCAGTTACAACTCGTACTCAATGCATTATTTCATATAGAGAATTCCCCGGGCAACTTAACTTGGGATCACTATGAGACCATTCGTAATCATCCAGGTGTTTCTGAGGCCTATCCCTTTGCACTGGGAGATAATTATTTAGGCTACCGCATTGTCGGAACAGATCCGGAGATGTTTCTCCAGCATCAATGGAAACAAGGCAGGCATTACCAGGTTCAACCACCTGGCAGAATTTTTTCCAATGATGCGAAGGAGGCATTGGTTGGGTCTCAGGTTGCGGACCACCTTGGCCTCCAGCTGGGGGATCGTTTTCATCCTTATCATGGTTTAGAGTACAATCCGGACACTAAACATGAGGATATTTACCTGGTGGTAGGCATATTAGAAACCACGGGCACGCCCACAGATCAAGTGATCTGGATTCCGCTCATGGGGGTACAAAGGATGGAGGGTCATGATCCAATTGCTGCTCAATCAATCAGTGGGGTTCTCTTGAACTTGAAGGGTTCTTCCGGATTGGCTTTGGATGTGAAATATAACAAGCAGGGGGATCAGGCAACTCTTGCATGGCCCGTGCCCGCCATTCTTGCCTCTTTCTTCAATCGGTTTGAGTGGCTGGAAAAATCAGTGGCAGGATTGGCTTTATTGATGGCCCTGGTTGGTACACTGATCATCCTGGCAACCTTACGGTCCACTTTGCACCAAAGAAAGCGCGAGTTTGCCGTCCTTCGCTGCATGGGGGCAAGCCGGCTGGTGGTCACTGGAGCGATCCTTTGCCAATCCTTGCTCATTTCTTTCTTGGGTGCTCTTGGTTCCTTGCTCACTTATACCTTTCTATCTCTTGGGGTTTCTTCCATGATTAAATTACAAATGGGGGTAGCAATGGGATACCCGCTTTTTGATCTGATTTCTTTGCAAACCTTTCTTGGGATCCTTCTGCTTGGTTTGATCAGTGCCTGGTTGCCTGCTCGTACGCTTTACCGGGCTCATTTGCAGGAATCTTTAAACCCTCATGGGTAGAAAGAATAAGGAAATGAATTGGAAGAGCCTATTTAAGGGGATGAGTTTAAGGGGAATATACGCTCTATGTTTCTCATTCTCGCTGGTTGTACTTTCCTGCTCCTCCCCCGAGCGAGAGAGTGAAAACTTAGAAGTGTTTAGTGAAGTGGGAGAACCAATCATTG
>Ga0255758_10004673_pt1 | contig 11538 bp, 11 predicted proteins | sample 011ome_24_FD_179958 | JGI IMG/M metagenome (GOLD analysis project Ga0255758, IMG submission 179958) | Coastal salt marsh microbial communities from the Groves Creek Marsh, Skidaway Island, Georgia - 011513CT metaG (version 2) | ecosystem: Environmental > Aquatic > Marine > Intertidal zone >...
TTTTTCATTAAAAAGGTAGTTGTTTATCTCTTTAGTATCACATCTCTACTTTTGATCCATAGTGCATTAATGGCTAAAACTCCAGTCGCAATTTTATATGATGATATCTTTTTAGAACACAACACTGGCTCAGGTCACCCAGAAAGACCTGAGCGATTGTTCGACATCATAGATACTTTAAAAAACAATCCTGACTTTAAATATGATTTAGTTTGGCCAAAAGTTCGTAAGGCTAGTAACTCAGAAATAGCATTAGCTCATTCTGAGAAATACATCCAGCTTGTTGAAAATGAAATTAGGGCGCTTGATAGTCAGACCCCTACTTTTCTTAGTACTGGGGATACGGTTATCTCTCCAATAAGTCTTGATGTGGCACAAATGTCAGTGGGTGCATCATTGGTTGGTATTGACGAGATTATGAATGGTAATGTTAAAGCTGCATTTTCTTTCAATAGGCCACCGGGACACCATGCCACCAAAGATAAAGGTATGGGGTTTTGTATATACAACCATGCTGCAATAGCTGCTAAATACCTTCAACATAAATATTCTTTATCGAGAGTATTAATCATTGATTTTGATGTCCACCATGGAAACGGAACACAAGATATTTTTTATGATGATCCATCAGTGTTCTACTTCAGTATCCATCAACATCCTTTTTATCCAGGAAGTGGAAGACCTAATGAGACTGGAATTGCAGATGGTGAAGGTTTTACATTAAACATTGATCTTGCCGAAGGGTCTGGTGATGACCTATTTATTAAAGGATTTTCAGAACAGTTGGTTCCAAAAATGAAAGACTTTAAACCTGAATTTATACTAATCTCAGCTGGATTTGATGCACATGAAAATGATTTACTAGGTAAATTATCTTATACATCCAATGGGTATAAACAGGTTGCTCGATTAATTAACACAATATACAAAAACACTAATGCAAAAGGGATCATGTATATGTTGGAAGGCGGCTATCTCCCTGAAAACATTGATAATGCAAGCCAAGCAATTATAAAAGAGCTTTTAGAGCTCTAATTTAATATATTTACAGTCTGGCAACTTCAACTAAACAATCATGCGACGTTGGTGAGTTACCCATGTCACCAAACGCATTGGAACTGACGGAATTTACTACGCCATTATTCATTTGCCTCCAATACCCTAAAGTTGTAACGACAATCCCGTCATTAACATCATTAGTTATATTTGCTAGAGCTTCGAATGAGCCTCGATCATTAAAGACCTTGACCTTTTCACCATTTGAAATATTTCGATTTGCGGCATCCGCTGGGTTAATTAAAACAAATTGTTCACCCTGCCCTTTAAGTTTATTTTCTATATTGGCATAACTTGAATTAATAAATCCATGACTTTTTGGAGCTAATATATTTAGTGGATATTTTTTGGCTAATTCAGGATTAGCCTCATGAGTTTCTTTGGAAGCCACGTAATCAGGAAGTTCAGGTATATCCTCTCCTGGCTGAAAGCCTTCGTACATTTGTCTAAATGGTCCCGCAACAAAATTTTTTGCGCCAACAACCCTGAATTCACACTTTCCTGATGGGGTTGGGAAATTACCCTCTTTGTGAGGCGCCCTATTATCTTTGGTGCCCACATTTAAACGCGCATAACCGTGTTTTTTTAGATAATTGAGGTCAATACCTTCACAAGCAGGAGAATCCCAATCAATATAGTTTTCAAGACACTCTGTATCATTCCATTTAAAGTTATCTTCCTCAAAACCTAAACGTTTCGCTAATTGCCTAAATATCTCGTTATTAGGTAAGCATTCGCCAGGTGATTCAATACATTTTTCATTGTAAGTCAAATACAAGTGACCCCATGACAGGATGATATCTTCTTGTTCAGCACCCATTGACGCAGGCAGAAGAATGTCAGCAAAGGCCGCTGTATCGGAAATAAAATGTTCCGCTGAAATTAAGAATAGGTCTTCACGTTTAAGACCCTCTAAGATTTTTTCTGATTCTGTAGCTTGAGTAACCGGGTTAGTGTTCCAGCACATCATTGATTTAATGGGCACTTTTAATTTTTGTTCGCCGGTTAAAACTCGACCGAGCTGAAGATTGTTAACTACCTGCGTACCCTCTGGAATTAAATCTGGACGGCAGATGACATCAAATTTATATGGGTGCTCCCATACCGGAAATTGGAGAATTCCCCCACCAACATGTCGCCACGCTCCAGTTAGTGCGGGTAATGCTGTAACAGCCCTAATAGCTTGACTTCCACCCCAGCTTTTTTCTAAAGCAACACCAATCCTGATGGCTGATGGTTGTGTGGTTGCATACTCACGGGCTAGCTGGCGAATATCATCAGCTGCAATACCCGTGATTTTTTCAGCCCATTCTGGCGTGCGTTCTTTTGCTCTTTCAGATAGCTCTGGATAGCCAACAGTATAATTATCTACATAATCCTGATCAACTAGACCCTCTTCTATAATAACATTCATCATTGCCATAGCTAAGGCGCCATCCGTGCCAGGTTTTGGACACACGTGCCAATCTGCCTCTTTAGCAGTTCTTGATGCGTAAGCATCAATGACCACTACTTTAGCACCCTTTTTTTGAGCTTCTTTAATAATGTGCCAGTGATGAAGATTGGTGCTGACTGAGTTACAAGCCCAAACAATAATAAATTTCGAGTGAATAAAGCTTTCTGGGTCTACACCAGCTGTTGGTCCTATAGTTAAGAGCCAAGCCGTACATGAACCCTCGCCACAAAAAGTTCGTTCAGTAACGGTTGCACCAAGTCTTGCAAAAAAAGCATCACCTCCATTTAGTCCATGGACTAAACCTTGGTTTCCCAAATAACTATTTGGCATGATGGCTTGTGGACCATGTTCAGTAATAATTTCTTGCCATTTATTAACTATGGTATCAAAGGCCTCATCCCAAGTAATTCTTTCAAATTTCTTTTCACCCTTGGGGCCTACCCTTTTCATTGGGTAAAGAAGTCGATCGGGATGGTAGTGTCTTTTTTCATAATCATTTAACTTGACGCATAAACCGCCTCTAGTCATTGGATGATCTGGGTTTCCTTGAACTTTTATTAATTTTTTATCTTGAACATGAAATACCATTGAGCAAGTATCTGGACAATCATGAGGACAACCACCGTGATGCTTTTGAATTGCAGACTTAATATCACCATCCATAATATAGACCTTTTTGTTGATTAAGTTACATAGATTAATTTAACATAAAAAAAAAGCCCTGCAAACACAGAGCTTTTTGAAGCGTTAAATATTTTTAATTTGAAAACGCGATATTCATGCATCGATCATTAATAAAGGTAAATTCAATTCTTTTCCAAGTTGTATCTTTGCCTGATTTGACGATATTAGAGTAGTACCACATATCTACCTTATCTTTCTTCTTATTGTCTTTATTATCTGTTGGGCGACCAATTGTTTTAGATGCACCTTTTGGTTGAACTCCAATTTCTTTCTTTTCAGGCTCACCAAGATACTTTAATACTCTAGCTTTGGGCTTGCCATTAAAAATAGTTAAGAATTCATCCTCAGTGAAAATTTTCTTTTCTGCAAAAGTAACGGATGAGATTAGTACCGTAATTAATGTTACTAATAATAACTTCAATTTCATTTTTTTACCTTCTAATTATTTTTAATTTCTAATTTTAACCCATCGTATGCAAGAAAAACATGCTTTGGTAAAGATTCAGAAACAGCATCATACTCTATATCATGAGTCATATGAATTAAAAAAGTTCGTTTTGGGTTGATCTTTTCAGCCATAGCTAAACTTTGTTTAAAACCATAATGAGAGAAATGTGGTTCAAACCGCAAACAATCTAACATTAATGTATCGACTCCTTCTAATAACTCTAGTGTTGAATCAGGTATTTCGGATACATCGGTTATGTAAGCAAAATTACCAATACGATAACCCAATATTTCCATCCTTCCATGAATCACTGGCAGCGGAATAACTTCATGACTACCTACGTTAAACATTTGATTGACTATATGAGCATGTAACACGGGCGTTTCCCAAAACTTAGTTTCCTCACGAATCGCATATTGAAACTTTAATTTAAGCTCACCCATGGTATTTTCATTCGCGAAAATTGGAATAGCTTTTTTATACTTTTGACAATAAGCCCTTAAGTCATCCATGCCGTGACAATGGTCGGCATGATGATGGGTATATAACACCGCATCAATCTTATCGATGGACTCGCGCATAGCTTGCATTTTAAAATCTGGTGAAGTATCAATTAAGATATTTGTGCCGTCATCCATGCTGATTAGCGAAGAGCATCGAGACCTTTTATTTTTTGGATTGTCGGAGTGGCATACCGCACACTCACATCCAATTACAGGTGTGCCTGCACTTGAGCCCGCACCTAAAACCGTGACTAACATTGCGATTGTTTACACTTAGAAAATAGATCAAAAAAATTGGTTGTAGTCACATTCGCCACATTCTCCACCGAAATATCTTTCAATCGGCTAATTTCCTCCGCAACGTAGATGACCTTTGATGGGTCATTGGTTTTACCTCGGAAAGGAACTGGAGTTAAGTAAGGTGAGTCTGTTTCAATCAGCATCCGCTCTAAAGGAATTTTTGATGCCGTTTCTTTTAAATCTTTAGCATTTTTAAAAGTCACGATGCCTGAAAAAGAGATAAAGAAATCCAACTCAATCGCTTGCATGGCCATCTCGTATGTTTCGGTAAAGCAGTGAAGCACTCCACGAGTTCCAGGCCTGAGCTCTTCTTTTAGAATTTGAATAGTATCTTCGCGAGCTTCTCGCGTATGAATAATCAGTGGTAAGTTTGCCTCATTAGCTGCGCGAATATGCGTTCTAAATCGATCCCGTTGCCACTCCAAATCTCCCTTCAAGCGAAAGTAGTCTAGTCCTGTTTCGCCAATAGCAACTACCTTATCTTTAGAAGCAAGCGTGACTAATTCATCGACTGTTGGCTCAATAATATCCTCATAATCAGGATGGACCCCTACTGAGGCAAATAAATTGTCATGATTTTTGGTCAACTCATTTATTTCATGAAACTTATCCATCTCCACACTTACGCAAAGTGCATGTGTAACTTGATTCTCCTGCATGTTAGTCAGAATCTCCGGTAAATTCCTTCTTAACTCTGGAAAATTTAAATGACAGTGTGAATCTACGTACATTAAACAAATATCCTTTTGTAATCGATCATTAGGTTATCAAGAGCAATCGACTTATTAATTGTTGTTTCAGATAACCTTCGATACTCAATCAATTTTTTATAAAAATTTAACAACTCTTTATAGGAAAGTTGATTACTGATAAGTTCAATTTGATCTTGTAAGTTCTTGAAATAATAGATGGTTTTAAATTCTTTGAATTGAGCTAGATCAACAATCCATTTTTGCATCAGATCGACAAAAAATTGTGGACCAGAAGCCAATAAATTTTCATTCACATCCATCATATCGAAACTCTTTCCACGAAGAAAAACCTTTAGTATAGAGTTTATTAATTCCTTATTATCAGCCATTTGAATTGCTAAAAATGGCTTGTGCTCTGCTAAATCAAGAAACTTGATCGCCTCTTGATGTTTCTCTTTTAAAAAGTCTTCGCATTGTACCTTGCTAGGTGAAGCTAATTTGTAGATCGTTGAGCGACTGCGAATAGTAGGTAATATTTTATGAAGATTCGAGGTAAGTAATATAAAGAATGTATTATTAGGCGGCTCTTCAAGATTTTTTAATAATGCATTCGCTGCACTTGAGGTTAAATAATGAGCGTTCTTAATAAAAATAATTTTTTTATCATGCTCACTTGTGCTGGCTAACTCTATAAAAGAAGACAATTCTCTAATTTGATCTATGGTAATCACATCACTTTTTAATTCTGGATTGTTGTCAATTAGTCTTATATTTGGATGCTCATCTATAAGATAGCGACATGAAGGACAAGCATTACATGGCTGTTTGTCATTGGTTACGTTTTCACACAACAACTTATGTAGTAAATTTTCTATTAACAGATCTGCGCCAATGCCGTTCTCAGCATCAAATAAATGTGTTTGTGTCTTAGGAAAATCAGAAACAAATTCTGGAGAATGGTATTGTTCAAACCAATTAATCACTTGACTAACTCATCTAATTTTATAGAAATAATATCTTGTATTTGTTCAATGGTTTGTGATGAATCAATCACATGAAATCTTGAGTGCGCTTTAGCTAATTCAAGGTAAATTTTTCTAACACCATTAAAAAATGTTAGCGATTGTTTTTCAAATTTATCTAAGTCGCGCTCATTCGAAATTCTAGAATGTGCAGCTTCCGGATCAAGATCAAATAAAAAAGTGAGATCGGGAGTGAGGCCTGGATGAACTAAATCCTCTAGCGATTTTATAAAAGAAGGATCGATCCCTTTGCCTCCTTGCTGATATGCGTAAGTTGCATCGGTGAATCGATCACAGACAATAGAAATATTTGATTTTAATGCAGGCTGAATTACAGAGATTATGTGTTCGCGTCGTGCAGCAAACATCATCATGGTCTCGGTACCAACATCCATTTCATCATGTAATAATAATTGCCTTAACTTTTCACCAATGTCGGTGCCACCAGGTTCTCTAGTGAGTTTGTTCTGAATATTTTTTTTATTGAGATAATTTTGAATAAATTCCAGGTGAGTTGATTTTCCTGCACCATCAATTCCCTCAACCGTAATAAAATATGCCATTATTTTTTCTTAATTTTTCTTTGATATATATTTACTGCTTCATTGTGCTCTTCTAGAGTAACAGAAAATTTATGTCGATGATTGCCCATTGATACAAAATACAATGCATTTGTTTTTGCTGGATTTAAAGCGGCATTAATTGATTGATAACTGACAATACATATTGGCGTAGGCGGCAATTCTTTTCTGGTATAAGTATTATGAGGGTGATCCTTTTTTAAATCTTTTTTTCTAATGTTGCCATCAAACTTTTTAATTCCATAAATCACTGTCGGATCACTTTGCAAAGGCATTCCCATGTTCAGTCGGTTTACAAAAACGCCTGACACCTCTGATGCTTCATCATAAAAAACCACTTCTTTTTCAATAATCGACGCCATGATTAAAGCCTCATATTGATTATTATATGGCAGGTTTTGTTGACGATGATTCCAGGCTAATTTAAGCTTCTTATCTAGATGGCTATGCGCTGTTATAAGAAGCTCTATATCCGTGGTATTTTTTGTGAAATAGTAAGTGTCTGCATAAACCAAGCCTTCCAGGCTTTTTGCCTCAATGTTCATTAATTTTAAAATCTTTTCTTCGTCATATTCATCGACAGTTTGTTTTATATTTGGATTTTTTTTAATTAAATTAAATATCTGCTGCATAGTTTGACCCTCAACAAATGTAATTGCGTGAGTGGTTTCTAAGCCCTGAGTAATCATACGAATAAGATCCACAGAACTATCTCCATCTTTTAGCCTATAACTCCCCTTTTTAATATTATTCTGGTTACCAGTAATGTAGAACAGAGATTTAAATCTCCAGGTCGAAGCTATTAAGTCGTTGTCATAAAACATTTGGATGACTGAATTAAGCGTAGATCCATCTGCAATTTCAAAATCTTGATTATTTTCGGTGATATTTACTTTAAAGAATAATAAATGGATGGAGAGAAGAATAAAAATGAGAACAAATATAATTCTATAAAATATATAATGTTTATCAAACAAAAAAGCTAATAATTTATTTTTGAGCATAATCAAAATTAAGCCTTGTATTCAACTCACTCGTAATTTCTGAATTAATATTAAAACAAATATCATCATATTTTTTCACCGGAATGACTCCATACACAGAGTTCATAAGATACATTTCTTGGTAACAATTCACTTTATCATAATGAATAGATTGAAAATCGAAAGGCACATTATTCTTAGTTAAATAATCAATCAGGAGTTGTCGACTGACACCAATGAGCCCAGATCCTTGATTGCTAGGTAAAGTAAATTTTGATTTTTTTCGAAAAAAAATGCAGTGATAAGCACCTTCAATGACCCTGTTTTTTCTATCCAGAAAAATTCGATCGATAATATCCCCTTTTTTATTTGCTAAGGCAAGAACATTTAGTATGCGATTAAGATGTTTTAATTCAGAAATAATATTTTTATCGATTGGAAAATAGGCAGATTCAACTAGTACACCTTTTTGGTTTTGAATGAGGCGCTTATGATCGAAGTCATAGGATTGGATCACAATATTGGGCTTGATGGAACGATTGTACATATAGCCTCGGCTAGAGTTGCCTCTCGTGATAATTACCTTGACAACTTTTACACTAGTTTGATTACAGACCTTTAAAATATCTGTTAAAAGATCATCTTTCTTTGGAATTTTGATGCCAATAATTTTTGCATCATTTTTTAATTTTTTATAATGTTGACTAAAGTGAGGTATCTTTCCATTTTTGCATACAAATGTTCTAAACACACCGTCCCCGAATTGAAAGCCTCGGTCATTAATTGAAATTAGATTGGTAAATTTTCCGTTAACAAGTGTATTTTTCACAACTTATTATATAAGTATTAAATAGTGTTAAATACCAAACTACCATTAGTTCCACCGAAACCAAAGTTATTTTTTAATGCAGCCTTAACTTGAATGTCTCTTGCCTCATTAGGAACATAATCTAGATCACATTCAGGATCAGGATCTATGAGATTGATGGTTGGTGGAGATTTTTGGTGATGCAAAGTTAAAACTGTGAAAATAGATTCAATGCCGCCTGCGCCCCCTAAGAGATGACCCGTCATTGATTTGGTTGAATTAACTGCTAATTGATATGCATGGTCCCCAAAGAGCTCTTTTAGCGCATTGGTTTCATTGATGTCGCCCAATGGAGTAGAAGTACCATGAGCATTTATAAAACCAATATCTTGAGGATTTAAATTAGCATTCTTTAAAGCATTGGCCATTGACCTTCTTGGCCCGTCAGTGGATGGAGCTGTGATATGGTAAGCATCTGCACTCATCCCATAACCAGAGAGTTCAGCATAGATTTTTGCACCACGTTTTTTTGCAGATTCATATTCTTCCAACACCATTACTCCGGCTCCTTCTCCAATCACAAATCCATCACGACCTTTATCCCATGGTCTTGACGCGGATGCTGGATCATCATTTCGACTTGATAGCGCTTTAGCGGAAGCAAAGCCTGCGACAGATAACTCTGTAATTGCTGCTTCTGAGCCACCAGCAACCATGACATCTGCATCACCATATTCAATCATTCTTGCAGCATCACCGATGCAATGGGTACCAGTAGTGCAAGCGGTAACTATTGAAATATTTGGACCTTTAAGCCCGTACATAATCGATAAATTGCCAGAAATCATATTAATAATGGTTCCCGGTATAAAGAATGGAGATACTCTTCGTGGTCCAGATTCATCAAAAGTATCATTGGTGCTTTCAATCATACCTAAACCACCAATACCTGAACCTATTGCAACACCAATTCTTTCAGCATTTTGTTCATTTACTTCCAGTCCGGAATCATTAAATGCTTCTATACCCGCCACTAAACCATACTGGATAAAGGTATCAATTCTTCTAATTTCTTTTGGAGGTAAGTATTTGCTAGGATCGAAATCTTTCACTTCTCCAGCAACTTGTGATGCAAAAGAGCTAGCATCAAACTTTGAAATTTTAGTTATGCCAGAAACGCCTTTTAAAGCATTATTCCATGAGTCTTTCACCCCTATACCAATAGGAGTGACCAAACCCAGTCCAGTCACAACGACTCTTCTGCGAGACATTTTAGGAATTATTGATTGTTATTGATGTAATCAATGGCTTGTTGAACAGTTGTAATTTTCTCAGCTTGTTCATCCGGTATCTCTGTACCAAACTCTTCTTCTAGAGCCATGACCAATTCAACTGTGTCGAGGGAGTCCGCACCTAAATCATCAATAAAAGATGATTCGTTTTTTACATTAGCTGCGTCTGTACCTAATTGCTCAGATACAATTTTTTTAACTCTTTGTTCGATGTCAGACATCTAATTACCCCTTAAATATTAAAAAACGCTATTTTAGCAAAAAGAATCAATTTTGATGCAAAAATGTTCATTTTTTTTACACCATCAACATGCCACCATTGACATGAATTGTTTCGCCTGTTATGTAGGATGAATCATCAGATGCCAAAAAGCAAACCGCCTTTGCGACATCTTCCGGATTTCCCAGCCTAGACAAAGGAATGAGGCTGATTAATTTCTCTTTATGCTCATCATTCAGTCCCTTGGTCATGTCCGTATCAATAAATCCTGGAGCAACACAATTAACGGTAATATTTCTGCTACCTAACTCTTGGGCTAATGATTTTGTAAAGCCAGCAATACCAGCCTTTGTCGCTGCATAATTGACTTGGCCAGCATTGCCCATATGTCCAACCACTGAGGATATATTTATGATCCTTCCAGACCTCTTTTTCATCATAGGCTTTAATACAGCCTGAGATAATTTGTAGACAGATTTTAGATTAGTCTGTATGACGCTATCCCAATCATCATCTGACATTCTCATAAGTAAAGTATCTTTTGTAATGCCTGCATTATTAACTAAAACATCAATGTCGCCATGATTGTTGGATATTGTCGAAATTAAATCAGCAATTGAAGTATTGTCATTAACATTTAAGACATAACCTTTGCCTTCTAAATTATGATTCTGAAAGTTTTTTTCTATTATTTCCGCACCCTGAGATGATGTGGCTGTACCTATGGTAAAAAATCCCTGTTTAGACAATTCAACTGCAATTGAGGCACCTATTCCTCTACTAGCTCCTGTTACTAATGCTATTTTTTTCATAATTAATCTCTAATATTTATAATTCATTAAATACTTCATCAGAATTGATTGTAATATGTTTACTATCTTCTAACTGAGTAATTCTTCTGTTTAGACCCCATAGCACTTTTCCAGGGCCCGACTCAATAAAGTTACTCACCCCTTGTTTTTCTAAATATTGAATTGACGCAGTCCACTTCACAGGATTAAACAATTGAGCCACTAGGTTTTCTTTTATCAGGCTTTTATCAATCACTTCTGTTGCACACACATTTTGAATGATCGGAATATCTGCATTATTAAACTCAAAATCATTTAAGTATTTGCCAAAATCCTCAGCAGCCGGCTTCATTAAGCTGCAGTGAGATGGAACACTCACGGGAAGCAAAAGAGCTCTTTTTGCACCTTTATCTTTAAATTTATCCAAAGACTGTTCAATCAATTTCTTTTCACCTGCCACTACAATTTGTCCTGGTGAGTTGTAATTCACTGGCTCAATCACCCCAGTTGATTGCAATGCATCGCAAATTTCCTCAACAACAGAATCCTCTAAACCCAAAATCGCAGCCATAGCCCCATCTCCTGCAGGAACGGCATTTTGCATCAGCTGAGCTCTTTTATGAACAATTTGGACTGCTGTATCAACTGAAAATACGCCAGCTACACATGCAGCGGTGACCTCTCCGAGGCTGTGACCAGCGA
>Ga0255758_10004674_pt1 | contig 11538 bp, 14 predicted proteins | sample 011ome_24_FD_179958 | JGI IMG/M metagenome (GOLD analysis project Ga0255758, IMG submission 179958) | Coastal salt marsh microbial communities from the Groves Creek Marsh, Skidaway Island, Georgia - 011513CT metaG (version 2) | ecosystem: Environmental > Aquatic > Marine > Intertidal zone >...
TGATAATTATATACACATATTATTTATCTGTCAAGAGATATTCCAAGTAAGGAAACTGATCTAAGAACTTAACTGGGCGATGACTATCCCAATATTCAACTACTTGACGGAAATATTCATATTGAATAGAATCTACCTTGACATCATTTTTTAAAAATGTTCTTACTTCACCTACTCCATGTTCCCATCTAATATAGGGAAAAATATTCAATACATTTTCAATCATAGTTGCCGCCAAATTTCTATCACGGCTTGATAGCATATGTACATTCAAATATTTTTCATTATTTGAATGAGTTAAAGGTTGTAATGTTATATCTATATTATGCAAGGCAGCATAAGAAAATAATTTATGCATTTCCATAACATTTAATGAATACATGAATGATGAAATACTAATTTGTACGTTTTCATTTTTCATTTCCATTTGTTTCAGGGTCATAATATTATTATCTATATCACTCCACACACATGGCCATCTTATATACTCTAATACATCACCGACTGCATCGATGCTTATACAGATTCTAACTCGTTTGAATTGTTTTATCTTGTTTTCAAAGTCTTCAGGTATATGTGTCGCATTGGTAGAAAATTTTAATTCAATATCTTTACTTACATTATGACTAATCAAGTAGTCTAAAGTTTGCATAGTATTACTATGCAAAAGAGGCTCGCCGCCAGTGAAACTTATTGATGTAATAGTATTATAATTATGTTCTATTTCTTTTTTAAACTCATCGCTTTTATCCCATTGATTATGAGATTTAATTGGGAGATTAATATTGTAATTCTTGACACGATTGGAAATAGCAGTACTGTTAAATCCGCTACATATGACACATTCTAAATTACATTCATTACTAAATGAAACTTCTAATTCCATAATTACTTACTATGTGGTGGCATTTTGCTTTCTACAAACCAAACATGCTCTCGCTTGCCTGGATGATACTTACGCATACGCAACTTATGTCCTTCACGGATTTGACTTAGTGTCTTAGGATGCACAAAGTGAAAACTTGCACTACTACGGCTTTCGCCTTCTGGAATCATCCAGACTTTATCATTACGATTCTTCTTTTTTGCCGCCATTGGCTTACCTTTCTTTTATATGGTCTCGGTGGAGAGATTCGAACTCCCGACCCTCTGGTCCCAAACCAGATGCGCTACCAGGCTGCGCTACACCGAGTTAATTCAATTTCTCAAGTATACTATTTACTTGATCCTCTAATTTTTCAATTCTTCTTTGCAACCGAGAATTAGATTCAATTTGTTTGATACCTTGTCGTTCATCTTCTTCACGCATTCTGCGTTTCATATACTCTTCGTGACTTTCTCTATTCATTATTCTACCTTTCTTTTATTTATATTAACAATAGTTTTAATTTTTGTCAATATAAATAACTATATGATAACTTCACAAAAACTAATGGATCCAGAATTCCCTCATGGTCCTGATAATAAGGTTCCTAACACATTTGCTTTAGGGTATCTAATAAACACACGATGTAAGGAAACATATATTGAAGGCTATACCAAAAATCTATTAGAATTTTATAGTTTTAAATATAAAAAATTCAACCAGATCAGCGAACTGACTGAAGAAGCATTGTTTGAAAAGGCTCTATCTCGCGGTTATAACAAACTACTTGTTATTAAGCAAGGTAATATATTACAAGACTTTATCGAAACATTCAGAGACGAATATTATGAGAAATGGAGCAATGTAACACTAGCAGGTCATATCCTGGATAGAGGAGATCAATACTGGCAATTACATCCACAGTTATTCTATATTGATTTAGACTGGTGGGTAGTGGCAGGTAAACCCAGTTTTGGTATTAGAGATGTTGATAACCCTGAACTGTATAAAGCAGTAGCACCTATTAGAAGCACAGAAACCTTAGTAGAAGGAGAATGGTATAATCCTATAAGTGTTACATCAGGAATTGAAACAAAAACATATCTTGGCCGCTGGGAGGGTAATGAACTTTTGCAAAAATTATTTTCTGATCCTAATACTGTTATCAAACCATGGCCACAATATATGAGAAAACAAAAAGAATATTTGTATCCTGAAATGCCTGATTTTTATGAGCAAAATCATTGCATAAGCGAATTATTTCAAGAAACATCAGGATGGTATGTGGCAAATAACGAACCTATCAATAAAATTGATCAAGTAAAAAACTTAAAAGTGTTGGTTACTCACTGTGCTGGTATGAGTCCTTGGATATCTGCCTATATTAATGGACTAAAACCAGGAGGAACAATTATGATGATAGATATATGTGGTGTAGGATTAGCAATGCAACATCAAGCATTTATGGAATGGGACGGTGTTGACTGGAATTCACATATACAAAAAGTTATTGATAGTAATCCTGTAATGAATTGGAAAATGTTTCGCGGGCAAAAACACTTAGAACGTCAAAGTAATCAAGCAAAAAGCATTGAAGGTTTTACAGAATGGTGGCAGAGCGATAACAGACGGCATTTAAATGTAGAACACCATAAGATGGATTATTTAAGTTATAGAAAAATATTACGGATGATAAAAACAAAAATATCAAGTATTGATGAACAGGAGATGTTAATGATAGATCTAAGTAATGCATTCAATTATGAGTATACAAGTTTGATTGCCGATCTAAGTAGTAGAATTAAAATAGAAAAAGAATATATAAAATTTTTGGATTCTAAAAATGTTTACTGTAAAACTATAGACTTAGAAAAAACATACAAAACGACCAGTATGTATAAATTATTTCCATGGAGTAAAGAATAAAAAGGTTGGCAAAAAACCAACCTTTTTAATCTCCATTGTTATGTTACTTTGATAATGTATGTCCTACGTTAGGGTGTCTGTGGTTATCCCTGAGTCCTTAATTAATACTTTCTATATGTTTGGTGCGCCTGGAGGGACTTGAACCCCCACGCCTCGCAGCACCAGAACCTAAATCTGGCGTGTCTACCAATTTCACCACAGGCGCTTTAAAATGTCCTATAAGGCTAACCGTGGCCTTATGCGTGTTTATTAAGTAACAACCCTATGCATTAAAATACTTCTTAGCCATTTCCAACATGTCATCATATTCAGCAATCTGTTTAACTTCGCTTTCGATTGCTTCAATAATATCTGGATGTTCTCCAATACCTGCTGGATTTGTCAAATACACTTCAACGTTAGCAACGTGTTTATCAATGTGTCCTTGAGCATGGCTAACAAATGCCTTCAATAATTGTTCACGCATTTGTCTACCTTTCGTTGTTTATGGTGCTGGAGGAGAGGCTCGAACTCCCGACCTGATGATTACAAATCAACTGCTCTACCAACTGAGCTACGCCAGCATTATTAACTTATACTTTATTTATCTTCTTGCAGGCTGTACTGATACTCTGGCCTGAACTGTTTGTCCTACACTAACATTTCTTGTTGTCTCATACTGATATTTAATACCAGCAAATTCTGCAATAACAATATTATGTGAAAATGTTTCTTGTGTGACTCTATCATATTCGGTAGTACAACGATTCTCTTTACGATAACCTACAATAACATCTTGTCCGCGGTTACGATTATCACCATGGGCATTGCCAAGCAAGCCACCGATAACTGCACCTGCTGCACCATTACCCTTACCGTTACCGATATTGTTTCCAATGATACCACCAAGAATAGCACCAGTGAGAACATCACCTGTTTTATCGTGATTTCCACCTGTTTTTCCGTAAACTGGAACTTCCACTTCAACACAAACATTTCGCGGTGTGCTAATAGTGCTTGTGCGATACTTAGGAACCACTTCAACAACAGTAGCATCTACCTGTGTTCCATATGATCCTGCCTGTGCAATACCAGTTGCACCAAGCAAAAAGCCAACGCCACATGCAATGGCTACTGTATGAAAGTAAAGTTCTTTAAATTTCATTTTCTACTCCTATTTAAAATGGAATACCATCATCATCAACTATACTTATATTAGCATCTTTTAATAGATTGTCAACCTTTTTTTGTATATCAATACCAAGTTTTTTAGGTGTATCGAAATTAAATGTAAATTGATCATCTATAGATGTATCATATATAGAAGTTGTTACACTAGTTGCAAATCCCCAGTCTGGAGAATAATCTGTTGCAAAATCTTCACTTGTGATTTCTTCCCACCATGCATTTTTGCATTTGCTCATACCAACTCCGGAAACATCTGTTTGATGTAGTTTCTAACAATGATATTTGTTTCTTGATCTATTTTAGATAGACGTGTTTTGGGTGCTTCTACTCCCAAACAGAATATCTCATCTTTCGCCACACGGAGCAATTCACGCTTATTGAGTTTTTGTACTTGATCTAAGTTAATATTTTCACTTACAATAGCACTCAATACATAGTCTGCTACATCCTGATGTGTCATCGGGATTTCTATTTTAGCATTAATGCGCTTCACTCCGTCTGGATATACTTGCGCTCTCATATTCTTCCTCTTTACCTAAATGGTTTACTTCAGTTAATATAGTGATTATAGCATAATCGTTACCAGTGTCAAGTATTAATTCTTACTTTTTTAAACTTTTTTTGCCTTTAACTAATAGTTAAGGCATTGGCATAGTTATATCGGTTGTATAATATGCGATTGGGTGAACCCTGTATACTTGTTGGTGTCGTATATGATGTTACTCCAGAGTCTTCCATATAATTTTGGCTACAATCATTAATAATTTTGTTTTTTAACTGTGATGGCGTTAATTGTGGATATACTTCTAAATAACATGCCATTACTCCTGCAACCTGAGGGCTTGCCATACTTGTCCCGGATAAATTTTTGAATCCTGTATTATTTGCTCCATTAGCACCACGAACCGCTTGACCAACTGCCCATATATCTATACCAGGACCTTTATTACTAAATGTGCTAGACACATCGCTTCCCGAATCCCAATTTATAGAACCTACGTTAAAAAATACAGTTTCACCAGGCAAACTAGTACTGTTCTGCCAGCCAGGACTTGTTCCTCTTTGATAATATAAAGCGTACCCAGTAGTTGTATCTATAATTCTATTATCCCACCCTATATCTGTTGGACTAGAAACATGATAATTTTCATTACCAGCAGCAACAGCCACATGAATACTACAAGGATTATTATTTCCTATACTGGGATTATATGTATAATTTGTTAGCCATTCCAAATCTGTGTCTACAGAGTCAATTCTTGCAGGTATATAATATTTTCCATTGTAAGGAATAACATCAAGTCCATACAAACTTTTTGCATTAGCAACGGTTGTCGGTGTATATGTTGTTCCTCTATGAACAATTTGTATTAGGTTCGTGGCAAGTGCAGCATCAATAATGGATGCATCACCAACCTCTCTGAATCCCCCACCCCAACTCATATTAACTACTGTGGGGGTATTTTTATTCTTATGCCATTCATATATCGCATCCATGGAATCTTCTACATCTAAACCATCTGTAATTACACTAGAATTTGCTAAACCGATATTCACCTTTAGAGGTATTATGTTAGCACCTTTAGCCCAGCCGTGTGTATTTCCTGCTGTTGTACTTGCAACGTGACTTCCATGTTGACTAAAAGTATCACTATCAGTATTATGTGTGCCGCCACCTTGCCATGATACGAGTGATATTCTATTTGCGAATTCTGTATGATTGACATTTATACCAGAGTCACTAATTACAATATCTACATTAGATCCGTTCAAGTTATAATTATAATTTGATAAAAGTGTTCTATTTCTAATTGTATGTCTAGAAAATCCTGCTTGTAATGCTGATGCTGTTGACCGTAATTTCCAGTAATCCCGCGGTGGTTTTTCTTCCACTGCTAATACCCTAACATCTGTTCTAAGTTTTGCCGCTTCATCATCTGTTAATGCATAATGGGTATTGAAAGGGTTGCTGGGTCTTAACTTTACGATGTCAACACTTCTAGCAGGAATACTATCCGTACCATACTGACTAATAATATCGTTATGTAACTGTTGCCAATCTACACTATTTTTAATTGTAACGATATATTCTTTTTCCATTAGAATAGGTTCTGCCAAGTTGTACCATCATAGCATTTCGCTTTGCTATCACTTGTATCAAATATCATCATACCTGCTTGTGGTGTGGTGATAGATGCTGCTGTTGTATTCGCAAGCCTAAATGGCGCATTAGTGGTTACTTCATCTTGTGCATTAAGAGCAATGGTGGTATTACTATTAATGGTCATCGTTCCTGAACCACCCCATCTTAAAATGCTAGTAACTGTTAAGTCATCAGTAGTCAGTGTATTAATAGTTGTAGGAGTTGATGTTGTTGCTCCTCGTGATGTGATAGTGGCAAGTGTATCTGTTGAAGTATAACTTGTAATATATCCTGCGTCGTTTGTAAATGCACTTACATTTGTAGGAACAGTAGGGATAGTTGGTTTGTTAGTTAAATCATTATAATTACCAGTGGTTGCTACAGTTGCCAATGATCCCATACTGGAAATGGCAGGTGTAAATGTAAATGTGTTCACACCATCATAAACTAGAGTGCCAGTGCTACCTGAAGGTGGATTTTGTATAACCTGTAAACTTGCCAGTGCATCTGCTATATCAGCATCAGTTGCTGATCCACTACTTACATTAGTGCCGCCGCCAGTGTTGGTTGCTGCTAGATTTGTAGTAGTGCTTGGAGCAGGAAACACCACAGCACCAGCAGTCTGAACATTGGTAATGCCCGGTTGATCTGCTATTACCGCCGGACTACCAGAACTTACTACTACAGAATCTTGTTGTATTGGAATTTCAGTATATCCAATAATTTGACCACAGTAATCATATGTAGGTAAACGTTCTGATACTGTAGATACGGGTCCGTCATCATTATCTAATTTTGCAATAAGTTCTGGCTCAAGAATATAATGGAATATATTATTTCCCTGGCCATCAACTTCATATGCTTTTAATTGGTCATATGATGCTTTCAGTGCGGCGGCTATCTTTTGTGCTTCTTTAACTGATAGTGCATCTAAATCAATCGCAACACCGACATTTTCATTTACTCTGGTTGTTGGTGCAAAATTACTACCACCTTTACCACTTGTAGAGCCTCCACCAAAATTATTCTCAAACTTCATTAGGTTTTTTATATCATTAGAGAAACCTTTAAGTTGGCTTGTCCAACTGTCTACTAAACTTTGTGGTAGATTTTGTAAATTATTAAAGTTTTGTCCAATTTGATGCAGGATGCCGCTAGTAAAAATATCTGGCCTAAAACGACCGTCTAATCCTACACATCCTCCTATTTCACTAGTTGCTAATACACCCAGACTGTCTAATAGTTGTTTACCTGCTCCTGTAAAACTTCCAAACGCATCTGCAAGTACATTAGGAATTGCTCTAGGAACAATTGGTGTTCCGCAGAAGTTAATCATATTAGCAACAGCGGCAAATTCTGCAATGGCAGCGTTCATTCTGTTAATAACGTTTTCAATATCAGTGTGTGCAATGAACTCTTCAAGTGCTGCTTCTGCTTCTTCTAAAGCTGCACGAAGTTCTGCTAGTGCTTCTGGAATTTCAGGAATCAATCTACCCAAATTAACTTTTAGACAGATCTGTATGTTTGGAAGTTTTAAACCATTGCCTGCTAAAATACTACAAATAATTTCACGAACTGTATATGTGGTTGTTGATTTAACAACAGTTCCGTCAGGGGTAACCTCTACCTGAGTAGGAACACTAACTGTCTGATTTAGATAATCATTAAAATCATTTAAACCTTGCGGAAAATCAGACATGTATTAACCTCCTATATATACATCAGGACTACCGCCGTCTGCAGAAGGCCCACAATGTCCAGGCAGTGGACACAACGAATCTGGAGATGCGCCATTACCATCTATTACAACTAATTTTCCACCAATATAAACATTCGGATTCGCCGCATTTAAATCCCCACCACCGTGACTGTTTGGATTGCCGTCGATAGCAGTTAAAAGATTATTGGTATAGACGTTAGGATTAGCTGCGTTTGTACTTGCGCCACAACTTCTACTATCTGTATCTCTATGAACTTTTGGCATTAATTTACTACTGTTAAACCTGTTGTGCTTTGTGTATAGGTACTAGCCGCGTCTTTCGCGGTTTTAACAATACATATAATACTATTTAGTTTAACTGTATACTTAGCGTCTTGATCTACTGTAAACATAAAAGGTGCTAAACCTGCACCTTGTTGTCCTGCTACGAGCATTAATGGCTTTCTTAGAATAACATGCTCTTTTGTTTCGCTTTCAAGTGTGGCAACCATTTCCTCACCTGAACTTAATTTAATGCTGACGATGTCGCCAACTTTATAGGGGGTTTGAATAATCATGATAAACTGTTTCCTGTTCCGTTAAATCCTGTGTTTTCTACATATTCTACTAACTGCTCATATCCCCCAACTACATGGCTGTTAATAACAATTTGCGGAACAGTTCTTGCGTTTGGAATTGCTTCAAGTAATTCTTCACGAGTACAGTTCACGCCAATTTTCTTTTCTTCGTAACTTACTTTCATTTTTTCAAGTAAATTTTTTGCTTGCACACAATAAGGACAGTTGTCTTTACTGTATACAACAACATATGATGTCATATTTTTCTCCGTATGTATGTGATGTTAGTCCTCAGGACTAATGATTTTTAAACTGTTTCTTCGCCACCGATTAGGCACCAACCAGTACCATCCCAGATCGCTTCAAACTTTTCACCTGGTGCTGTATTACTAAGTATCCAAGAAAATGCAGTTCTGGCTGATGTAGTATCTATAGCATCAGTATACTTAGCATTATCCACCACAATAGAACTTGATCCGGTGCCTACATCAGAATAAACAAAATGTAATTCTTGTCCAATGTATGTGCCGTCTGCAAGCGTATAGGACAATCCATGTCCAATAAAATGAATACGTTTTGTAACATCAATAGCCGCCGGTGTATCATTTACTTGATATGAACTAGTAGCAACAGTTTCACTATTAAATTCTAGTTTATTTCCGGTAGAGTTGACACCCATTGAATATTCAATATCACTGCTATCAACAAACTTCAAACTGTTTTGACTTAGATATAAGTGTCTAATTTTGAATTCAGCACTACCAATGTCATATGTTGAATTTGTGTCTGGAATAATACTTGTGTCTAAATTACCATTTAGGTAAGTTGCTACATCAGCGTCTCCATAACTACTACCACTTAACAAATTAGTAGTATCTGTTAGATCACTTACATCTGCTGGAATTGTTGGAGTGTTAGTAAAGTTTGTGTAGTCTAGATAATAACTAGGTGCTTGACCATCAAGTGTAGTGGCAGTGCCAGTCCATGCAGTGGTCTGCGATGATGAATCTGGGAATGTAATGCTACCATCTGCTTCAAACGCCCAAGTCTTGCTTGTGTTGCTATTGTCAGTTACAATGCGAATAGGTGTTGTTGCGCTGTCGTTATATAGTGTAAAGAGATCATTACTATACAAACGCAAGTCATCGCCGGCACGAATATTAATATCTCGGGTGGATGTTAAATCAATGTTTAAGTCATTGGCAATGAGTGCTATTTCGTTGTCGTAGTCTACGCTAATATATGAATTGTAAGTATAGCGGAAGCGAATAGAAGTCACTTCCTCTGATGGATCAGGATAAGTGGTACTGGTATTCAGTGTCAAAGTCTGTGAGCCAAAACTATATCCATATCCACCGCCGGCAAAATTCTGTGTGCCTGATGCTGTGGTAACATCAAGCGACCATGTAGTGCCAGAGGGAAAGGCATTTAAAAAGTCATAAACAGTGGAGGCGCTGGTTATAGTTACTACACCGTAGCCGTGACCGTTATTAGCCCAAGTGGCAGTACCCCAACTACTTGAATCATAATACCGACTGCTTTCCTCGCTTGTTGCTTCTAATGTTATTGTGCCATATTCTGGATCTAAAACTAGACGAGAATTAATATCCGAATCTGCGTTTGTTGCCTGGATATTAATGACTTCTTGATCAGGAGCACCAATGGTTGTATTGGTAAATGTAAAATCACCTGTGTCAGCGCCGCCTGCACCAAATGAACTTAAATCAGGTGGGGTGTATGCGAAGTTACCAGTTGTATTATCATATACTAGGTTGCCGCCGCCGGCCGCCGGATTAACTGAGACGCTTAAATCTGTTAGTGTAATACCAGTAGCATTGGGGTCATCAAAACTAAAGTTGCCGGCGCCATCTGTTTTTAAGAACTGGCCGTTTGTTCCATCTACAATACCAAAATCTGTTAATAATTGCGGAATAACAGGTGGAGTATATGTGAATTCACCGTTTGTGTTATTATAACCAAGATGTCCTAGGCCACTTGCCATTGCGTTAATAACACTAAGACTAGAATATTGTATTCCTGAACTTGAACCGCCTGTAATTAGAACGCCGCCCGGTGTTACGCCGTCGCCTCTTCTTAAAACAGTTGGATTGTTATCATCAGTCCAAACATCATTTTTATCACCAATATAATTGGTAGCATCAATAGATGATTCAACATGTACACCACCTATTTCAAATTTTCTAATATAATTAGTAGCCATTACTCACACCCTGCCCGTTGCTTTCATGTATTTATTAAATTTAAAGCGATAAACCAGCAAAAGTTTCCTTACTGACGTCTTGTTTTACACCGCCAATAACATAACTACTGATTTCTGTTTCCTGTGGAGCAACTTGTACTTCAGCACCGCTGATCCATTTTTGTGTCCATGGTAGTGGGTTTGCTTGTGGTGTTGTATAAGGACATTTGAGACCCAATGCTACCATACGTTTACAACAGATCCATTCAATATAGTCGTGTAACAATTTAGCATTAAGACCAATCATGCTACCATCTTTAAACAAGTAATCTGCCCAGGCTTTTTCCTGCTCAACAGCGTCAACAAACATTTGTACAACATCATCATGACACTCTTCAGCAATACGAGCAAAATCTTTGTCTTCTTTTGTAAGCACTTTGGATAGCATATACTGTGTACTTGCTAGGTGTACGTTTTCATCACGAGCAATAAACTTGATAATTTTAGCATTGCCTTCCATCTTTTTAAGTTCTGCGAATGCCCAAGAGCAAGCAAAACTTACATAGAAGCGAATGCCTTCCAGAACGTTAACACTGTTCAAGCACATCCAGATTTTCTTCTTTAATTCGTATTCGTCAACAACAACCTTCTTGCCATTAACTGTATGTGTACCAGCACCTAATAACTGATAATACTGGCTGTAACTAATTAAGTCGTCATAGTAACGAGTAATGTCACCAGCACACTCAACAATTTCCTTGCTGTCTAGCATACTGTCAAACACTTTACTAGGGTCACTGTAAATGTTACGAATAATATGTGTGTAACTACGACTGTGAATTGTCTCACTAAACGCCCAAGTTTCTACCCATGTCTCAATCTCAGGTAGAGTGATCAGTGGTAGAAACGCAAGGTTAGGACTACGCCCTTGAACACTGTCAAGTAGGATTTGACGCTTTA
>Ga0255758_10004675_pt1 | contig 11535 bp, 10 predicted proteins | sample 011ome_24_FD_179958 | JGI IMG/M metagenome (GOLD analysis project Ga0255758, IMG submission 179958) | Coastal salt marsh microbial communities from the Groves Creek Marsh, Skidaway Island, Georgia - 011513CT metaG (version 2) | ecosystem: Environmental > Aquatic > Marine > Intertidal zone >...
TTGGCAGATTTACTTGCCGCGCAGTCTGAGGCGCTGGGAGAAATCGAAACGCGCGATACTGGAAAATTATTTGCAGAAACGCGGTGGCAGGCAAAATATATCAGCGAATTTTATCATTTTTTCGCCGGAGCGGCTGATAAAATCCATGGTGAAACGCTTCCGATTGATAAACCGGATATGTTTGTTTTTACCAATCGTGAGCCCTTGGGGGTGATTGCCGCGGTTGTGCCATGGAACAGCCAGTTGTTTTTGGCAGCGGTAAAAATCGGGCCTGCGCTTGCGGCGGGAAACACCATTGTTATGAAAGCCTCGGAACATGCACCTGCGGCGCTGTTAGAGTTTGGAAAGTTGATCGCGCAAGCAGGCATTCCTGATGGGGTAGTCAACATCGTGACGGGGCATGGTGATCCTTGTGGCAAGGTGCTTACCTCGCATCCGATGGTGGCGCGTGTTTCTTTCACAGGGGGGCCGGGTTCTGCCCGTCATGTGATTCAAAATACGACGGAAAATTTCGCCGAACTCAGTTTGGAACTGGGGGGGAAATCTCCGTTTATCGTGTTTGAGGATGCGGATATTGAAAGCGCAGTAAACGGATCAGTTGCGGGCATATTTGGGGCGTCAGGGCAAAGCTGTGTGGCGGGTTCGCGTTTGCTTGTGCATGAAGATATCGCGGATGAATTTTTAAAGCGGATGGTGAAGATTGCACAGGCCGTTACGATTGGCGATCCAATGGCTGGCGAAACCGAGATGGGGCCTTTATGTACCTATGGGCAGATCGAAAACATCGAACGCGAGGTCGCGCGCGCTGTTGAGGAAGGCGCTCAGATCCTAAGCGGTGGAAAACGGGCAAATGCTGGTTCGGATTTGTATTATGAGCCAACGATCATCGACTGCCCCGCGCCCAATCTTCACATAGTTGATACGGAATTATTCGGGCCGGTTTTAAGCGTGCTGCGGTTTAAAACCGAAAGCGAGGCCTTGGCTTTGGCCAATGATACGGTGCATGGCCTTGCCGCAGGGATTTTTACCAAAGACAGTGCGCGGGCGCTGCGGATGTCAAAATCTGTACGGGCGGGCATTGTTTGGGTGAATACTTATCGGGCGGTCTCTCCCATTGCTGAGTTTGGTGGAATGAAAAACTCAGGCTATGGCCGCGAAAGCGGCTTTCAAGCCGTTTATGATTATACGCGCCCGAAAACTGTATGGATGAACATGTCTTCAGAGCCGTTGGGCAGCCAGTTCGTATCTCGTTAATTTGAAAGGGACGAAAATGAAATTTCATATTGCTATAAATTTAGAACGAAGCGAACCCTCTGTGGATATGAAAGAGGTGCGCGATCACACGCTTGAAATGGTGCAAATGGCAGATGAGGCTGGTTTTGAGATCGCTTGGGCCGCCGAACACCACGCGTTGGAAATGACGATAGCGCCAAACCCGTTTCATATGATGACCTGGTGGGCAGATCACACCAAAAATATCCGTCTGGGATGTGGCGTGGCTAATGCCTCTTATTGGCACCCGATCAAATTGGCGGGCGAGGCGGCTTTGGTGGATCTGTTGAGCGATGGGCGGATGGATCTGGGGCTGGGCTCGGGGGCTTATCAACGCGAGTTCGATAGGCTACGCCCTGGATTAAGCCAAAAAGACGGGTGGAAATATCTGCAAGAAATGTTGCCTTTAATTCCGAAGCTTTGGGCCGGTGATGTGCAACATAATGGAGAGTTTTGGCAATTTCCAACCGCCACATCCTGCCCGAAACCTGTGCAAGACAGCGTGCCTATCTGGGTGGCTGCGCGCTCTCCAACAACCTTTGATCATGCGGTAGAAAACAATTGCAATATTATGAGCTGGCCTTTGACAATGCCATTTTCCGAGGCTGAAAAATACCGCGGCCAGCTTGAAGATAGTATAACCCGTTTGAACCCTGGATATTCGGGTAAATTTGCCATGATGCGCCACGCTGTTATTTATGAAACAGAAAGCGATCGGCAAGCGGCGCTAGATGCTGTGCGGCAGGTTTTGGCCCGCTTTGGCAATTTAATGATGCAAGCAGGTGACGTTGTGAACGGATATCCCGATATGGTTCCGCTGGAAACATTAGAGGGTAATGCCCGCGTCGAGCCTGCGATGCTGGAAGAAAACTTAATGTTCGGATCTCCGGAGGTTGTTGTAGAAAAACTTAAGCAGTATCAATCCATTGGCGTTGATGCGTTTATTTATTATGCCTCTCTGGGGTTGGATATGGAGCGCCAGAAACGATCGCTGCGTTTGTTTATTGACCGGGTACTGCCCGCATTTACTGAAGTAAAGGAATTTGCCCATGTCGATTGAAATCCGCCGAACGCTGCTTTGGAAACAAAAAACCTTTATCGAGGGGTGGAAAAGCGTGGAAACCCCCACCCAATTGATGGCGTCTATGGCCATCATAAAAAACCCTTGGTTTGGCCGTGGGCATGTTGAAAATATGCGCCCTGAAATCCAAGCGCATGGGCCGGTTATTGGCAAATTACTGACGGAAATGCTGCTCGATGAAACGGGCGGTTTGCTTGAGGGCTGCGGCAAAGCAAGCGTGGTTGGCATGGGCGGAGAAATTGAACATGCCCAAGCTATGACGCATACGCTCCATTTTGGAAATCAATTTCGCGAAGCGATCGGTGCCAAAAGCTATCTGGCCTTTTCAAACACGCGCGGCGCGGCGAATTGCGCGATAACTATTCCTTTGATGGACAAGCATGACGCAGGCCGTAGGTCGCATTATCAAACGATCCAAACCAGCGTGGTTGACGCACCGGCTGATGATGAGATTCTTATTGCTTTGGGAGCCTCGATTGGTGGGCATCCCAACCATCGCATTGGTGATCGATATGAAGATTTAAAAGATCTGGGCCGCGATTTAGACAACCCGGCAGGCGTTTAAATGGCAAGAACCAAAGACGGCACAGCCTATGAGATAACAGGTTGTCAGGGCGCAGCTTGGGTTGTGCTCATTCATGGGCTGGGTTTAACGCGTGCCAGCACGTGGGGTGGCATTGCACCAATCTTGGCGCAGGAGTTTCAAATTCTGAGCTATGATCTTTTAGGGCATGGTGAAACGGATCTGCCCTCTGGGCGCGTTGACTTAAAGCGCTTGGGGCAGCAAGTGATCGATTTGATGGATGATCTGTCTATCGATCGCGCCGCTTTGGTTGGGTTTTCACTTGGTGGGATGATCAATCGGCGCGTGGCGATTGATCATCCAAGCCGCGTCTCTGCGCTGGGAATATTAAACGCACCGCATGAGCGGGGGGAAAAGCAGCAGCGTTTGGTGGAAGAGCGGGCCCGCGCCAGTTCAGCCGAGGGACCATCTGCCAATATCGATACAACGCTTGCCCGATGGTTTACCCCGGATTTTCGTGTTCATTCTTCACAGCATGTGGCAGCTCTACGCGATATTGTGGTGGCAAATGATCCAAAAAATTATGCCATCCATCGCCAGATTTTAGCCGATGGTGTAACCGAACTGATCCGCCCAACGCCACCCTTAAAGCAGCCCAGTCTTATCATGACCTGCCAGAATGACAGTGGTTCAACGCCTGCGATGAGTCAGGCGATTGCTCAGGAAATCAGGGGCTCTGAGCTGAATGTTTTGCCCAAATTGCAGCATTTGGGCTTGCTTGAAGATCCAAAGGCTTTTGCGGATCCGCTTTTGGCTTTTTTGCGAAGCAAACTGCTCCCACGTTAGAAAGGAATTGACATGGCACTTTTATCTGGCGGGCAAGCCGCAGTTGAGGCGTTAAAAGCGGAAAAAACCGAATTCGTTTTCGGGCTGATCGGCTCCGCAACGATGGAAATATTTGACGCGCTTTATGATGCGCAAGATATTAATTTGATTGGCGTGCATGATGAGCGCACAGGCACCCATATGGCCGATGGCTATGCCCGCGCCAGCGGAAAAACCGGTGTCGTTCTGGCGGGGCAAAATGGTCCGGGAACAACCAATTTGGTGACCGGGTTGGCGCAGGCGAAAGCCGCTTATACGCCGCTGGTGTCGATTGGGGGGGCTTTATCGTCCGAACATCTCTATCGCGATGCCTTTCAAGAGGTGGATCAACAGGCGCTGTTTACTCCGATCACCAAAAAAACCTGGACAGCAACCAGCAGCGAACGCGTTCCAGAAATGATGCGGGAGGCGTTTCGCGTGGCCAATGCTCCCCGAAAAGGGCCTGTGCAGTTAAATTTGCCGCGTAACGTCTTGTCAGGGCAGGCTGAATTTGCGGCGATGCAAAACCCGTCTGACTATCGGCCGGTTTCGGTGCAAGCCGCGCCTGAAAGCAGCATTAATCAAGCCGCTGGGTTATTAAATAATGCAGCGCGCCCGGTGATTATGGTGGGCGGTGGTATAAAAAATACCGCGGCTGGTGCGCATGCAATGGCGCTTGCAGAGGCGTATAACATACCCGTTGTCTCTTCGCCGGGGCATGGGGATGCGGTGCCGTTTGGACATCCGTTGAATGCAGGCCAAATGGGGCCGCGAGGCAATCCGGTTGCGTCACGATTGGTCAAAGAAGCGGATGTTATTTTGGCTCTTGGAACCCGCATAGGCTTTAATGCCACGTTCTATAGTTATGACAATATAAATAAGGCCGCGAAAATTATTCACGTCGAACAGGAACCAACCGCAATTGGGCGCTATTTTCCTGTTGAGATGGGGATTTGGGGCGATGCCCCCACGGTTGCCATGCAGCTTTTGGCCGCTGCCGATCGGTTAAGCCAACGCGCCGAAGCGCAAGCTTGGAGCGACGCTTTGAAAGCTGAGCGCGCGGGGTTCCTTGTCCGCCGTGATGCAGAGGCTTTGATCGAAAGCAACCCCATTCAGCCCTCTGGCCTTTATAAAACCCTGCGTGATATATGCCCGCAAAATAGCGCCTTTACCATGGATGCGGGCACATTATGTTTGCAAGCCACCGATGCGATGAATTACTGGCAGCCCAAAAGTTTATTCACCCCGCTTGATTTCGGGCTTGTTGGGTTTTCGTTTGCGGCAGGTTTGGGGGTGAAACTGGCTATGCCCGAGCGACCAGTGATCTCTTTGATGGGCGATGGCGGGTTTGGGATGACCACTTCTGAATTATCTACTGCGGTAGATTACGGAATAAACACCGTGACAATCGTGATGAATAATGGCTGTTGGGGGGCAGAAAAAGCCTATCAGCGCGATTTCTTCAACGGGCGCTATATTGGCGCTGATATTTCCAGCCCGCCATTTGACAAGCTGGCAGAGCTTTACGGCGCGAAAGGCTATCGTGCAGAAACTTTGGCAGAAACGGCTGAAGCGCTTGAAGCGGCGCTGGCTTGCGAAAAACCTGCGGTGATTGACGTGCAGGTTGACCCTGCTGCGCTGTATTCTTTCCGCCGCGATAGTTTCAAACATAGAGGAGGCTAAATTATGGCTGAAAATCATTATCCAGCAACGCAGGCCCAAAAAGCGACCGGGGATTGGAACCCGTTTTGGGATACGTTGGCCGAATTGGATCCTGACTATCTGGAACGGTTTCTCGCCTTTCGCGCCGTGCCTCAAAATGGGCCCTTGCCGCAGAAATACAAAGAGTTGATTTTTATCGCGATCAATGTCGCCACCACGCATCTTTGGCCTTCTGGCGCGCGCAGACATATTCAAAACGCTCTGGAAGCCGGGGCAACCAAAGAAGAAATTCTTGAGGTGATCCAATTGACTTCTATAATGGGTATTCACTCAATGAGCATGGGGGTTCCGATCCTAATGGAAGAGATTGAGAGATTTGAACGCAACGCTTAATTTGGAAAAGGCGGTGAAATGGCCGAAGAACACGATCGTTCGATGATGGAAAATCTCTATTGGTGGGGAATTCCAACGTTGTTTAGATGTCCTAACCTGCCTGCTGAGGGGCAAGATATTGCCTTGGTGGGTGTGCCCCATTCCACTGGAAACGGTACCACCGAACGCGATCAGCATTTGGGCCCGCGTGCGGTGCGCAATGTCTCGGCCGTGGCGCGGCGCGTGCATTCTGCTTTTGAAATTGATCCTTGGACTGCGGCGAAAATCGCTGATATTGGCGATGTGCCTTTTCCGCGGGCCAATGATAACGAAGATTGTATCGAGCGGATTACAGCATTTTATCAAAATATCGCAAAAGCTGGCGCGCGGCCTGTCTCAATTGGCGGCGATCATTCGATCACTGGGGGCATTGTGCAGGCGCTTGGCGGCAGTGAGTTGGCGGGCGGGCAGCCGGTCAGCTTTTTGCATTTGGATGCGCATACGGATGTATTCACTAAGGTGGATCATTTCTTGGGCGCGCAGAAATCGGCCGCGCATTGGGGGGCTTACTTGGCGGATCAGGGCAAAGTGGACCCAAGCAGATCGATGCAGATCGGGCTGCGCGGGCATCCGCGCACGCTTGATTGGCTGCAACCGTCTTATGAATATGGATATAATATCGTGACCATGCGCGAATTTCGTGCGCGGGGCCTGCAAGATGTTGTGGCGCAAACGCGCAATATCTTGGGGGATCGACCGGTCTATATCACATTTGATTTAGATTGCTTGGATCCGACCATTGCGCCCGGGGTGTCAAATATTGAAGCCAGCGAAAAGGGCTTTGACATTGATGAGGCGATCGGGCTTTTGCGCGCCGCCCGGGGATTAAACATTATTGGCGGCGATGTGGTCTGCATGATGCCAACCAAAGACAGCCCGAATAATATTACAGCGCTTACGGCATCCGCTGTGATGTTTGAAATGATTTCAATGATCGCCGAAAATATAGGTAGGAGCGCAGCATGACGCAGCAGCCAGATCCATTTTTTCAACCCGTTTCCGCCATGGAACTGGCTCGGTTTGCCGGGGTTCCAACCTTTATGCGATTGCCCGAATTGAGCCCGGATCACGCTCGGTTTTCAGATGTGGATCTGGGTATATTGGGTGTGCCTTGGGATGGGGGCACAACGAATAGGCCTGGAGCGCGCCACGGTCCGCGCCAGTTGCGGGACCTGTCAACCATGATCCGCGCTATGAACCCTGTCACGGGGGTTGCGCCTTTCGCCAGCGTTAATTGCGCCGATATGGGAGATGTGCCACCCAACCCGGTTGATATTCAAGACAGCCTGAACCGAGTGGCTGATTTTGTAAGCGCCATGACAGTTCAGAACATCGTGCCCATGACGGCCGGAGGTGATCATCTGGTCACCCTGCCAATTTTGCGTGCTTTGGCAAAAACCGCGCCTGTAGGGCTGATCCAATTTGATAGCCATACCGATCTGTTCGACAGTTATTTTGGCGGCCAGAAATTTACCCATGGCACGCCATTTCGCCGCGCAATCGAAGAGGGTTTGGTTGACCCAACGCGATTTGTGCAAGTGGGAATTCGCGGCACCGCGTATAATCTAGAGGATGTTGAATGGGGTCTTGCGCAAGGCATTCGGATCATTCGGGTTGAAGAATTATTCGAAAGAGGCATTGCCCATGTGATGGCAGAAGTGCGGGAAATCTTGGGCAAACAGCCGACCTATTGCACTTATGATATTGATTTTGTTGACCCAACATTTGCGCCAGGCACTGGCACGCCTGAAATTGGCGGCCCGAACAGCTTTCAAGCCCAACAGGTGATCCGCGAGCTTGCCGGCGTTAATTTAATTGGCGCTGACCTTGTTGAAGTCTCGCCACCTTTAGACGCTGCGGGCGGCACTGCTTGGCTGGGGGTTTCTTTGATGTTTGAGTTGATCTGCATGCTGTCACAATCTATCCAAGCCAGATAAAGGCGTTTTGCTCAAGGTGCGTTAAACTGTGCGTTAGTCAAACTTTATTTTTTGATTTAAACATAGATTCAATGTCTTAAAGCTAAATCTTAATGTTTTAATCGGATTTTGCATCATGGCGCGCTTTCAGGCCGTCGCGTTGCGGACTGATCTGCTGAATTGACGTTGAGATACGCGCATATCGTGGAGGATCGCCCAGTTTGAGCCATCCTCTCAACTTTTTTTACATGACCCGATGTAAATTGCCGGTGCATTTTCTACAGCCTCGGCATGCAGTGGGCGTTTCGACTTCTTGGGGTTGGCGATTACTGACAGTGCGCGTTAAGAAAACAGCCACCGCGGCGATACCCAGTCCGATGATGCCCAACATGGAAAGAACTTCGTCAAACGCCATCCATGCCATTATTATTGTCACGGGCGGCGATAGGTAGGTCAAACTTGCAACCTGTGATGCGGGCAAGCGTCTAAGCAAGACGAACATAAGACCATAGGCCGCGAGTGATACGACAATTGCCAGCCAAACAATCGCAAAGACCAGACTGCCGCTCCAGGTCGCCTCGAGACCTTCCAGACCAACTGCCAGCGGGGCAAGCACCAAAAATGATGCCAGACAATGTAAGAATGTTACCAGCAGGATAGAAACAGACTTTTCCTCTTTTAGAGTGCCGCTACGGTCGATCAGTGATGCGATTGTGATTGCGATCACTGCTAAGAAAGGAAGCAAATGCGCGACAACTGCGCCCCCAAGGGCAATTCCATCGCCGATAACCAACGCCACGGCGACAAGACCCAGTCCCAGACCAGCCCATTCCTTGCCGGACACCCGCTCGCCCGTCATGCGCGCAGACAGCGCACCGGTCAGGATTGGCTGCAATGCAGTTATGAATGCCGCAAGACCTGCCGACAAACCAAGGTCGATCGCGCCCAGTACGGCTACCAACCACCCGGCATGGGCTAGAGCGCCGACGAGCATGTGGCGACCAATAACTGAACGTGGAATGCGCTGCCATTGCCGTGCCAGCGTGACAAATAAAGCCATGATTACAGTGACAAGAAGATAGCGCCAGAACAGGATCGTAAAGGTTCCCGCGTGACCGAGGCCAAATTTGGCCCCGACAAAACCCGAACTCCACAAAACAACAAAAACGCCGCATAGAAGAGGTATACCAAGCGCACGTTTCATCACTTTGCTCCGCCTTCGCCTTCGACGAGGCGGCGGAAGCCCGAAAGGTCGTCTAGCTCCATATAGACTTGTTGAAAATGACGTCGGCCAAGACCATCATCAAAAGCATCGCGCCCATGCAAGACCCGGTGGTTATTGATCAACAGCATCTCTTCCGGCGAGCAGCGATAAGACACCCGATTTTCGGGCGCGTTGATCTGCTCTGCTAGAGCTCGATACGCATCATACCAATCAGGAACCCGATCAAACGGCACGGTTTTAAGCGGCTGAACCGTCCAATTGGCATAGCGTAGAAGTGCAAGTTCGCCAAGTTCATCCAATATCACCGGTGGAGACAGCGACATAGTGTTAGCCTTTTTCGACCAAAGACGAAACTCGACCGCATAATCTGTCATAATCTCAAGCGCCTCGGGGTTCGTTTGGCGCAGCTGTGCCACAACGTTTGCGCCGTCCACATATAGCGAGGCTCCTCCTGCGACGTCGTTGTGCAGGCAGTGGAATGCCATGACATTGGGGGGCCAGGAATAGCCCGAGCAATCGGTATGCAGCGGCAGTTCGGCATTAGTAAGGCCAGTAGCCAGGTAACATTGTGCAAATTCAGGATAAAATTTTAATACATCCCAACAGCGCAGCCAATTACAGAACGGTGAAAGTAAAAGCCTTTTCGGTGACAGGTAGTAGTGTGCTTATTCACGTTTGTGGCGCTTACTCTCTAAAAAATACACGACTTGTTTTATATACGTTAGAATTGTAAAATACCCTAAAGGGTTAGTTACCTGCAGGGCAAGAGATGAACCTCTCGAGACGAAAATCATGAACCACAATTGCAGAAGAATAAAATGGCAGAGATGGAGATACTAATGGCACGACCTATAAATTATCTTTTTTGCAATTATGAATTTGAAATTGATGATGAAATTCTAGACGAAACTGCTGAGTTCAATTTAATTTCTGAAAACCAAGGTGGAGAGTTTTGCCATGGCAGAGAGAAGAATGGCTTTCAGCCACAAATACTTTGTACCGATCCAGTTCGTCGTGACCTTGACGAAGAGACTGCTCGCTCATTTGAGATTGGCTACAAGCCAGGCATCAGAACACTTCAGGAATATGACAGTACGTCTCGAAAAAAAATCAGCCGTATTGAGCAGGACAATCACACCAAGTTTGGTCACGTCGTCACTATACCATCTTTACGGGCAATGGCGATACGTGATCGCTCAAGTGAAGACACTATCGGGGCTCGTCAGACGATTGGCAGATTGAAGTCTTTGGTACGGGGATTTTCTGGTGGGAATGGCCAGATTAATCTGACATATGCCAATGAGGAGGATGTCGCCCATGCACTGCAAACTTGGGATATAAATGAATACTCATATACAGCGAGGCCACTAAATCCTACTGGTGGAGCTCTAGCAAAATTGCGGACAGAAATGTATCGTGTTGAAAATGTATATCAGGAGAATGGCAAGGTTAAGGCAGCCCCTGGCGAGAGCTTGAGGGTAGCAAATGGGACACTTGGCCAAACGCAAGAACTTTACGAGGGTGGTTTTGCCCAGGTGGGGTTTAAGGGGGAAACAGAAGATGGACATTTTGCAAGTATTCCAAAGCTTAACTTTTACCAAGATAAAGTCAAAAACTTGCGGGTGAGAGAGGCTAGATCAAGATATATTCGAGTATCATTCGATCGCGATGATGAGGCTGACGACAAAACCCTTGATGTTGCGCAAGCGCTTTTGCGTTTCTACACGCGGTGAATAAACGCCCCACGCTGCCAGTTGCTTTCGCTACGGCACTGAAAATTCGTGCGGAGAGCAAAGGCTTGCTAGCCTATGTTCCTTTTGTGCTTGGAGCCTGCTTGGCTGTAGGATTTGCTTCAGCTAGTTACATTCCCTTAGAATTTTGGATGGATAGTAAGTGGGATGTTTCAACTGCCGTGTTTGGTGGTTTGATGGCCTTTAATGGTCTTCTAATGTCGCTAGGTTGGTTTGCATTTTCAAAAATATATGAAATTCTTGCCAATGATAGCCTCGGCAAAATGCTCACGAAATACGGACTTTTAGGGTTACACTTATCTTTTATAGATATAACACACTTTGTCTTGATCTGTGCTTCGCTTCTATCCGTTTTAGGACTGATTGCCACCCTAGCGGGACTGCCTATCGTGGTTGATAGGCTGCTTTTCGGTGGGAGTTTGGGCCTTACCCTTTACGGGCTTTCATGCGCATTCTCTGCCACTAGAATGATGAATGATCTTGTCTGGGAACAAGCCAATATAGGTCGGGAACCGCCAAAATTAGAAACAGTGGGTGGAAATGGCAAACCCAAGTCAGGCACCTGAGAGTAAGATTAAAGACTTTAATAAAGAATACGAAGACCACCCAGATAGTTACCGCGACAAGCTGGTGGGCTATAATCAGATTGCTTTCGATCATTCACAAGAATTAAGGTATCCCGTATGGGATCGTGGTAGATGATGCGTAGCATCTGTCCAAAGATCGAATGTATCGCAGCGGTTTTGTCTGTAGGGCGGCAATCATAACTCTGCGATCGGGTGGGAAAAGGGCGGCCTCCCCATGATGCG
>Ga0255758_10004686_pt1 | contig 11519 bp, 5 predicted proteins | sample 011ome_24_FD_179958 | JGI IMG/M metagenome (GOLD analysis project Ga0255758, IMG submission 179958) | Coastal salt marsh microbial communities from the Groves Creek Marsh, Skidaway Island, Georgia - 011513CT metaG (version 2) | ecosystem: Environmental > Aquatic > Marine > Intertidal zone > Salt...
CCTCGACACTTGAAATTCGAGTACGTAGTGTTTCGTGTTTTGCCGATTCCATCGATACTTTTGTTTTCAAGTATGGCTTCTTTGCGCGTTGATGACATCAGTACGCAACCCGCACTTCGTGGGGTGATTGTTATGACGGCTGGTATCGCGGGATTCTTTCTTTCAGTGGTGTACTACTTTAGCGCGGCGCCTTCATTCTTGTGGCCCGAACGCTTGGTTGCCGTCGCTGAACGGACTCGACTTGTTTCCACCGAAATCGAAAAGCACGTGCTAGTTTTGATCTACAGCATGGCCGTACGTGTCGCCTTAGTTGTGTTCCATCATACACTGTGCTGTCGTTTATTCACGGACAGCGTCAACGTAAAAGATCCAGTGAACAAAACCATCTTCATAACGGCAGCCGTGTTCGTCATCCAGATATTTACTCTTTTAACCGCATTAGTCGGTGAAAACACGCCACGATTCATTCGACCGCTTGCGATGTCACTTCGGTCTTTCAGCGACTTTATGACACGCGACGTCGATGTGTTGATTGGGATTGTTTTGCATGCGGTACTTGCGATTGTGTCGCTGGCGCCCATATCGTACCTGCACGCAAAGTTGCTATTCAACAGAGCGTACGCGTCAGTTCTCGGAGTCGAAATGCGACGTCGAACTCTCGTCGCAACAATGAATCAAGCCGTGTCCACTAGGAGCGTCAAGAGTGTTCTGTTGTCTTCTCGGACGTTCATTCGCCGAGTGCTCGGTTTGCAAGTTGCTCAGGCTCGCTTCGCGCGGCCCGCTCCGAGCACAATACCGGGTATGCCAGAAGACTTGACTCAGCCAGGGATCGGTAAAGTGAACAATGCGCGCGCTGAAGAGATCAGAAGACGAGTTGAACCAATTGCAACGCACATTGCATCGTTATATGGATTCCAAACGACTGCGAAAGACGCGACTTTCACTGAGACCGAAATTGAAGTCCCGTCGAACCTTTGGAATACCATCGAGGCCATTACGTACTGGTTGGACTCTCTCATTTCCCAGAAAGAGGATGTCACAGGCTTCTCAGCCGAACATTTAGATAAACATTGGCGCGACGTCGTGAACGAGCTCCACATTCACCTGTTCCAAAACTACCACAATTGGGGTAAGCATACTGGGATGGTTGACGCAGTCACGTTACACGCGAGAAGAATGGCGATGAATCGGCAGGCTGATGGCCGCGGTGAGCATCACAGCATGCTTCTCGCTGTGTACATGGCCAATGCTGACGGCCTTTGGGGTCGAACAAGTCGAGAGCAAACGCACGCGGTGACGCTGAATGCGCAACTCCATCATCTTTGCTTGTGGTTCCTGATCTACCATGAAAGCGCGAATCTGCGACACATGAGCGAACTTTTGTGCTTCGTTTTCCATGCAGCGCTCTCAGCGGTTACTTTGGAAGACACCATGCCTACGGATGACAACCTCATTCTTTGCAAACCGGTTTCTGAAGAAGTGATGCCGTACGCAGAAAAGGATTTCTTGACAACCATAGTGACGCCACTGTACCTGTTTGTGAAGCGGGAGATTGCAGATCGCGCAGATGCGCCAATCTCTCAACGTGTCATGTATGATGACGTGAATGAATTCTTCTGGCAACACGATAGATTTGTTCGCTTGCTGCCGCCCGAACAGCAACCACCCAATCCAGAAGACGCAGATGATTTCATCGGCGTTCCAGAAGCGATGGCTGCGTTGCCCAGAGAAGAGCGCATGTACGAACACATGCGGTCTTTCTTGAAGCACGCATCGTCGCATCCTGCTGGCGCCGGAGAGAGCTTGTCAAAATTGTTCTTCAAGACACACAAAGAAACGGCTGGTTGGTTAAGTATGTTCGTGAATTTCAATTCTGTCATTCTGTTCCACGCGGTGGCGTTTCATGTGTCTACAGCCTACGTGTTCTCACATGGTTGGAACTGGGCTTACATTTCCACTGCGACTATCACTCACGCAATCCTCAAGTTCTTTGCTGAAATTGCCGTGCTCAAGTTCCGCAACCTCGGCCAGGAATCATTCGGTGACTGGATGGTTACCATTACAAGAGCTGGCATGTTTCTGAGTATGCCATTGTTTTATTTCCTTGAAGTGACGTTACGAAATGATGTTGAGAATCCAAATCCATACTTTGAAGTACTGGCTGCGGTGTACGCGCTTGCGAACAGCGGTCTGGTGACGGTTTCCCGTCAGCAACCCTTCGTCGGCACGCCAGCTCAAATGACGACTCCGTTCCGAGAACGTATCATTTACACAGCGTTCTGGTTCGTGGTACTGTCGACCAAACTCGCTTTCGGGCATTTTCTTCTTATTACGCCCCTTAGAGAGGCTGTGAGCGCGCTGCAGAAGGGTGACTTGTGCTGGAACAAAGAAAGCGATGAATACACTTCGTGTATCAATCTTGAAGGTGACAAGTTGATTGAAGCCTTGAAGTTCAAGCCTAAAGTTACGTACTTTGCTGACGTGAAAAGCGAGGAAGATTACGAAGAAGAGCAAGATGACGTTATTCCAGTATATGATCCTATTGCCGAGCGGCGGCGGAGTTTGCTTTCGATGCGTGCGGGTGGAGGTGACTTTACCGGCGCCTCCTGGGGAGCTCGCAGTCAATTCCACCCCGACTTTGATGCTAATGAATCCGATTTTGATCCTTACAGCGGGCACTTTAGAGACTTAGCGTCGCTTGATTCTGAAACTGGGCCAATGCCAAAGTCTCCTCTGGAGACCATGGTGTCACAAGCTGTAGACGTCACGACAAACGTCGTAAAGAACGCTCTCGGTATGAAGGAACAAGTGCGTCTTCCAGCACTGGGCTACATTGGTGAAGAAATCGAAGGTCAGTTACCTTCCGCGTACTATGATGTTCACGCGTCGCAATTCTTAATGTATGTTCTGGTCATCGCGAGAATGCTTCCCGCGGTGGCGACATACTTTTGCGACACATTTCTGTGGTACACGTGTTATGCGTCGCTGTTTACCATTTTCTTACAATGGAAAGGTAAAGTTTCGCACGCTCAAAGGTGGGCGAGCTTCTTACGTGACTTCAAATTAATTCCTGGTCTCTTCTGCGATAAGGTGCTGAACCGATCGTGGCCCAAGCCTGTTATTATTTCGGGAGCCTCGGGTACACGCGACGGTAGCGGAGGATCTGGCGATAGCGACTCTGAAGATTATCTCGATGATAAGGTATCAGTCCGTAGAGCTGCTGGCAAGATTGATGGCGTGGATGAATATCTACTCGACTCAGTCGCGGTTACCATGGTTGACGACGATGTACTTTACGAATCTGGTGTAAAGACCACGTCGGTGGATCCCGCCGATTTCCTTCCTGAAGCGATGGATATCAAGTGGCAGCACTTTGGCCGCGGATGGAATGCGATCGTTCAGTCTCTTAGAGATCGAGATCATATCAGTAACAAGGAGGCAGTGGACCTGAAGTTCGTTTTCCTTCAAGGTCGTGACATTGAACAGATATTTGATGCTCCAGAGTATATCATTTTGCCTCCGATGTTGACATCATCTGTGTTTTCGCGCACGAGTCTCAACACAGGCACTATGACGCAGTACCCATCTTTTGGTACAACTCTCGTGCAAACGAAAGATTTACTGTGCGTCATTTTAACCGAGGTGTTGCGCGTGGTTTCTCCGGGTGATTTGTCTCTTCTCATGCGTGTTGTGAGCGATTTGGCGGCCATTGAAGGTGAACAAATGGGTCGGCGACGACGCGACGACGTTGATGGCTACATTCAACTTCGCGACGCCATCATCAAGCTCTTACTCACGCTCAATGCGATGAGTTCAAGTACAGAGGCAACACCGATTATCGAGGATGATGACGGGCAAGACGACGACTCGGAAAGCGAAGAGGATGACGAAGAGGCTAAGTTGCTACTCCTCGGTGATCTCGCTGGAGCAGAAAGAGCGCGCGCGCGCAAAGAGCGACGCGCTAAACGTAGGCAACTCAAAGCTTTACGCGACAAACAGCGAGATCGTCAAGAAAAAATGGTTGAAGCTATTAATCTCGAAATGAAATTTGGATGCACGGGCTTAATTCCAAAGGAGAGGCGCCGAAAGATGAAGGAGAAGAGCGGCTTGATGCGCGGTTGTTTCGTTGTTGAGGAAAATTGGGATGAGATGACTGCCGAACAACAGGCTCTTCTGGAGAACAAGGGACCCTCGGATACACGAAAGCGCTGGCGTCGAGGCCGTAGAAAGCTGATCAAGTGGTCTAGTATACAAACGGATGCCGACATTGAGGCCCAGTCAGTCACTCTTGCTGAGGCGCTTCACGATATTCTTCTTGCGGTTCGCAGTATTTGTTCGTTTGCGATGGAGCAAGACGGGAAATGGAGCAACGTGAACAATCAGCGCCGTTATCGTGTGTCTCAGCTATATTCGCAGCTTCTCGAGATGATTCGTATCGACGCACTTCGCGACAACGAGCATGTACGAGTTGTATCAGCTTCAGCGACTTTGCCGAACAATCGCAAAATCGTTGAAAGCTTGTTAAACTCTATGAATAACAGCAACCCAGGTGGAGAACCTCGAAATTTGGAAGCTCGACGCCAACTGATGTTTTTCACCAACTCTTTGAGCTTTGCAGCACTCAAGACGCCGACTCCGCTCGAAAACATGCGCTCGTGGAGCGCGTTTACTCCGTATTTCGCTGAGGAAGTTTCTTATGTGAAAGAGGATTTGACGGCGCCGCTTGAAGATCAAAAGACTCTCTTGTCACTGATCAAAGCAACCTTCCCCAATGACTTCGAAAATTTCAAGGAGCGAATCGGGGCTTTAACGCTTGATGATACGCAACTGATTGAACAACACTGGCCAGAGCTTCGAGTGTGGACGAGTGATCGCACGCAGTCGCTCAGTCGCTGCGTCCGAGGTATATGTTTTTATGGCACTGCGCTTCGATTACTCGCACGTGCCGAAGGCTATGACGATGATGCCATCGAGACTCTTGTAGAACACAAGTTCGAGTATCTTGTGTCTTGTCAAGTGTACGGTAGGATGCGCGAGTCTCCTGAAGGCTCTGCGTTCTGGCAAAAGGCGCGAGATATTGAAGAATTGATTCGCGCACATCCAGAACTCAAAGTGAGTTACGTGCAATCTCCAAGCGAGCAACACGACGTATTCGCATCGTGCTTGATCGCATGCGACAAGGAAACGAAAGATTTGTCGTTGGCATGCAAAATTGAGTTGCCAGGAAATCCAATCATTGGCGAAGGAAAGCCTGAAAACCAAAATCAAGCCGTTGTGTTCAGTAGAGGCGCCTATTTGCAGACTCTGGACATGAACCAAGACGGATATCTTGGTGAAGCACTTAAAATGAGAAATCTCCTCGGTGTCTTCCACGAGGACGTCGTCCTCGTCGGCTTTCCGGAGACAATTTTCAGTGAAACAAGTGGCGCGGTTGCGCAATTCGCCGCTATTTCAGAGTTCATTTTCCAAACGTTCCAACGTTTCATGACGTGGCCGCTCATGGTGCGATTCCACTACGGTCACCCAGACTTGTGGGATAAGGCATTCACGATGACAAACGGCGGTATCTCTAAAGCCTCCAAAATGATTCACGTCGCTGAAGACTTTTTCGGAGGCGTGAACGCCATCGTTCGCGGTGGGCGTGTACTCTTTGAGGAATTCATCGAGGTTGGTAAAGGAAGAGATATGGGATTCACGTCGGTAAATGGCTTCGAACAAAAGATTTCTGGTTCCGCGGGAACTATTTCGATGTCTCGCGACATCTACAGGTTACACCGCTCAATGGACTTCTTCAGAATTCTCTCCATGTACTTTTCCGGTCCCGGTTTCTTCATCAGTGTTATGCAGACGGCGTGGTGCGTGTACTTGTACATCCTCGTCCATGCCAGCCTTGCTATTGCTGATCTTGAAATTTACAGAGTCTACCGTTATTTTAAAATGACAGAGACACAAACAACGCTTTCGTTGTCAAAAGAAGAAGGTGGTTACTACAACTCCATTTACGCAATCCAGCTCGGTTTGCTCACCATCTTGCCTTTGTTCTTGAAGATGATCATGGATCGAGGATTCAGAGACGGTTTCGAGTACACTATCAGCAGTCTTTTGCGTGGTTCGGCGTCATTCAACATTTTCGCTATGACGACGAAGGGATACAACTACATGGTTGGATTAATTTTCGGGCAAGCGCAGTACATTGCCACGGAACGGGGCTACGTGACTCAAAATGCAAACATGGTGGTGTTGTACGGACTTTACGCAAAGTCACATCTGTACTTTGGTATGGAAGTTCTCTTACTGCTCGTGTTATTCCACGCCAACACGGTGCTACCAAAGGCGTTGTTGTATTCGTGGTCTGTGTGGTTATTCGGCATGAACATCGTCGTCGCTCCGTGGTGGTTTTCTCCACAAAGTACGAATTCATTCTGGATGCAAAAGAGCTGGAATGACTGGAGAAAGTGGCTCGATGGTACGTTCGACAAACCTAACATCGCCAACGGATCTTGGGCTGCATGGCAAACAAAGATGAATCAAAATTATCGCAATCGGATCGGCGTCTTCTCCAAGGCGGGCGTGTTGGTTTGCAACAGTTTTGGTCGATTGATGCTTCTGCTTGTCATCACCGGTTCTTTACATGGTAGCGCGCTTTACACTGGAGTGTCGCAGATGGATCAATTTGTTGTCAATGTTAAGCGCATCTCAGCAGCGTGCGCGGCGATGGGTGTGATTGTGATGCTGTACACGGCGACGCTCAGAACATCCGTCTTTATGCGCGAGCCTTGGCTCAAATTTCCTGACAAGCTGTGGAAGATTAGTGTGTACCGTGGATTCGTTCGAATCGGTCTCTTCCTCGTGTGGAATGGGTTGTACTTTTTCGCACTTCACGTCGAGACTGGAACGAATTCCGTGTTCCGCACTTATTTCATGACGACGCTCGCGACCATTTGCTTCACGTCCGTCATCGTCGAAGGGTGCGCGCTCGTCGGCGACAAGGCCATTGAATCCTTTGGCGAGCAATGGCTGCCCATCGTACCCGATGACGGCGAACGCGAGCCAAAAAGCAATCGATGGCGTTATGTCATTCGTCCGCTTATTTTCAGATCGCGCCGAGGCTTCGCTTACGCCCGCACCGTTGGAGACTTTTGGTACAAGGAAATGGACAAGGTTGTCGGCTTGCTCATCTTCACCATGTTGTTCTGTTTGTCCTTGTTACCCATCAATCAACTTCAAACGATGTTGATCTGGAACGAGACATTCAGCGATATTCTCGACAAAAAAGTAGCCGTACAAGAGACGGTGTCCGAGGTTCTCGATTAAACAAAGGTTGCTTAACACGCCTCGCGACGGCGATAACCGAACGTGAACGTAATACGTCCGCAGTGGTCGCAAATTATATTAGTATTAGAAATAAGCACGCGCGCGCGCGGGTGCGCGCATGGACTTCAATGTAATTTAATCATTAGACGCATAGACGCACTGTATACTGTAGTTGTCGTTATTACACACTAGTCATCTTTCTTCTCGCTGTCCCCGCGGTCGAGCGAGAGCGCAAACGCCACGTACGCGAGCAGTACGACGTTCACCGTCACAATCGCAAACATTCCCGCGCACGTCGCCCGCCCACTCTCCGTCGCCAACATAGCCGTACCATACACTTCATACGCACGCATGCACACCGTGCGCCTGGTCCATCGATACGTCACCCACGGCGCGAACACGAGCGCCGTCGTGAACCACCCCAACCTCACCAACGCCGCGCGCTCCTTCGCGAGCAACGCCCGTCGCCCGTCCGCCGCCACCGTCGCCGTCATCCCGCTCACATCAACCGAAACAACACGATGGCGACCACAATCACGCTCGCACACGTCGCAATCACAATCTCCTGCGAACTAAATGCGCTCAAGAAATCCCGCGGCGCCGCCGGCTTTGTCGTCGCTTTCCCTCTCGTGCGCGCGTCGGCGAGACGCGAAGACGGTGCTTTAGCGTACGCGGCGTCGCCCCCGCCGTATTCTTCGTCCGCGGGTCGTCCGACGTCGAGGCCGGCGAGCGTGCGGTGCGCGCGTCGTCGTCGCGCGCCCATAAGTGACGCCAGAGTGCGTCGCGCGCGCGCGTCGTCGTCGTCGTCATGGCGCCGCATTCCGAGAGCAGCGGGGAAGAGGTGTGCGGAGACGAACGAGCACCGACGCCAGTTTCGGTCGCACGCGGCGACGATGGCGTTGGCGGCGGCGGTGGGGCGGCGAATACGACGCACGCGAGCGCGCTCATGGATGATGATTCGAAACGAGTTCGCGACGGCGACGGCGGCGGTGACGACGACGACGGTACCCTGCGCGCGATCGAGCGACGATTAGAGGCGAAGGATTTCATTATGGAACCGGATGCGATGGATGTGGTGAAATCGTACGTGGCGAGTGGAGGGAAACCGTCGAGCGCGATTGAGGCGTTGAGCGAGAATTATCGAGGCTACGCGGCGATGACGACGTTAGCGGTGGAATGGCTGAAGATTACGGCGCCACCGAAACGAGGGGTGAATACTTCGCCGATAAAAGCACCCGCTAGGACAGATGATTCGAGAACGCCGACGGGTGGAGTGGCGAGCGCGTCTGGCGGCGTCGCGAGCAGAGGGAAGCAGCGCGGCGCCGACGACGACGACGAACGTTTTGATGAGATGTACTTTTTGGAAACTATCGTGCGCGAAAAGTTTGATTCGAACAAAGCGGATGAGGTATTCGTCGGGCGACCGCCGAAATGGCTGGATGAAATTTTTGCGAGCGAACGCGGTCGAGCGTTGCTGTTTTCTCTCGCCGAAGAAAATCCAAATTGTTTGTTGATTTCGTGCGCGATTCAGCACGCGTGGCAACGCGGGATGCGGCATGAGGTACGCGCACTCGGCCCCGCGGCGGCAGCTTACTTTAGTATTTTTCACGAGCTTTTGGCGGATCACATCAAGGGAATTGTTTTGGCTGGCGACGACGCCGTGCGCCGAAGAGATGCGGAGGAACGCGTGAAAAAAATGTGCTGCAAATCTGTAGGGACGTATATGTTTGGACAGATGATGCTCGCTACGTTAGCCAGAGATTATTCAGATGCAGACTCTCAGACGTCAGCCACGATGCGAGCGATTGCGGTTCGATTATCAGAGGAAGTCGAGGAAGAGGCGGCGGCGTTGCAAGGCGCCGCCGCGGTGCGTCGCATCGCTCCTTGGCTCGCCGCTTCAGCTGCTGACGCCAAAGTATCGTATGCGACGTCTGACTTGTTACACTCCAGACCGGTCGGTTTTGAACATCAAGGCACACCGTCGGGTGCGCTCGCGGTTGGGGATTTGAAAAAGCTACGCGATTTGTACTTTGACACGCCGGATGGAGACAAACCTTCCGTCGCGCCGCTTCGCCATCCCGACGTCTTATACAACTTGATCGCCGAGGCATTCAAATGGAGCGGCGGCTCACATGTTAATCGTCAGATTGACGTGTGTTTCGATTTAATCGCCCTCGCTACGAGTGATGAAGGCAACATGAGCGCCGACGTTGTTTCGGGCGCGTTGAAGGACGCCCTCAACGTTGTCGACCTCGCCAAGCGCGGCGAAACCGTGGATGACGCGCTTAGAAATAGAGTCCTCGCCGTACCAAGTGCCTCCGCTGGCATTGTTGCCGCCGTGCGTTCGGCGATGACGAATACCGATCACTACAGGGTCGTACAAGTTGGGAATACGAATGGCGTGTATTTGGCGTTGCTCGCCGACGTCGCCCGACGGCACATCGGTTTGCAAGGCGCCATCTTGGAGGCGTTGAGCGCAATCATACAATTCGTCGGTAGAAGCCACGGCGACGATTTGGTCACCAGTCTTCTCGACACCGGGTGCGACATTCTCGCGGCTGGTCACGTGATGCCAACGCTCGTCGCCGCGCTCAATTCTTGGAGCCGCGCCGTGGGCCCCTCGCACTTATTGTACTTCATCAACGAAGTTCTCGAAATCGCCGCGCCGCCATACAGTCGCGACTTCGTCATGGCCATCATCCGATTACTAGAATCGGCAAATTCGCGACGTGGGACGTCGAAAACCGTGGATGACTTTGTAGAAGAGGTGCGTTTACGACGGCGCGAATTCGCCCTCGGCTTGGATGTCGTCTCAGTGCTCGACTTCATTTCGCGATGAAGACGTCTCCACGCGCATAAAGTAGTAGGATGTTTAGTTTTCAGATATAATAGAGGATGTTCTCTTTCGGATTTTACAAAGCGACACGCAATAATACGTTTATACGATTAGCGACCGCCCATGCGGCGGCGCAAAAACGACGGAATGCCACCGCGCGGTTCCTCGGGTGGCGGCGCCGAGCGGCTGGATTTCGACTCTTCGCCTTGCTTCCATCCCATTATGGGTTGCTGTGCGCCACCGCGCGCGTTTGCCGCGGGCTGTTGCGTGCCGCGCGCGTTCGCGCCTGCGCCTTGGGACATACCCGCGGACGGTGAGAACCCGGTGGCGATGAGCGTGATGGACACTTCGCCATCCGTAGCGCGGTTGCCATCCTTGACGACGGCGCCAAAGATGATCAACGCGCTCGGGTCGACGAGATCGTAAATAACTTCCGCCGCTTCGTTGACTTCGTGCAAGGTTAAATCACTCCCACCAGTGATGTTCCACACGATACCAGTCGCGCGGTCAATGCCCAAATCGAGCAACGGGGAGGAAATCGCCGCCTCGGCGGCTTCTCTCGCGCGGTTTTTACCGCTCGCCCGACCGATACCCATTAAAGAAGACCCGGCGTCAGCCATAACGGCGCGGACATCGGCGAAATCGACGTTGATTAAACCAGGCAACGTGATGATATCGGTGATACCACGCACACCTTGGCGCAAGATGTCATCAGCGAGCAAGAAGGCGTCTTGCACGGGTAACGATGGATCCACGGCGGATAACAAGCGGTCGTTGGGAATGACGATGAGGGTGTCAACATTTTGACGAAGACGCTCGACAGCCTCCATGGCTTGGTTGTAGCGTTGACGACCTTCAAACTTAAAAGGCATGGTGACAATACCAACGGTTAAAATGCCCGCGCTCTTCGCAACTTGAGCGACGACGGGGGCGGCGCCGGAACCAGTGCCGCCGCCCATCCCAGCCGTGACAAACACCATCAGACCCACTCAACGCTTGCTCAATCGCCGCCCGGCTTTCCTCAGCCGCGCGTTGACCAATTTCCGGGTTACCACCCGCACCGAGACCACGCGTGAGCTCCGCACCAATTTGCAAATGGTTTCGCGGATCCGCCTTGGCCGTTTGCAACGCCTGCGCATCCGTATTCACGATCCAAAACTCCACCCCGTTGATGTCCGCATTCACCATCCGGTTCACCGCATTCGAGCCACCACCACCCACACCAACAACCTTAATCGTCGCCGCGTTACTACTTTCCGCACGAGGTTGCACCACCGCACCTCTACGCGTCCCGACGCTCGCCTTTCGCGCGCGCGCGCCCGATAATCTGTGTCCAATCGACGCCGACGCGCGCGCGTTCCGTCAGTCT
>Ga0255758_10004706_pt1 | contig 11480 bp, 8 predicted proteins | sample 011ome_24_FD_179958 | JGI IMG/M metagenome (GOLD analysis project Ga0255758, IMG submission 179958) | Coastal salt marsh microbial communities from the Groves Creek Marsh, Skidaway Island, Georgia - 011513CT metaG (version 2) | ecosystem: Environmental > Aquatic > Marine > Intertidal zone > Salt...
TTATTTATCATCATATTATATATTAACATGGACGAACTTACACACGCTTTCTCAATTAAAAATTCTATATCTGATAAAACTAAGACTAACTATCAAAATTATTATAAGAGGATGCTGTCCCTTTTAGGAGGAAAAGAAATTATTAAATCTACGAATAAAAAAATAATCAAGGTTTTAAAAGATGATACACAAATACCAGCATCTTCCAAGATGGCACTTTTAAATGTCGCTATTGTAATTAAACAAACTCACGATTTAAATACAGACCAGTTACTAAAGTTTAGGGATACAGGAAGAGAGAAACTCACCGAACAAATCGCAACTAAAAATATTGAATTAGAGAAACAACTGCCTACATTAAAAGAGTTAAATACTTTTATGAATGAATTATATAAGGAGAAAGATTGGGACGCATTTTTAGTAAATTATCTGCTGATAAACTTTTCGGTTAGAAATATGGATTTAGACCTTATTATTACCATTGATAAAGAAGATGTCAAACCAGGGGATAATTACCTATTAGTGCAGAAATCAACCATTAAATATATCCGGTATAATTATAAAACCGCCAACACTTATGGGGCAAAGCAAAATGTAATAAGGTCAGCAAAAGTTATGAGGGCATGTATGGAAATGTTAGGCGATGAACCGAATGCTCTTTTATTGTCAAGGAATAATGGTAAACGTATCGCTGACAATTCGCTAAATAATGCTGTGAGTTCAAAAACTTTTGATAATATTGGAGAAGGAAAATACGCCAAAATTATTATTCGTGATAGTGGTAAAAGTGCCGCTGAAATTAGTAAAAATCGCGGGACATCAGTCGCCGTTTTATCAAGCAATTACGATGTTAAAAATCAAGTAGCAAAACCTGCTATGAGTGCTGCTGAAAAGAAATTGAATGCAAAAAAGAAATGATTTAAAGACAATAGTCAGGGTCTTCAAACTCAAACTCAAAACAACTGATACAATAATTTTTACCTTCAAACCTTTCGTAGTCCCCTATATCGCACATTATTTTACATATAGAACACTTTTTCATTTATATTACAAACAGATTTTTAAATTCTATAAAAAAAGAATTCCATTTGGTCTTTACACTCTGCACAAATCCTTTTAAAGTGAAATTGCTTACCATCGCGCACCCATATTCTATCATATAATTTAATATGATAAGACAAGCAAATAAAGCAACTGGATTTTCGTAAATCATTTTCATAGTCAACACTAAACACGCGATTATCATAATTATAAGCACAATCATAATCCATTATATATTTTGTTTATATAATATAAATTTAAATATTTATAATATATAAAAATGCAACAAGACCTTAGTTATTTGAATAAAAATAATGTTGATATGATTTTGAAGAATATTGATGCTTTTTTAGAGAAGCATGATAAAGGGATTGAACCATATCGTTTAATAGATTTATATGAATTAAAGCGTGTTATTCTAAAAAATTATGAAATAATTAAAGAACGAAGCCCTTCACCGCCTATATTTCTGTAGATGCTCTTTTATTTGGAAAACTTATAGCAACAGGCGTGCCTGCTGACTTTTTTTCTTCTAAACCATCAATGGCGACCTCATCTATATAATTTCCAGCGTGTATGGCTTTTATATTCGTCATAAGACTTGTATTTATTTTATTGTTGCTGTTTATAATAGCGTGTACTAATGTCCCTATACTTGTTAAACCAATGCCCGACCAGATTAAATACGTATTATCTAAATATTGACCGAGCGAACTTGTAAATACAGCGACGGATTGGATGACATAAAAACCATAACCTAATACTTGATTACCACAATTTATATTTTGCCTCTTATTCATAAAACGCAGTAGGTCATCAACCTTATTTTGGTTTATAATATTCTTGATTTTAATGGCGGTAAACTCATCGGTTATAATTGGTGCATCATCCATTATATAGTAATATTATATTTTTTTTAGATTTCAGTTATTTCATCTTCTTCATTACTAACCGACCTCGATGTTATAGGAGACATTGATAAATCGCTATCAGGTGTTTCTGGTATATTTGATAATCTTTTTTTATTTTTTAAATCTTCTAATTTATTTTTATTTTTAGTTATTTTCTTTTCGTTTCTCTCTATCTTATCATTTAAATCTTTCATTTTTATATTAGTTGCTTTATCTTCATCACGGCAATCGCTGTCGATACAACACATTTTACAACTCTTTAAATTGGATTTTTTTGCGAAATGCCCCAATCCTCCTAAAATTGCTACTACAAAGGAGGATATTGCAATAAGTTCAACAGACATTTTTAACTATATATTTACTTTTTATATTTTTTTTCTGTTTTAGTGTCAAATAGTTTTTCAGTAGGAATACGTAGTGTTTTCTTTTTCATGGGTTTTTCAGCTGCTATTTTTTCCTTAACAAACGAATTGTTATGGATACTTTTACAATCTTTACTACAATTATACATATATAATTACAACATATTATATATTTATTTTATATTTTTTAAAAGACCGACTACATGAGGAATTGTTTAAGCGAGTTTTTCAATAACGACCCGAGCATACAACTCATCGTCACCAGACCCAACTGGCGCACCATAATCGGCAATACCGCTGGAACTTGATACATAATGTTGCAATTCAAGTTGGTCACCAGCAGCTAAATTAGCGGTAATGATATTATGCGAATGACCTGAATTTCCATTAGAAGCATTATCGTTAGACCCAGTCCCCATTGTGCCTGTCATACCGTTTATACGATATAGACGACATTTATTATTTTGAACCGAGAATACAACACTCATAAACTCAATCTTGTATAACCCAGTAGAACCCATTGTTATGACATTGTTGTTGAGAGAAACACCGCCGTTTTGGTTAGAATTAGTAAGACCATTAAGGGGGCGAGTATGCCAAGCATTAGTGCCTGGTGCTTGACCGCCAGTAGTTCCAGACGAAACCTGATAAGTCACGATTGTAGGCGTGGGAACAGTAGCGTTTGCCCCCGCTGCACCAGCAGGACCACGAAGAGAACCGCTGGATTGAAAAGCAGTTCCATCAAACACATTTGCTGTAAAAACATCATCTTGAAACCACATATCACCAGCAACGGCAGTAGCAACCTTACTGGAAAGGGCCGCAGCATCGGCGACATTACCCTTCGCCAAAAGATTAGAACCATCAGCACCATCAGCACCATCAGCTCCATCTGCACCATCAGTTCCGTCAACCCCAGCAGCCCCTCTAATTGGAAATGAGGTATCAAATGAAGTTCCATTCCAGAAATACAAAGTATAATTGTCAGTTCCCATATATGTTTTACCAGTATCAGCAACTCCTAAACCACCTGCAATAACTCCAGTTATAAGAGATGATTCGGCGTTTCCTATAAACTGAAAAGAATACCCAGTAGAACCCTGGTCGCCAGTTAAACCTTGCACTCCTTGCTCCCCTCTTAACGAAGTAGTTGCATCAAATGAAGAACCATTCCACACTTTAATCGCAAAAATATCCGACTGAAAATATGCTTTATTTAAATCAGAAACACCCCATCCAGTAGAAGCACTGGCAAGAGCAGTAGCGTCAGCAACAGAACCCAGAAAGTTTAAAGATACACCATTATCACCAGTCAAACCAGTTTCACCTTGCACGCCTTGCACCCCCTGTGCACCTCTCAACGAGGCAGAGTAAGAAAATGCACTGCCGTTCCACACCGCCATTATAAATTGGTCGTTGATAAACCACGCTTTACCGACATCATCGGCATCATAACCAGTAGGGAGGGCCGCAACACTCGCCATATTACCCATTACAACGATGGAATTTCCAGTTAAACCGACAGAGCCAGTATTTCCTTGAATCCCCTGAGCACCAGTAGCACCAGTAGGCCCTCTCATTGAAACACCGCTGTCTTGGAATGCAGCACCATCATAGATATACATTTTGAAATCATCTTCAACAATATACAAATCTCCAGCGGTAGGAGTAGGCAGAGCATTAAGAGCCGCTAAGTCAGCAACAGACCCCTTAGCAACAACACCAGCACCAGCGGCACCAACGGCACCAGCGGCACCAGTTAAACCAGTAGGACCAACGGCACCAGTTTCACCACGCAGACTTGTAGAAGTAGACCATAATCCAGGGCCACGAGACACTTGAAGCGAAAAACTATCACTTACAAAATAAGCGTGTCCCACCTCGGCGTTAGCGGGTAAATCGCCCGATGTAGCAACACTACCAAGAACTAAAAGATTAGCTCCTTCTTCGCCTTGTGGTCCAGTTAATCCTTGAATCCCTTGAAGACCAGTAGCACCACGAAGAGACCCAGAGGATACCCAAGTAGAACCATCAAACACATAGAGACTAAAAGCATCTGACGAAAAATAACTATCACCAAAAGAGAGAGTAGCAATATCAATGGCGAGGATTTCAGAAGTAGTTAAAGTTCCCTTTACACGGATAGAAGCACCCTTTAACGATTGAATGTATTGAGCTTGGGTTCCAGAGTTTCCTAAACCGAGCCAAACTTGATAAGCACTATCACCATCAGCACCATCAACACCATCAGCACCAGCGGCACCAACAGCACCAGCGGCACCATCAGCACCATCAGCACCATCAGCACCATCAACGCCAGCGGCACCAATTTCACCTCTTAATCCCTGAATACCTTGTTCCCCCTTAAGAGTAAGCAACCAGGCGGCCTCATCACCTACAAAACCCTCTTCAACGGCGACTTGGTAAGCACTTTTACCCTGAGGACCAACCTCACCGACAAAAGTCATAAGGAGTTTGCCTTGGGCGTCAACCGCAATTTTGCGTTCAATACCACTCGCATCAGTTCCAACCGCAACCGAAGACGAGTATTCCTCGTTAAAGGAGGTCGCCATACGCATGTAAGTCATAGAAGTCCCCGAGTTATTCACAACAGAAACACGGACATACTGATGAACGACACCAACAGCATAATTTTTAGAACCTTCGGTAGTAAGGTAGTTAAAATCACGGAGGGCGTCCCAGTTAGACCTGTCAGTAGATTGTTCCACACGAACCAGACAATTTTTATCAGCTTTGATTGAAACACTGATTTCAACATTGGAGGAAACGCTTTCAGCAAGACCCACAAAAGACGAACCAGCCGAAAGAGCAACGGAGGAATTATTGCTTATTGATTTCACCATTTATAATATTAGTTGATATAATAAAATTATAAAATATCGCTAAATAATTTAATTGTCAAAAGTTATATTTGTAGCATTATCTTTATTAATTGTTTTTGTAACCTCTAAATAAATAGAAGTATTTGGTCCTAAATTTGCTAATTCTTTACCTGTATACGGCGACAATATCCTTGTTTTAAAATTCTGTAATTTCATAGGCATACCAATATGTTCGTATATTGCGCTATCCGACGAACTATTTGTAATAAACGCGTTAGGTCCTGTATAATAAGTAGAAACTAAAGATTTAACATTTAATTTATCTACATTTGTTAATAAGATACTGCCGTTATATCCCTCGATTGATACTAAAGCGTGGCCTGTATCTGTAAAATCGCTAAATACTATTTTGGCGGCTAAAGAATTAGTTGTTTCAACGGCGGAATATAAGATTTTATTTTGTAGCGTAAAATTACCATTAAAAAAAACTGCTTGCCCGTTGGGGAAAATACTATCAACTCCACCCGCGCCGCCTGTTAATTGATATAAAGGACTTGTTTCTGGGATTATTACATTTGGTCCTAAAGTCCCATCAGACACAGCACATAAACCCGTAGGTTGCAAATTATAAGAACTTGGAGTATACCAGCCCAGCATATTTAAACTATCAATATAGGATACATAAGACATTTCAGTTGTACCACTTGCTAAAGTTTCTGGGTCAAAAATAGTGCTGGTTCCTTGAAATCCCGTTGTAGTAGATTTTGTAAAAGTTTCATAATCTAAAGTAAAATCATTAGGTTTTTTCGGGTCGTATTTATGAGTAATATTAGCGACATCAAAACCGAGCTGTTCCCAGAAGGGCATACTTGTTCCATCTGCTTTTGTTGCTTTCATGTCTTTAAATATAATTCCTGATTGAGAACCTATTTGAATAACATTGCTATTTGTAGAATAACTACCCGCTACACTTGTTAAAGGAGCTATTCCAGAAACGCTAAAAGTAAGAGGTTTATAAAAACCAGTCCCTAAATTCGTCCATTCAGATACTATAATAGTAAGGTCATTTAACCCGTCAATTCCACCAGGGAATAAACTACCACTAAAAACCCAATAGATAAATGTATCCGTTTCAATGTTTTCTACCTGAACGCCAAGTTTTTCTAAAGAATATATATTATTTTGATAATTAGCACCAGTAAAAGTAAATAAAATATTCCCTAAACCTGTTAAATCACTTGAAACCTTATAGGGTGTATCGTTTTTAATATAAACACTCCAATCAACCTTACCATCATTATCATTTAATGTTGTAATAGTGCTGGGATACATAGCAGTTGCCTCTTGTAATGAAGAGCCCGTTGTTAAGGGTTTAGTGTATATCGGGGTATGCATATAAGGAAACTCAAATAAACCATTGTTTTCATTATTGTAAGAAAGAGCCATTAAATTTGCCCCAACAACAGGAGTGCTAATATCGCACGGAGCAGAATAACCAACACCATTAGCCCCAGTAAAATCTACCAACTCCTCTTTACGATTATTGAATACTGCACTAAATTGCATATCAAACCCAGGCATAGTTAAAGGGGGTTCCGCTGGTTGCCCGTCTACTGATTGAAATGGAGTGGAGGATGCAACGGCCGCTGAGATTACTGGCCTAATTGAGTATTGCTTTGTAACTGGTAAACCATACTTTTCTTGAAGATTGTTGTAATAACTACTATCAATGTCATTTATTAAAGGTCGGTACATCATTTCAATACACTTAATATTTTCATCACTAATATCTCCAAATACAGGCATATCGTTATAATTATTTAAATTGTAATCGTTGAATATTAACCGCACATTACCCGCTGTTTGATTTTTATCTACATGAGTAAAAGCATTTGGACGATAAATAAAAGGATTATCATCTTTATAGTCAGTATCGGGATTATCAAAATCTAAATCAGTATACTTGGGATTTACTGGTAATTCTGCCGGTAATGTTGTAGAATTTCCATTATATCCAGGCATAATGTTTTTATTTTTACTATTAAAAAAGAGTTGGGGTTGATACGTGGTTGGTATTGCTGGAACATAGCAACTACTCGGGTCTAAAGATTTATTAATATCAATTAGACTATTAGAACCAGCAGTTGTAGTAGAAGAGAACAAAACTTTTGATGGAGGGACTATTTTATTACTTGCTATTTGATTTTTATAAGGGAATGGTCCTTGCTGACAATCTCTCGCCGAATAACCAAAATAACCCTTCCCAGAACCTCCTGCCCCACTTGTGAAATAAAGAGCGTCCCAATTTAAAAGATAAGATAAATCAGGAGTTTTATACATTTGAGAATGTATCCCTTGGTTAGGAGTGCCTAAAAAACTATTCTTAGACGTGGATATTTTTGAGGTTCTGTTTATTTTAGATTTTTGAATAGACATACCTCTTGAAATAATTTCAGCCATATAATCAGGAGAATAGGAGCCCGCTTTTAAAGTCATCTTCCATTTTTTAATGAAAGGGACTAAATCGCCAGGATTTAATATACTTTTATCAAAATTAGTAGTTCCGTCTATATTAGTAGGAGCAGAATAACATAAAAGATAAGGAAGTCCGTCTGGTTGATTTACATCTTGGGTATTACTAAACCCTACTGGATTATTTGCTAATACATAATTATCATCACTACTTAAAATTTGTTTAACTTGTGCTATTTCGTATGCAGCTTGAACTGACCCCGTTGGAATGATATTAGCGGTATATGTTAAATCTGTTCTATTAATATCCAAATCGTCGTAAGGAACATAACTTCCTGTGCTTGTTGCTTTAAATGTAAAAGGGACAGCGTAAGGCGTTATTTCTTGAATTTCCCCTGTTGGAATCAAATTAATAGCAGGTATTTCTAAAAAACCCTCTATATCAGATTTTTCGGGTATTTGTAAAACCTCAAATTGTAAATTACCAGAATAAGGTGCTAAAATTCTACCAGTAGGATTTACTTCTAATTGATAATTGATAGGTCTACGGTGTAAGATATTAGGACTTGTATCAGTAGCAGTAAACACTCCTCCCGTTTGAGTTGGCGATACTCTAATTGTAGCAGTAGGGGCGAAATTTAATTCAAATTCAAAAGGAGCTTCAAAAACCTCTAAACCCATTAAATCTTTAGTAACAACAAATGTAGCGGGTATTGTTCCAGTGGTATTAGGTCCTCCATAAGGCGACCAATCAAAAGGTTTAGTAGTTGGAGAAAAAGGTCCTCCTATAATACCTCTACTAACCAGTGTTATAGTCATGCCAGCAACAATAGCATCCGCCCCCCCTTGATAATAGTTAAACATAGTTGAAGTAATAGGAGAATTACATAAAAATCTGGTAGGATTTATTATAAAAGCTCCGCCCTGCGAAAAATTAGTATCTGTATTTACAAAATTAGGGAAATTATTAAAAGCGAAACCCTTATCTACTATTTCGTATATTTGTCCTGGAACTGCACTTGACGCTGGTATAATAGGGTTATTATTAGTAGGAGTTTCTAATCCGTATTGCGTCCAATCCATATTGTCATTTGTGCTAAGAATAGTATAATTTACGCCCTTTATAAGACCACTAAAATCTCCACTAAAATCATTTTCAACTAAGATTTTTATAGGTTCTAAATTTTCAATTGTCATATACTTATCGCCTACACTTGGAATTTGATTTAAATCTCCTAACTCATTCCATATAGTGTCGTATTGAAAATTTTTATAAACAAAAGGAGCACCTAAATGAGTTATAGTAGTATTAAAACTAACAGGAAACGCTTGTGATGCATTAATTTCGTCGGTAATAGGAGCTCCAAATAAATCCCATTGATTAAAATATAGAGTATCATCAGTATCAGCTGGGATATCCATACTTATAATATGACCTACTTGTAAATGAAATAATTCTGAAACATTACCGCCGAATGTAATTAATGGAAAAGGGTCTATTGTTGAATATGTAAAAATATCAGTATTGTTTGATGTTGCTCCTAATGAAACCCAATCCGTATCAAACCCGTCTTTAAATGCAATACCTTTATTTATGATATTATAAGTTTTGTCGTTTACTAAGGCAGACTGATTAGTAGTTGACGATAAATTTAAAAGGGGGTTTGTGTTGGTCGGTTTAGTAGCCCCATATAAATCCCATTGGATATAATCACTTGTAGATGTAATACTATAAGTAATACCCTCCACGATTGCATTGAGATTATTCAAGGCAGTTATAAACGATGTTGCTGCTGGTGTTGTATTACTCGTAAAATTTATACTACCAGGGTATTTGGTATAATCATAACCAATCGCCAACCAATCCGTATCATAGCCGCCCAAGTATGGTAAACCGATTTTATCAATACTGCATTCTGCTTGTATATCAATATCCTTAAATTGAATTTCAGCGTTAGGATTTTTATCAATATCCGTTCCATCAATAGAGGCAGTGAATACTTTTCCATCATAAACGGGGGCAGAGCAACCTACCGATGTTAAAATATTATCAGGGGTTTCTGCTCTACCAATTAATTCATAAACAACGCCCTTTTTAATTTCATTTAATCCTATCGTGGGATAGTCTATAATCCAGTTTTTTACTTTATCAGAACTATAACAATGATAAATACTCTCGGCCAATGGAGCAAGGTTTTCTGGTGTTTTATCACTGCTATTATTTGCGACGGGAGTTGTAAAAGGAACGCCAGTCGGTAGAACATTTCCAAACCCAGGGTTTTTTGTATAATCGTTAGTAGGATTATAATATTCTTGACATAATTGTTGTCGGTTTGGAAATAATTGCGTAGGCGGAGTAACGGCAGGAGGGACTATTGGAGTATCTATAACTCTTGATTTTATAGTAGTACCGCCTCTGTTTATGTAATAAAAATAATAACTTAATTCTATGGTTGTATCTTGGTCTAAAATAATATTTCCCGATACTCTGTTTCTTGTATCAATAAAAGAAGATTTTAATGCAATAGTATCACCTTGTTCTATAAACACGGGTTCAGATGTAGAATTTTCCCAATTACTATTAGATACCTTTGTGTCACTATTAAATGTATTTAACCCGATAATGATTTTTTTAGACATTTAGTATATAATACCTCTATATAATTATATACTAAATTAAACTATTTTTGTATTTGCTAAATATGTTTTATGTTCTAAAGTATTTTAAAGACTTCCAGGGGCAAAATTACCGATAGAACCAGTAGAGCGCTGGTAGTAACGCTTAACCTCGGCTAAAGCTTGGATAAACTGAATTCGGTCAGCACCCTCATCAAAAGACGAAGACGCTTGGATAGTCAGTTCGCCGACGATGACTTGGTTCAAACCAATACACGAATAAGAATGAGAACCCGAATAAGTTTTGTTAATATTAGGGTTGTAAAGTCCCAATTTAATAGTTTCATCAGCAAAAGGGTATTTATCATGATTGTAAGCGGCGGCACTGGGTAATATAAACTCACCAGTCATATCCGTCATGTGAGCCAAGCGACGAGCATCAGTATCCAGACCACCAAAGGGCAGCACAACCTTACCATCAATGATAAGATTATATTTCATACCAGCGTGAGCTTTGGTAAAACCATCATTTTGTGCCGAACCATTCGCAGAGTTACGCAGATAATACAAATACAGGTTAGAAACCAACTGATTAGTGTAGGAGTTCATACGTTGGTCTATCGCCCCCTTACCGTCTACATTATGAATAGGGAGTTTATCCGGGACTATTTGGTCGTAAAGAATAACATCTTGAGCGTCCACCGGTTCGCCAGTTAAAACCTCATCAACAAAAAGCGTAGGGGGTTTAGTAAACGTATAACCGTTCTCTTGAAATTCAATCTGGATATTCATAAAGTCTGCACTTACATTACGTGCTAAAAGATAATTAGACATAAAAGACAAATCAATATAACAACCGATTTTAGTAGCGTCCATCTTACCCATTTGCTCGGCGAGTTTAAGTTGACCCAAAGAAGGCACATCAACCGCCAACCCTGCGTTTTGAAACAGAAGGCGATTAATATCACGCTGAGCGGGATTGTTTTGATGAATCATTTTAATCGCCATGTAGTCGGTGTTATGCATACTATCAACGATTTGACCCTGTCGGTCAAGGAAGGAAATAGACTTAATCAACGAATACACACCACGGGCATCAAAATAAACGGGTTTATGCTCTCCATTCACAATAGAAAAATCCGCTAAACGCAATTTCTTAGTCAGGTATTTAAAAGAACCCTGAATAGTGTAATACGCCCTTTGTGTATCAATGGAAGTAGGTAGAATAGACAAAG
>Ga0255758_10004742_pt1 | contig 11418 bp, 11 predicted proteins | sample 011ome_24_FD_179958 | JGI IMG/M metagenome (GOLD analysis project Ga0255758, IMG submission 179958) | Coastal salt marsh microbial communities from the Groves Creek Marsh, Skidaway Island, Georgia - 011513CT metaG (version 2) | ecosystem: Environmental > Aquatic > Marine > Intertidal zone >...
CAAAAAGGGACATTTCACCTAAGAATTGAAGATACAGACAAAGAAAGATCTAAAGATGAGCATAAAATTCAAATTATTAAATCTTTAAAATGGCTTGGCATAGAACATGATGGTGATGAATATATTCAATCAACTAAAATTAATGACCATATAAAAGTTGCAAACAAATTACTCAAAAATGGTAATGCATACAAATGTTATTGTTCAACAGATGAAATTGAGGAACAAAAAAAGAGAGCTAGACAAAAAAAACTTCCTTATATCTATAATAGAAAATGGAGAAATATACCAGAATCTGATGCTCCTAAAGATATAAAACCAGTAATAAGATTTAAAAGTAAAATAGAGGGATCAACAATACTAAAAGATTTGGTTCAAGGCGATGTTGAAATAGATAATAATACAATTGAAGATTTTATCATCTTAAGAAATGATGGCACACCAACATATAATTTGTCTGCTACTGTAGATGATCACCAAATGAACATGACACACATCATAAGAGGAGATGACCATAAAATTAATACATTCAAACAAATGCAAATTTATGTGGCAATGAATTGGGACTTACCAAAATTTGCACACATACCGCTTATTCATACAATAGAAGGTAAAAAATTATCAAAGAGAGATAATGCTTCAACATTAGATGACTATTCTAAAATTGGCATAATGCCTGATGCATTAAGGAATTATTTGCTGAGATTAGGATGGTCTTTTGAGGATAAAGAAATATTTACTCTTGATGAGAGTATTAAGCATTTTAACTTAGAAGGTATAGGAAAATCACCCTCTAAACTAGATATGAGTAGAATCTTGTCAATGAATGAACATTACATAAAAAATATTGATGAAAATGATTTATTTAATCAGTTAATAGAATACAGCAAATTATATAAAAGCGAAATAAAGTCGGATAAAAAAGATAAAATCAAAAAATCTTTAACTTTCTTAAAAAATAAAGCAAAAACATTAGAAGATATATTTGATAATGGTCAATATATTATCGTAGACGAGGTGAATTTTAATCAGGATGATATTAAACTAATTGATGATAAAGCAAAAAAAATTATTTCTACATTTGGAGCTCAATTAGCTAGTATTGATATACTTAGCAAAGAAACATTAGAACCAATAGTAAATGACCTAATTAAATCAAATGATACAAATTTTAAAGGAGTTGGTCAGCCTCTAAGAATAGCATTAACAGGTTCAAAATTTGGACCTGGCATATATGATATTATTATTTCACTTGGAAAAGAAGAAGTAACAAAAAGATTAGCTAATAAGAAACTTGGATAAAACAAAAGAAGCTTCTTTAGAGGATGAAGTTTTTGATCTAATTTTAGTTAAAGTTTCCTCACAATCATTAATTTGTTTTTTCATTAATTCTGGGTTTTTTAAAAAATAAACAACTGAATTATAAATTTCTTTAGCATTACATTCTTTTTGAATTAATTCTGGAATTATTTCTTTGTTATTAATGATATTAATGATGTTAGCAAATTTTATTTTTACAAGCATTTTAACAATTAAAAAATTAAAAAAATTCATTTTATAGATAGTTATAAAAGGTACTTTTGCATTACAAATTTCAAGAGAAATTGTTCCAGATTTTGAAACTGCAAAAATAGATTTATTTATTATTTGTTCTTTTATATTTTCATCTGAAATAACTTCAACATTTTTTAAATTTAAATTATTAATTTTTTCACTAATTGAATCTTTATTTTCATCAGTTGCATGAAAAATAAAAGTAAAATCATCAAATTTTTTATTCATTAAATTTATAAAATCAATCAGAATAGGTAGAAGTAAATTTACTTCTGATGATCTACTGCCAGAAAAAAGTGAAATAATTTTTTTATTATTTGGTATGATGCTAGATAAATCTATTTTACTTTTTCTTTCTTGTTCTAACAATGGATGACCAACAAAAGTATTTGGGATACTTTCATTATCAAAATATTTTTTTTCAAAATTAAATAATAATAAAACGTGATCTAAAAACTTTTTAAATTTTTTTACTCTACCCTCTCTCCATACCCATACTTGAGGAGCTACATAATGGACAGTTTTGATGTTATTATTTATTTTTTTAACTTTTTCAGCAACTCTTAATGTAAAATCAGGGCTATCGACACTAAACAAAATATCTGGATTAAATCTTATTATTTCTTCTACAGTTTTGTTTATTTTATCTTTTATTTTGAAAATATTGAACAAAACACTAGTAAAACCAATATAAGTAATTTCTTTTAGATCAAAAATAGATTTTATTCCTAATGCATTTAAATGTTTACCGCCAACACAAGAATATTCAATATTAGGATTATTTTTTTGAAGTTTAGAAATAACTTTAGAGGCAAGTTTATCTCCAGAAGGTTCACCAGTTAGTATAAAAATCTTTTTCATTTTACCGTAATAAACATTCCATTTTTGTTAGCAAAATTAATACATTTACTTCTATCTAAAAAGACATGTTGTTTGTTTTTAACTACGATACCTTTTAATCCAGCATTTTTACTTTGTTTTAAAGTTTTTAATCCAATAGTAGGAAGATCAATTCTAAGATCTTGTTTCTTTTTTGGAAACTTTACTAAAACACCATGATTTCTAAACTTTTTACTTCTGCTTTTTTCAAGCATCATTTTAGTTCCACCTTTTCCCTCTATAGAAACTATTTTTTTGTTTCTAACCACAACACCTTGGCTAAAATTATATTGTCTTAAATTATTTAGAGTTTTTATTGCTATTTTAATATCTAATTGATCTTGTTTATTTGGTTTATTCTTCGAATAATTACCTTTCTTTAACGATAATTCAGGATTAAATTTAAGTGAACTTTCAGTTTTGATCTTGTTTTGGGTTAATATCTTAATAATTTCTTTGAGGATAGCTGCATCACCAAGTTTTGATGCTTTGATAATTCTTGGAATATAATAAATACCTTTAAAGTCTAATTTCAATTTAGAAAATTTTGGTTTATTTACTTTTCCAGCAAATAATACTTTTTTACAATTATTTTCCTTAAGAATATTAATAATTTTACCAAATTGACCTATAGAAACTGGATAAGATTTTTTATCTTTTATAAATTTCTTTGATTTTGACAAATCAATTATCAAATACTTTATTTTCTTTTTTTTGATAGTTTTTAAAATTTCCTTTGGAAAATCAGTATCACCAAAAATTAATCCAATCATCTTATGAAAATGGTGTGCAAATAGATCTTTTTTTATCTTTTGTTATAAAATCAATTACATTTTTAACTAATTGGTTTTCTTGAAAAGAGCCATTCAATTTACTTATATTTTCATTGATATTCTTAGTAGCAAAAATTTCTTTATAAGCTTCACTTAAACCTAAAATATCTTTATTTTCAAACTTAGCTCTTCTTAATCCTATTAAGTTCAATCCTTGTAATGAATTTCTATTTCCCGTAGATAATCCGTAAGGAATTACGTCATGTAATACACCTGTCATTCCACCAATCATTGCCATTTTTCCAATCCTTGTAAATTGCTGAACTGCAGAGTTACCTCCAATTACAACATTATCTTCAATAATTACATGACCTCCTAATGGCACATTATTTGCAATTATTACATTATTTCCAACTTCGCAATCATGGGCGATATGAGATGAAATCATAAATAAGCAGTTATTTCCAATAACTGTCTTACCACCTCCACTAACTGTTCCAGGATTTATTGTTACGTATTCTCTAATTTTATTATTATCACCAATTAGCAAATTTGTTGGTTCACCATTGTATTTCAAGTCCTGTGGGTCGTTAATTGAAACAAAAGGATAAATCTTATTTCCTTTTCCAATTTTAGCATTTACAGAAATATTTACATGAGAATGAATGATAGTGTTTTCACCAATTTCTACATTTGGGCCAATTACACAATATGGACCAATCTCTACACTTGATGCTATTTTTGCTTTTGGATCAATTATTGCAGTTTTGTGTATCATTTATTTTCCTTAATAAATTTTTTTAAATCTTTAGCTGGATAGCCCATTACTTTAGAATTATCAGGGATATTCTTGATTACTCCTGACCCACCACCTATTTGAACATTACTGCCCACTTTCAAATGTCCTGATATACCTGCTTGTCCACCAATCATAACATTATTTCCTAGAGTGGAACTTCCAGCAAAACCAACTTGTCCTGCAATGATACAATTTTCTCCTATTTTGTTGTTGTGGGCTATATGTACTTGATTATCTATGAAAGTATTTTTACCAATTATGGTGTTTGATAAAGAACCTCTATCAATTGTTGCTCCACAACCAATCTCACAATTATCTTCAATTATAACAATTCCAATATGAGGGTAACGCACATTTCCTTTCTTACTTGGAAAAAAACCAAATCCTTTTTTGCCAATAACACAACCATCTAATATTGAGACATTTTTTTTTATTAGTGAATTTCTAATAATAACGTTGGACCCTATTGAGCAGTTATCACCAATTACAACATTACTTTCAATAATTGTATTGTGACCAATTGAACAATTTGATCCTATTTTAACATTTTTTCCAATTAATATATTTTGACCGTGATTTATAGAATTATTGAAAGAAGTTTTTTCAATATTTAAAGTGTGAGCATCAAAATCATCATTAATAGCGTCAGGATAAAACATTGAGGTAATCATAGCTGTTGATATAAGGACGTTGTCTACTTCTATAGGTTTACAATTTTTTGGTAGAATATTAGATAATTTATTAGTTGTTAAACAATAACTAGCTTTAGTAGTTGAGGCTACAGATTCATATTTTTTTGAGTGAAAGAATGTAATTTCATTTGTTGATGCTGTGAAAAGATCTTTAATATCAAAAATTTCTATGTCTAAATTTTCAAAATTACTTTCAGATTTAGTAGAACTCAAAATTTTTTCTATTTTAAAAGGACCTTTGTTTTGAAAAAATGGATTAATCATTTATCGTTTTTTATCAAAACAATGATTTAATACTTATCAATAAATATTACTGATTATTTTCTATCAACAATAGTTGCAGACCATTGAGCATCTGCCATTTTTTTTCCTTTAACAAAAGCTTCACCTTTGTATTTCCAAACACGTCCATGTGATCTGATAGCTTCAATATTTAATTCTAATTTACAATCTGGAATAACTGGATTTCTAAATCGAGCTTTATCAACACCCATTAAAAAAACCAATTTATTTTCATACTCTTTTTTATCAATTCCAGAAGCAGTTAAAGCTGCTGCAGCTTGCCCAAAGGCTTCTACTATTAGAACACCAGGCATCACTGGTTGACCTGGAAAATGACCTTGAACAAAAAAACTGTCTTTTTTAACATAAACAATTGCAGTAGCAGAATGCAGTTTTTTTATATTTGTAAGCTCATCTATTAATAACATTGGCTCCCTATGAGGTAACAAGTCTATTATTTCCTTTTTATTTAGTAATTGAGTCATTAAAGTTAGAAATATTAATTTTTTTATCTACAAGTTCTATTATATCTTTAGTCTTATCTAAATCATTATGTCCTACAATAATATATTTTTTTTGTAAAAGATAGGTAATATTATTTGTAGCAACATAATCAAGCAATATTGGTTCAATTAATTTTAAAAAAATAGCTTTATTTTTCATTAAATTATTTTGTAAATCTCTATTAGATTTTTGACTTAATTGATTAAAATTATTAACATCTTTTCTAAATAAGTTTAATTTATTGTTAAATTCACTTGTTTCTAAAATTTTTTTTTGAGCAATTAAACTTTCTTCTCTTTTTTGAAGATTATTTTTATTTTTCAAATTTTTAGCATCGTTTATCTTTTTTAAATTATCAAATTCTTTATTAATATGCTTTCCGACAATTGTCTGATTGATAATTTTATCTATATCTATATAAAATATTTCTGCAGATAAATTTGTTGAATATAAACAAAAAAATAATGCAAAAAAAAAATTAGAAATTTTCATTAAAAAGTTGTGCCAATATCAAATCTAAAAGTTTGCTCAACATCTGTACTAACTTTAGTTATTGGTTTCGCAAAAATAAAATTTAAAGGACCAATTGGAGTTAACCAATCAATAGACAAACCTGTAGATGATCTTATTTTACTATTATCTAAGCTGCTATCATAATCAACACCCCAAAGATTTCCTGCATCTAAAAACAAATTAAAATCTACTGACTCTAATTCTGGTAATAAAGTTGGAAGTGTAGTTGAAACAGACACAGTTGACGCATAATTACCTCCTATAAAATCTTGTTTATCTTTTGGTCCAATTTTTCCTGGCTCAAAACCTCTTAATTTTTTAGAAGTTAGAAATATTCTATCAGAAACTCTCACATCACTTCCTTCTAAAGAATTAATTGTCGAAATATAAAATGAAACATTTGATACTGTATTTTTGGTAAGTTGATAATAAGACTTATAGTCAAAACTGTTAGATAATGAATAATCGTTTGATAATAAAGGTAAGATTTGATTAAATCTTGAATAATAACCATTAGTTGGTCTAAAAGATTGATTTCTTTTATCGTATAAAAAATTATAATCAAACTTAACGCTATTATAATTACCATCTTGTTTTTTTAGTTCTGCTGAAGCAGTGCTGTCTGTGGTCAAATTCTCTGCTTCTAAAACAATTAGTGGTGTAAAAAATAAATCCTGTTTGTATTCAAATCCAGTACCTAGTGTAAAGTTTGTTATAGTATTTTCATAACCAGATATGCTTAAATAATCATTGCTAATCCTAGATAAATTTAGTCTTAACGATTTATCACTATAATTATAATTAGGTATTATTATATTAAATCCTCCTTTTACTGATTTTGATGTAAACGACAGGTTTGTATTTAGTTTTGTTGCACTTCCTGAAAAATTATTTTCTTTAATACCAAATGAAAGTGTCTGTCCTGAAGTACCATAACCCGCTCCGGCAGAAATCTCACCAGTAGGTTGTTCGGTAACTGTAATTTGAATATTCTTTTTTAATTTATTGTCAGTATCTAAAATTTCATAATCAACATTTGAAAACAGACCGCTTGTTCTAATATTATTTTTAGATTTATTATTTAAAATTTCATTTAAAGGATCTCCTTCGTCAACGATTAAAAGATTACGTATAGCTGTTTCGTTAGTAATATCATTTCCTAGAATATTAATTCGGTTTACATATAATTTTTCACTTTCTTTGATTAAAAATTTAATATTTATTTTATTATCATCAATAATATTTTCAGTAAAAGATGCATTTATAAATTCATATTGTTTTGTAACAGCAATATTGTCAATTTCATTTAATATTTCATTAATTCGATTTAATGAATAAGTCTTATTTTTTAAATCATCTAACAATATTTTAATAAACTTAAAATTATTAGGATCATAATCTACTGGAAGTATTAAACTTAAATCATTAAAGAAAAATTTTTTTCCTGAATCTATATTGTATGTTAAATTAAACTCGTTATCTTGAATAATATTGGCATTGGTTTGAAATATTTTAACATTAAAATATCCTTCATTTAAATAAAAATTTTTTAACAATCTTTCATCTAATTGTATCTGTTTTTCATTTAAATATTTCTTTTTTGATAAGAATTTCCAAAATTTACTTTCTTCACTCACTATAACATTAGAAAGTAATCTTGATTTAAATATTTTATTACCAGTGAAATTAATTTTTTTAATGAGTGCTTTTTTATTAAGATCAATATTATAAATTAAATTAACAGTGTTGTTATCATTTTTTTTTATTTTTAAATCTACTTTAGAAAAATAATATCCAGAAAGTTTTAAAAAATTAGATAGTTTTAAGATTTCATCATTAGATTTTTCTTTAGCATAAGATTTATTTTCATTTAAAAGCAGCTGATCAAATAAAGCTTGTTTTAATTTTTTATTTTTAACACCATTAATTTCAACAGATTGAATAAGGTCATTTTCTTTTACATTTATAGATAAAACATTATCTTTTAAATTGACTGAAATATTTTCAAAAAAATCGGTATTATAAAGATTAACAATAATTTCATTAAGATCATTGATAATTAATTCATCACCAATATTTACCTTTGAAAAAATAATCACAGTTTTGTCTGAAATTCTATCATTACCATTAACAGAGATTGATTTTACAATTTCGGCATTTACAAAAGTAATTTTGATTAAAAAAATTATAAAAAATAAAAAATATTTACCCATTATTTTTAACATATAGATAGTTTTAGAGTTTTCAATCTAACAAAATCATTAATTTCACTAATTTCTTTATAATTTTTAGGTACAATCTTTTTTAACTTTTTAATATTTCTTAAGTTTAAAATATTAGATAAATTTTTAGAAATATCATTAAAGGAAATTTTTTTATTTAAAAAAAGATTTACCAATTCATCATTAATTGAAACTAAAGCTGTATCAAATAATGAACAATAATTAGGATATTGTTTTAAAATCTTAATTACTGGAAATTTCTTTTTATCAACATCACTAAAATTTAGATTATTAAGAGTTTTAAAATTTATTTTTTTTTGGGTAAAAGAGTTCAATTCATTATCTAAAGACTTTGTAATAGGAATTGACATATCTGGTTCATGAGCACAAATTTTAATTAAACCGTCTTTAAATTTGATAATACTATGAACATAGGATTGAGGATGAACTTTAATTGAAATTTTTTTAATATCTATATTAAAAAGTCTTTGAGCCTCAATTACTTCAAACAATTTATTAACTAATGTTGCGGAGTCTATTGATATTTTCTTTCCCATTTTCCATGTAGGATGTTTTATTGCTTGGTTTAATTTAATTTTTTTAAAATCTGATACAGGCGTATTTTTAAACGGTCCGCCAGAAGCAGTGATGAAAAGATGTTGAATTGAATCATTCAAATTTTGTTTACATAAATCAAATTCATTTAAAGATGACCAAATTGAGAAATGTTCAGAGTCTACTGGTATAATTTGTGTTTTATTTAAAATTGATATATTTTTTATCAAACTCCATCCACAAATAATAGATTCCTTATTTGCAATAGCTATCTGTTTGGTATGTTTAATTATATTTAAGGTTGGCTTTAAACCTGCAAATCCTACAATTGAATTCATTGTATAATCAACTTTATTTTTAAATATTTTATTTAAATTATCAAAATCATTATAGACATTGATATTTGTTTTTTTGCATTTATCTTTGAGAATTTTAAAACAAATTTTGTCTGTAATAATTAAATTCTTAACTCTATATTTTTTTGCTTGATTGTATAAAGTTTTGTAATCTTTATCTGCAGTTAAAAGAATTACATCAAAAAATTTTTTCTTTTTTTTTAAAACATTTAATAAAGTTTTTCCAATCGAACCTGTTGATCCTAGAATTGCTATTTTTTTTTTCATTGTTAGAAAAATATTTTATCTATTAAAAAAGCTGCTGGTAAAACAAAGATAATACCATCTATTCTATCTAACAAACCTCCATGACCAGGTAAAATTGATCCAGTATCATCTACTTTGGCTTTTCTTTTAAAATAGGAAATAAATAAGTCACCAAGTTGACAAATTAAGCAAAGAAACAAACATGTAGGAATTAGCTTTAAATAATTATCAGTGACAAAATTTTTGTCATCATAAGATAAATTATAATATGTCCATAAAATTACTATTGAAAAAAGTGAAAATATAAATGAACCTAAACTTCCAGATATGGTTTTATTAGGACTTATTTTAGTTAATTTTCTTCCTCCAATTAAGTTTCCTACTACATATCCACCAGTATCAGAAAATATACAAATTAATATTATAAAAACTAAACTAATGGGAGGTTCGGAATAAGACATATATGAAACATAAATAAGTATTACTAAAAATAACAAAGAAAATATATTTAAACTAGCTATTAAAGTTTTTTCTTTTTTCCAAATTTTCTTTATTAAGTAGTTAAATTCAATAAATAAAAATAATGAAACAAATATTAGAGCAAATAACCATATATATTTGTTAACAAACAAACTTATCGAAAGAATTAATAACAGTAATACGGAAGTAATCAATCTTTGAGATAAGTTATTCATCATACTTTACCAAAATTTCTTTTTATATTTTTAAATTTTTTAATTATTTTGTTAAAATCTTTTTCATTAAAATCAGGCCATAATTTTTTCTCGAAAAAAATTTCGGCATATGCAAGTTGCCATAATAAAAAATTGCTTAATCTTTTTGTGTTTCCAGTTCTTATTAATATATCAGGATCAGGGATATCTTTGGTTTGTAAGTATTTCGATAGATTTTTTTCATTAATCTGATCATTAGATTTTTTTAAATTTTTAAATGCATTGATTAATTCTAATTTTGACCCGTAATTTAATGCAAGATTAATTTGAAGTTTATTGTTTTTTGATGTTTGTTTTTCAGATCTATTTAAAAGTTCGTTCAATTTTGATGAGAAATTTTTAACACCAATTATCTTAAGTTTAATATTTTGTTTATCAAGATCATCTATTTTATTAATTAAAAAATTTTCTAATAGGTTAAAAAGAAATTTTATTTCTTTTTTAGGCCTCTTCCAATTTTCAGTAGAAAATGCATATAAAGTTAGATACTTTATATTTTGTTTTATTGACTCTTTAATTATTTTTTCTACTGTATTTAAACCAACTTTATGACCAGCATTTCTTGAATTTTTATTTTTTAATCCCCAGCGACCATTGCCATCCATGATGATAGCTACATGATTAAGTTGATTCATCTTAAATTGTCATTATTTCTTTTTCTTTTAAAGAAACCTTTTCCTCAACGACTTTAATATGATCATCTGTAATTGATTGGACATTTTTTTCAGATAATTTTTCTTCATCTTCGCCAATTTCTTTCGATTTCAAAAGTTTTTTTAATTCTTCATTTGCTTCTCTTCGAATATTTCTAATTGAAATTTTACACTTTTCACCAATTGATTTTATCAGTTTTTTTAATTCAGTTCTTCTTTCCTCATTTAGCTCTGGCACCGGTAATCTTATCAATTGTCCATCAATTTGAGGATTTAAACCTAGATCTGATTTTTTAATCGCTGCATCAACTAATGGAACATTGTTAGCATCCCAAACTTGAATATTTATCATTCTGGGTTCAGGAGTTGTTATGCTACCTACTTGATTTATAGGCATTTGCTGGCCATAAACATCTACTTTAACAAGATCTAGCATTGCAGCGTTAGCTCTACCTGTTCTAAGCGATGATAATTCTTTAGAGAAAACCTCAATGGCTTTATCCATTTTGATATTGTATGACTTTTCGTCAAACATTTACTCTCCAATCTTTATTCTATAAAATTCTTTTATCTTTAAATCAGCAATAGAAAGTTCCTTCAATACATCTTGTACCTTCTTTTTAGGCTCCATAACCCAAGCCTGAGTTAATAGAGAA
>Ga0255758_10004749_pt1 | contig 11412 bp, 5 predicted proteins | sample 011ome_24_FD_179958 | JGI IMG/M metagenome (GOLD analysis project Ga0255758, IMG submission 179958) | Coastal salt marsh microbial communities from the Groves Creek Marsh, Skidaway Island, Georgia - 011513CT metaG (version 2) | ecosystem: Environmental > Aquatic > Marine > Intertidal zone > Salt...
ATATCTCCCAACTACATGTTATTTTCTGAACTAGACGAACATACCGCCCTGCTTAAACAACGAACTGAACTCAGCAAGGAGCAGATTTCGGCGTCAGTTAGCTTGCTGACAGACGACCAAATTGAAGGCGAATCAAAAAAAAGATTTCTGATTGCACTTTCCGAAAAAGGCGAATCGGAGGAGGAATTCACCGAGTTTGTTCGCTGTTTTCGGGGATTAGCCAGAAATCCGGAGATTGAAGATTGGGCGGGTGAAGCCATTGATCTTTGTGGCACCGGGGGCGACCGGTCTGGTAGTTTTAATATCTCTACTGCAGTGTCTTTTTTGCTCGCTGCTTCGAATACCACTGTAATTAAGCACGGCAATCGTTCAATCAGTTCAAAGTGTGGAAGTGCAGACCTTATCGAAGCGGTAGGGATTCCATTGGAGACCGATGCCCGAACTCGAAAGGAGTGCCTTAAAAGATTCAGCTTTAATTTTCTTTTCGCCCCCTCCTTTCACCCTGCATTTAAATCAATTGCTCCGGTGCGAAAGAACCTTGCCGCCGAAGGCAAGATCACCATCTTCAACCGACTCGGCCCTACCCTTAACCCCGCTGAACCTGCCTACCAATTATTAGGCGTTTACAGTCCTGCTCACCTAGGCCAGATATCGCGGGCCCTTTCGGAAAATGGCGGTAAAGGTGGATGGGTTGTACACGGAAAACTAAAAGGCGGACAAGGAGTGGACGAACTGACCTCTTGTGGCGATAACTGCGTTTCGGGATACGGTTCGTCTGCCACTGACAAACATGCCATTCTCTCCCCGTCTGTCTGGGGACAAAAAATCTATCCGCATGATCAACTAAAAGGAGGTGACTTAGCAAATAACCTCGAAATCCTCTTCAATCTAGCCAACGGATCCTGCCCGGCCGGCCTACTCGCCTCGATTCTTATTAACGCTGCCACTGCTTTAAAGATTGTTGGAAAAGTAGGATCTCTTGGAGAAGGAGTCGAATTCACTAAATCTGTCATTGAAGGTGGAAAACTTAAAAAATGGCTCCGTGATATCCATGAATTTTTCGCAAAATGAAAAGATTTTTTGGGACAGATGGGATTAGAGGCAAATACAACGGAGCCTTTTTAAACGATCAGTTTGCCTGCAAGGTTGGTCAAGCCGCTGGTTCCTATCTCTTAGATAAACGGGGTGAATTAGGGAAGGTTCTTCTAGCCCGTGACACTCGTTCCTCTGGAGAGACATTACTCAAGTCGTGTGCCCACGGCATTCAGTCGATGGGTGCAACCTGTTACAATGCGGGAATCATCCCTTCACCAGCTCTTGCTTTTGGAGTAAAGCATCTGGGTGCTCAGCTTGGGATTATGATTACTGCTTCCCATAATCCGCATACTGATAATGGAATCAAGTTCTTCTCGGGCGATGGGACAAAAATTTCGACCCATGATGAAGAGATTATTGAGAATTTACTTATTCAGCAGGGAGAAGAGAACGAACTTCCCAAGCAAGTACTCAGCCAAGTCAAGGTTACTGAAGCCTATGCGGAAAAGATCATCTCTGCTTTTCCTCCCCATTTTCTGAAAGGATTAAAAATCGGGATTGATTACGCCAATGGAGCTACCATCTCCACCTCATCCATAGTCTTGAAGGCCTTGGGTGCAAAACTTATCGCACTGAATCAAGGAGATGGGCTGATCAACCAAAACTGCGGGTCCGAATATCCCCAGGCCTTGCAAGCCAAAGTCTTAGAGCTAGGACTCGATCTGGGAATCGCCCACGATGGGGATGGAGACAGAATGGTTCTTATCGACCACAAGGGTAGACTGATTGATGGAGACCAAATTTTAGGACTCCTGGCGATCCACGCCAAATCTGCCAGAAAACTTAGAGGCGGGGCACTGGTTACAACTGTTCATAGTAATTCCGGCCTGGATGCCTCGCTCAAGCAACATACGATATCAAGCCACAGGAGCAGCGTTGGGGATCGCAATGTTTACCGCTTAATGCTCGAAACGGGGTGCAATTTGGGTGGTGAGTCATCCGGTCACATTATTTTTAGCGATTATCTTCCTACGGGCGATGGTTTGTATTCTGCCCTGATGGCACTGGAGGCATCAATCTCTTGCGGCGAGCAAATGGCCCTTCTTGCCCAACAAATCGAGTTGTGGCCATGCCTTTGTGCTTCATTCCCCGTAAAATCCAAACCCCCACTAAATAGTATCGAAAATCTAAGCGAAGTAGTGGATGCGGAGAAAAAGCTACTTGGGAATAATGGGCGGATTCTACTCAGATACTCGGGAACTGAACCGAAAATTCGTCTCTTAGTGGAGGGGCGGTCAGAAAACTTAATCCAAACATCATTCGACCGCATTGCCCAGGCTATCCAAATTGCATTGTAATTATTTGGGGCCAGATTTAATGATGGTTAATGCCCCTGCTCGGATGATCGAAGAAATTCCCATATCTGCAATTGACAATCGTCTAATCAAACAAATTGAATCGGCGACAAAAGCTTTCAGCAGTAACCCTGGTTACTTCTTTGAAATTTGCACCAATATTCTCAAACAGGTGCCCGGTTGCCTTGAACTAAGAAAAAGAATTCGAGATCACCAATTTAAAACCTTTGTACCAGGGAAAGGAATATCCAGTCTTTTTGGAAAAGTTACGATCGCTCCATTCATGCTCAAAGGTAAGGCGGCGAAGGACCCTCAGGGTAGCCTTGAAAGCGCTGAATCAATGATTGCAAAAAATCCCGCCAATGTTACCGCACACGAATTAATTGCGGAGGCTGCCCGCTCCCTGGAAATGCCTCATACCGTAGTCTTCGCTTACGAATGCATTAGAAGAATCAACCCCAAAGACCTTGGCAACCTCAAGAAACTCGGAAATGCATATCTTAATGCAGGCGATTCTGAATCGACTATCAGAACCGGCAATGAAATCATCAAACTAAACCCTGGTGATGGTGAGGCTGAAGAAATGATGAAAAGGGCATCAGTGAGTGTCGCCATGACTCAAGGCAAGTGGGAAAGCTCCACTGATTTTCGCGATCAATTAAAAGACGAAGAGGAGGCAAAATCGCTAGAGCAAGCTTCCAAGGCAGTAAATGATGCAAAAAGCTTGGAAGCTTTAATTAGGCAAACCTATGCGAAAGTCCAAGAGGAACCAGAAAACCTCAATCATTACCGCCAACTAAGCGATCTGTACCATCGGTATGGTGATTTAACCAATGCAATCGCCTGGATTAACCAGGCAAGAAATCGTGATGCCGGCAAGGGGGATGTTTCTTTGGCGGAAAAAGAGCGAGCCCTCACTTTAGAATATTACGATCAAATGATCGATCAATGGGAGCAAGCCTGCTTAAAAGAACCAAGCAATGAAAGTTATCAAGTGGGTCTTGAGAAAGCGGTGGTTGCTAAAAAGGAATATCAAAAAAATCAACTCGAGGGACTTGTTAAACGATACCCCAATGACTACGGATACCGATTCGAGTTGGGCGTCCTTTTGTTTAATGAGAAGCTCTTTGACGACTGCCTGCCCCATTTTCAGCTTGCTCAAAGAAATGCCAAGGTGCGACTTGATGCGATTTTGTTTCTTGGGAAGGCGTACCGGTTAAAAGGTTTTTTTGACATGGCTGTGGAGCAACTGAACTCGCTCAAAAATGAAATTCAGATCATGGATGAAAGAAAGAAGACTGCTATATATGAGCTTGGTTGCTGCTACGAAGCTATGCAAATGCCAGAGCGAGCCATTGAAGAATTTAAAATTATATACTCTTCTGATATTTCTTTCCAGGATGTGGCTGATAAAATCAACACTTTTTATGACCAGAAGAAATAGACTGCTTCAACTGGCGGAGAGGGCGGGATTCGAACCCGCGGTGCCTTTCGGCACACCCGATTTCGAGTCGGGCACATTCGACCACTCTGCCACCTCTCCTTTCAAGTAATTCTTATCCTTAATTTGTTCTAATCTGGCAAACAATTAAGGCTCAATAAATACTGTAAAACTTTTAATTTACGCACTTGCACGAATCCAATTGATCGATTTGGATAATTTGAGATGTCATTTAATGCCCTTGTATCTCTAAGTCTTTGTTGCCTCCTTTGGGTAAGTTGTAATTCTGGCAGGCGAAGCACCTTGGATCTCACCGATGGCACATACAGAGGGGATTTAAACCGTGTCGGCCAAAAGCATGGCTTTGGAATCTACAGATGGCCAGATGGTTCAGTTTTTAAGGGAAATTTCAAAAACGATCTGCGCCACGGAAACGGAAGATTTTTGTGGTCAAACGGTGAAAGTTACGAGGGGGAATACCAAGAAGATCACAGGGCAGGGAAAGGTTCTTACACTTGGTCTGACGGTGATCACTACGATGGGGATTTTCTATTCAGCAAGAGACACGGATTTGGTGTTTTTCGTTCATCATCTGGCTCTATATACGAAGGCGAGTGGTTGAATGATCAGCAACATGGAAAGGGAAAGCTAACACGCAAAGATGGAGCGATCTTTGAAGGCATTTGGCGAAAGGGGGTTCTTTTGAAAAATTCCGCCATCTTGCCTCCTTTGTTAAATAAAGACCAGGAGTCCGATCAAGCGACTAACGATGTTTCCACGACTCGCCCCGCTTCGACACGCAAGCTCAAATCGAAAGTTGCTTTGGAAGCACAAAGCTCCCCCATCTTCTCTACAGATCAACCTCCTTCAAAATCACTAGAAGCAAATCCGCATAAATCCTCCCAGGAAAATGTGTCTTTACCCGATCTAGAAGGCAGCGATCTTTCCACTGCAGAAGAGAAAGAAATACCTATTATAAATAATACCCTTACAAAAAGTAGCCATGTAGACACAGAAAGTGAGACTAAATCGCCTACCTGGGTAGGCACAGTCTCTGAGGCTGAAATATTTTTTATCACAGACCTAGTTGATGGCATTGATACCGTTCATTACCGCTCAACTGGGATTCCCTTCTCAGGGTGCATGAGAATTGTTAATGAACGGGGACAGGCACAGGGCGAGGTCAATCTGGTCAATGGACGTCTTCATGGTGAGGAAATTTTCTTCGATGCAAACGGAGAGATAATGGAAAGAAATTTTTGGGCAGACGGGCGCCCCATCGGGCAGTAAAATTCTATTTTCCCTGCCCGCGATAGGAAAATTTTTGTGCACGTGAATGATTTTGCATTCATCAGGAGTGTGCTCATCAATAGTTTCTAACCCATCATGAATTCATCTCTTGCTCAACCCGACCATTCCTCCACCCGGATACCCCACCTGCCCTATGTGCCTGAGGAGTATCCGAGGGAAATGGCCCGACATTATATTTCCGCTTCCTCAGAAGATATCGAATCGATGCTTACTCAAGTTGGCCTAACCAGCCTGGAGGAACTTTTTTCGCAATTGCCCAAGGATTGCCGTTTCTGTGGCAATCCCCCTCTTCAAGAAGAACTTTCTTACAAAGAGGCGACTGACAAACTGCTTGAAATCGCAAGTAAATCAAAAGTGATCCCTTCATTCATTGGGGATTTACTGCCAGTCTGGAAGGTTCACCCCATTGTGAGTGAAGTGTCTCAAATGAGACCCCTGACCACATCCTACACCCCCTACCAACCCGAACGCAGCCAAGGCACTTTGGTTACGCACTGGATTTATCAGTGTGCCCTTTCAGCTCTGACTGGGTTCGAAGCGATTAACACATCATTGTACGACCGGTCTGCTGCTATTTTTGAAGCGGTGGGTTGCGCCAGAAGATCAAGAAAGCGCAGCGGGCATGTATTGCTTGCTGCAACATTATTTCCTGAAGATATTTCCTTCCTTGAAACCCACGCTCAGGGAACTGACTTGCATTTTTATTCATCTCCACTCAATCCCCTAACGGGGACGCTTGACTACAACCACCTGGAGAAATTTCTCGAGGAAAACAATAACGAGATATCGGCCTTTGTTTTTCCGCAGGTCAATGCCCTTGGCTTGCTCGAAGATGTGGACAGATTAGCGGACCTTGCCTCGAAGTGGGACATCCCTACTATTGCGGTCATCGACCCCATGCACTTAGCGACTGGCGGGTTAAAGCCTCCGACCAAATTTGGAGAAAACGGCGTCGATTTCATCGCTGGTGAAGCCCAGCATCTTGCGATTCCACCATCCTTTGGAGGGCCAGGGCTAGGCTTATTCGGGTGCAGGTACAACGAGCAAGCGAAAAAGGATCTCAGAAATACGCCAGGACGCTACATTGGAAAGGCAAAGGACTCTCAGGGGCGTGACTGCTTTGTCATGGTCCTTTCGACGCGCGAGCAACACATCCGCAAAGAGAAGGCGACATCCAATGTCTGCTCTAACCAGGCATTTTTAGCCACCCTCGCGGGAGCAAATCTCCTCGCAAAAGGAGAAATTGGCCTTAAGAACTCCCTTGCCCAAGCTCTCGCTGCACGCCAACAAGCATCCGATTGGGTCCGGCAACGCGAAGGGATTAGAATCGCCTTCCCCGATACTCCCTCCTTCAATGATTTATTGGTTGTTGTGGATGAACGGGGCCAAAACTTGGCATTGGAAGCAACTCAATGCGGACTACACTTTGGTGTCAATCTCTCCCATCGACTACCTAATCAAGGCGGTCAGGTTTACAAATTAAGTTTTTCTGATATCCATGATCAAAAATCTATGGACTTGCTTAAGAAGTTTCTGCTCGAGCATTTTCCTGCCCGGTCAGACCAGCAAGACGAAGCCTGCGTTCCTGAGCGGTTTCTCCGCCCAGATCCTGCCCAAATGCCCAGCTTCTCCCATGATGAACTACTTCACTACTACGAGCAATTAGCCAGTTTAAATGTCAGCCCAGACGATGGCTGCTACCCGTTAGGTTCATGCACCATGAAATACAATCCCCTTCTCAATGATTGGGCGGCTGGATTGAATGGGTTTGCCCAAGTCCACCCTCAGGCACCAGAGGAAGATGTGCAAGGACCCCTTGAAGTTCTTCATGAAATCCAAGAATGCTTTAAGTCGATCACCGGACTGGCCGGGGTCACCACCCAACCCGTTGCGGGTGCACAGGGAGAATTGGTCGGGCTGAAATTGTTTCAAGCTTTTCATAAATCCAATAGAGAAGAGCACAGGAACATTGTTCTGATTCCCAAATCCGCTCATGGTACGAATTTTGCGACTGCTGCCACCGCTGGCTATGGATCGGGCATCGTCTACTTGGAAGCCGATGAGCTCGGCATGATTGACCTCGAAGATTTCCGCAAAAAATTAGCACTTCACCGACAATGCCTTTGCGGAATTATGGTGACCAATCCCAATACCTCTGGAATTTTTGAGGAAAATTTCTCCTTAATTGCCAGCGAAGTCCACCAAGCGGGTGGCTTGGTCTACATGGATGGTGCCAATATGAATGCCATCGCCGGCATCGTTGACTTGGGAAAACTGGGAGTAGATGCTGTGCACAACAACTTGCATAAAACATGGACTATCCCTCATGGTGGAGGCGGTCCCGGGGACGCCATTGTGGCGGTTTCAGATTGCCTAGTCGATTTTCTGCCTGGCCGGCAAATTCATAAGGACGAGAAGGGTGTTTTTCGATCATTTGTACCGCCCAAAAGCATCGGTACATTCCATAGAAACTGGGGAAATTTTGGTCATAAGGTTCGTGCCTACGCTTATCTATTGCGCTTGGGCAGGGAAGGAGTTCCCAGAATGTCTTCCGTAGCGGTTCTGTCGTCCCGCTACCTTTTTGATCGGTTGCGCTCCCGCTACCCCACCCTTCCTTCTCGGGCAGGGAAAGTTCCAAGAATGCATGAATTTATTCTCACCCTGAGCGATGATGATTTTGAGAGGTTGGAAAAAGTAGGTATTGCCAAAAGCCAAGCGATTCCTCAGGTAGGCAAGTTATTTCTCGATTTTGGATTTCATGCACCTACGGTTGCGTTTCCAGAAGTGTTTGGCTTGATGATAGAGCCCACCGAAAGCTACACCCAAAAAGAATTGGATCGTTTTGCGGAGGCGGTTCTTGTGATCAAGGACCTCATCGAACAGCACCCTGAGGTTGTCGCCGGGGCCCCTCATTTCACGCCGATTGACCGGGTGGATGAGGTTTCAGCAAATCGCAACCTTTGTCTCGCGGAGAGCCTTGAACACCTCCCCGCCCTTCCGCTCAATCGTATACAGCCCAAAGTTTTACAAGAACTAGAAATTGATCAGATTAGGAAACGCCTATTCGCCGTTCATCATATTGATGAATAGATTGAATTGACCTTGTTTAATTTCCTTCCATCCTATTCCCTATGACTGAAGAATCGTCATCCCCAAAGCTTATTTCCAAAAAAGGTGTTGTCATTGACCTCATTCTTTCCGTGATTTTCTTTTTATTCATGCGAGAAGTGCTCATACCTCATGTGCCATCTCAAGATCCTTTGGCTGTCAACATTGTGTCCAGCATGACATCCTTTTGCATGTCGGGAGTATTTTGGTTAGCCGCCGGCATGTTCCGGGTAACCTTGGTTGATTACCTGCACAACCAATCCAAAGAAGATTAGGCTCTAGCTTTCTCTCAGTCCTTCAAGCATTTGATGGAGGGCTCCTCTGGGTGACCCCCTGACCATGTATCCATTCTCGGTGGTTTCTTCGGTGACTAACTCTCCCTGAGATTTCAATCTTGCCACCAAGTCATAGCGGTCAAGAGGGATGAGGTATCCGCAAATCGAGTGCTGACCTGCAAAGGTTTGCTCAAGTTGTTCGAGCAGAGCTTCAAGTCCCACACCCGTTCGGGCACTTAGAAAAACAGCGGATGAAGCAAGTTTTCTGGCGTGGAGGATTTCCGTTTCGCTCTCTAATGAATCGATTTTATTGTAAACGGTGAGCATTTCTTTCTCCCCAGCACCCAACTCCTCAAGCACTTTTTCTGTGGTTTTCATCTGTGCTTCATATTCGGGATTGGAAAGGTCCACCAAGTGCAGGATCAATTCGGAAACCAAAGCCTCTTCCAGCGTGGCCTTAAAGGAATCAACCAAGCGGTGTGGAAGTTTTCGAATAAAGCCTACCGTATCTGTCACAACCACCATCCTGCCCGACGGGAGCTTTAATTTTCTACTCGTCGGGTCAAGGGTGGCAAAAAGTTTATCCTCGGCCAAAGCCTCTGCCCCAGTAAGGGTATTCAGCAGGGTTGATTTTCCCGCATTTGTATAACCGACAATCGCCACAGAGGGGAGGGGTAGTCGTTGCCTGCGGGAACGACCTACTTTTCTTTGCTTGGATACCTGCATGATCTCTCGACGAGTGGCTGCGATCTGATCACGGACCATACGCTGGTCCAATTCGATTTGGGCCTCGCCTTCTCCCCTTTGCGTAACTCCCCCGCCGCGTTGACGGCTCAAATGGGTCCACGCACGGCGCAACCGGGGCAGCGAATATTCCAAGCGTGCTAATTTAACCTGTAATTTCGCTTCCTTGGTTTGGGCTCTTTCGGCAAACACATCCAAAATGATTTCATGGCGATCAATTACAAGAATCTTACTTTCCGTTTCCCAATTCCTTTGCTGGGCTGGTGAAATCTCATTATCAAAAATTAGCACATCTGCCTGGCTTTTCTTTAATTCTTCGAGAACCTCTTCGACCTTTCCTTTGCCCAAAATGAAACGGGGTGAGGTTTTGCGGATACGAATGACCGTCCTCCCGAATACACCAATTCCCAGGTTACGGGTTAATTCGTCCAACTCGTCCAGCAGGGACTCTGCTTCTCCTCGCTCTATTTCAGATTGGATACAGGAAATTAGGTATGCCCGCTCCACCAATTTTGGCTTTTCTTTGACTTCAAACATTGGGCAGCCAACCAAGCAATTTTAAACAAACAGGGTTCGGGTGCTTCGGCACCCGAACCCTGCTAAAAGAAGAATCCAAGTTAGGAATTAGGAGACTGCAGCCTGGGCAGCAGCCAAGCGAGCGGTAGGCACTCGGAAAGGAGAGCAACTGACATAGTTTAAGCCGATCCGATGGCAAAAACGCACACTAGATGGATCGCCGCCATGTTCTCCGCAGATACCAAGCTTAATCCCACGGCGGGATGACTTTCCTTTCTTTACCGCAATTTCCATGAGTTGTCCCACCCCGGTTTGGTCCACGCTAGCAAACGGGTTGGCTGAAACAACCTCGAGTTCGGTATAATTCGGAAGGAAACTGCCGGAGTCATCGCGACTCATCCCAAGAGTGGTCTGGGTGAGATCATTCGTGCCAAAGCTGAAAAACTGGGCAGTCTTGGCAATTTCGTCGGCCACCAAGGCAGCCCGTGGAATCTCGATCATCGTACCTACCAGATATTTCACCTTTTTCCCCTTGGCTGCAAAAACCTTCTTGGCGGTTTCATGAATGACCTCAACCTGAAGCTCAAGTTCTTTGGAAAAGCCGACCAGAGGAACCATAATTTCCGGGTTCACCTCGATGCCACTTTCCTGAACAGCCAGTGCAGCTTCAATAATTGCCTGGGTCTGCATTTCAGTGATTTCAGAGTAGGAAATACCCAACCGGCATCCGCGATGTCCGAGCATAGGATTGAACTCATGTAAATCCTCCACCCTGCGTTTCACAGAAGCCAGACTTACACCGAGCTTTTTAGCAAGATCGCGCTGCGATTTTTGGTCGTGAGGAAGGAATTCATGCAAGGGAGGGTCAAGCAAACGAATGGTCGCTGGGCGGCCTTCCAATGCTTTGAAGATGCCCGTGAAATCCTTACGCTGGAAAGGAAGCAGTTTTTTCAAGGCCGCACGGCGGGCTTTCTCATCATCTGCCAGAATCATCTGGCGCATGGCGTCAATTCGGTTCCCCTCAAAAAACATGTGTTCGGTTCGGCAAAGCCCAATCCCACTGGCACCAAAAGCCACCGCGTTGGCCACCTGTGAGGGAGAATCGGCGTTGGTGCGCACATTCATTTTTGTCGCTTGCTCACACCAATCCATCAACTTGGAAAAGTTTTGGAAATCCCGGCTCTTCTTGGGGCTCAATTTCTTATCTATCAATACCTGAATTATTTCGGAGGGAGCCGTCTTAAGCTCTCCTCCAAAAACCTCACCAGTGGTTCCGTTAATGGACATAAAGTCACCTTCCTTGAAAGTCTTCTTGCCGACCTTGACGGTGCGTGAATGATAGTCGATCTCTAATGCCGCAGCACCGCATACACATACTTTACCCATTTGGCGTGCCACCAAAGCTGCATGGGAGGAAACCCCTCCACGAGCGGTGAGGATGCCTTCAGCGGCAATCATGCCTCTCAAGTCCTCGGGAGATGTTTCCTGACGAACAAGCAGGACTTTACCCTGCTTGGCCGCTTCCACTGCACGCTCGGCATTGAGACAAACCCGACCCGAAGCTGCCCCAGGACCCGCGGGCAAGCCCTTGCAAAGCGTATCTGCTGCTTTTTGAGCAGCGGCATCA
>Ga0255758_10004766_pt1 | contig 11377 bp, 9 predicted proteins | sample 011ome_24_FD_179958 | JGI IMG/M metagenome (GOLD analysis project Ga0255758, IMG submission 179958) | Coastal salt marsh microbial communities from the Groves Creek Marsh, Skidaway Island, Georgia - 011513CT metaG (version 2) | ecosystem: Environmental > Aquatic > Marine > Intertidal zone > Salt...
TTTTACTTGTCTAAATGGCTGACCGCTTTGGCAGATTTGCTCTGCTTGGTATCTGGCTCTTTCAATGCCGGTGGTGTCAAAGATAATCTTGCTTAAAGGAGTTTGGCTTTTAAATTTCACTTGCACTGTTTTAGCCTCGGCAAAACTTGGAAACTTTACTAATTTAAACCAATTAATAGCTTCACCCTCTTTGAAAAAAACATAGTCATTTCTTAATAGAAGGTCTTTTGGTTTCTCTTTATCAATTATCATCTGACCTCTGACTTTATCACCCTCATAAAAATCTCCTGGTTCGCTTGGCAACATCAAGACAGGGTTTTCTGCGAAGCAATGAGGTCTTGAGACATGAAATCCAATGATGGCTTTATCAGATTCTAGTTGTTCAGATGTCTTAGCAACTAGTAAGGTATCCTCATCAAAATCATCTATCTCCCAGTCACTTAAAGTTACTGAGGTCACATCGGCTTGAACTGCAAAAGAAAAAGCAAATAACAACAGCATGCTTTTAGACTTCTTAAAGATTTCACAGGATCCAGAGAATGGTCCAAACTTCATCGTGTCGAGATTTTCAAGTTGAATAGGATTAGTCTGGGCTTTTTTAAGCCTTCGTTTCTTGAGGGATTTAACAATCTTTAAAAAAATCAAAGAAAGGATAGTCAGGGAAATAATTGTTTCTGTCATTAATGGCTCCGTTATAAAAAATGGTGTTCATAATTTAATAACGGAGCAGATTAAAAAGTGTTACAAATTAACAGCCACAATATATATGTCTATTAACAACGTCATTGGCTTCACTTGGAGACATGGCAAAGATCATTTCTTCTTGAAGAACTAGTTCTTGGCCATACTGAATTTTGTTGATGTCATTATTAGCAAATGACTCTTTGTTAGCCTCATAAAGTGCATACATCACCTGGTATCGATCAACGTTGAGCTCTGTTGCAAGTTCACCAGATTTGTTCCAAAGAGTTTCATCTTCCTGTAACTCAACAAAATAAACTGCCTTTGGCTCTTCGATGACCTCAGGCTCTGATATCTCAGGCTCAACAATTGCAAAAGTTTCCTCTATTGGAGGTGCAAAAGCATCTTCTTGGCCCATAGGCATGAAGAAATTAAATGCAAACAGCACAAAACCTGCTGCGATAGCAAAAGGAAGGTAGCGTTGGGTATTGAAAGTCTGCTTGGTTTCTTTTAAACCTAACTCTTGGTCAATAAGGTCCTTTAGATCGGCTTGCACTTCTGCCACCCCTGCTTGATTCATAAAATCTTCAAGCTGGTTTTCAGATCTTAATAGATCAGCATAGAACTTTTTCAGCTCCTCAGATTCACCAATCAAAGCTTGGAGTTCTGTTGAAGACTCCAAAGTATGACCATCATCAATAAGTTCGACGATATTTAATTTTAATTTATCCATAATTTTTACCTATGCATTCTGCTAAAGTTTTTCGAGCTCTCATGGCTTTAACTCTAATATTGTTTTCTGAAAAATTTTCTAACACTGCCTGGATTTCTTTATAGGTATTACCTACTGCCAGCAATGAAAGGATGGTTTGATCTGTCTCATCGTGCTTTTGCAAGCAAGCAATTAGTTCATCGTGATTATGACTATCCTGTTGATTGCCTAGCTTGCCAATAACTATGTTATTTGAATCAATGGATGCCACTGTTGTTTTTGAGCTCTCAGTATCAAAATAAGCATTCTTTAAAACTCTTTGATTGTCTTTATTGATGGGATAACCATCTTTATCAAATTTATATCCATCGCTAGGAATATCCATGACCTCCTTATCCTCAAGTTCATTTATGAGACTTATGTTTTGTTTGCGATGTTGATCAAAGAAAGTATTTCGCAAAATCGTTTTTGCATAAGCTTTAGGATACTCAGCCTGCAGATAAGTCTCTTTATTACTAATGACTTTAAGCAAAGTGGTTTGACACAAATCTTTAGCAGCATTTAGATCTTTTGCGGTCAAAGTCATGGCATATGGCAATAAAACTTTATTTGAAAGTTCCTCTAAGTTCTCGCCAAGTTCTTTATTGGTCATGATTTTATTTTTACACACTTCCAGGGAACGATTGGATTTTTCTTGTTCCACAATAGGTTCAAGGCGCAAGGAAGGGAAACTTACGCCTTGGAGTGATTCAACTTTACTGGATGGAGATATATCCATAAGTTGAGGTGGAGTTACCTGTATTGGTAGAGGATGATTGACCATATACAGATGATGAGTCTACGTTGCCGTAGGTAGATGATGAAGATGTGTTTCCAATTTGTTGAGAATATGTATTGGTGTAGACAGAGGAAGAGCCAACATTTCCAAAAGTAGTGGTCGTTGAAGAGTTTCCTATTTGAGTTGTATAGCTATTCAAGCTGGTGCTTGGAGTGCTTGAAGTTGAAGGGCTGTAATAGCTTGAAGAATACAGTTCAACTGCCTGCAAGGAAGCTGATCCAATCAAAAGAGCTGAAAGTGTGAGAAATGTTTTCATATATTTTTCCTATGTTTCAAAACAATTAATTTTGTCTTGTTATCTCTGTAACGCAGGAAAATTAAAAGTGTTACAAAATTTTATAAATAATTTTTCTCCTTCCATGTCAGCTGCTTAATTTCCAATCAAAGCAATGACTCATCTACTTTTTTTCCGGGTCATCACTGGCTTCTCCTGGCTTTCTAGAGGCATTATTTTGTCTATATGTTGGAGTAAATAGATCATTAATTATGTTAACCAGTTTTTGTCACAAAAGTTGACATGAGAAAGATATTTTATTATGCTCGTAAATACTTCTACGAAGTAATACAAAACACGAGCTTGACAAAACTGTATTTGAGGTGTATAATAACTTTAGTGCCTCCCGGGTTCAAATAGTACCCATAGCCCGCCTTAATTTTTAGACTAATACCCTACCAACAGGATGCCTTTTAAATCTAATTTAATTCTTTTTGTGGAGTAAAAAGGTTCTAACCATTCATAGATCTTTAGGTAGTCATTTCTACCTCTATAACATTCTCTTACAGCAATAATTAGATACTCGACCTTCGTCATCATTGCTGCTTCAAATACATCTTTTAAAAATTGGTGATTATCAAAAGCTCTTCCCGCCTCTACTTCAATAACAACCTTAGTTTTTTTGTTCCAGGCATCTACTTCAAAAAATAATCTCGCCTTCTCTTCATTTCCAACATGCACAGGCATTCTAATTTTATCTTCTTTTCTTTTGCTGGTTTCAACAACAAATCCATCTTCAATTAAATCAGGAGTGATGATATTTAAGACATCATCGCTTGAAAGCCTTTTCTCATTGGTGCCATCATTATTAAATGAGTTGATCTCTTCCTTGTGTTTTTGAAATGATTTGATAGGGCCATCAAGACAGGATGGGATATCTAATTGCTTTGGAAAATATGCAAACTCCATGAGAACACCTTTATATTAAATTGAGTAAAACTATTTACTCTCAAACCAAGAATACATCTATTTTATTGATAAAATAAATAATAAATGGAAACTCTAAATTCAGAACTTCAGCTTGAATCAACATATGAAGATTGGCGAACAAAGAATTTTAGCAATCCAAAAGCAACTATTCGATTAGGCACCCTTTTTTCTGGCATTGGAGCTGTTGAGCATGCATTAAAAAGATTGAACCTTAAAACAGAAATTATCTTTGCGTGCGACAATGATCCTCATGTTAAGAAATCATATCTTGCAAACTATCATATTAAAGATAAAGAATTTTATGATGATGTAGATGAATCATCTTTTAATGCAAAAAAATATAAATATAAAGTAGATTTATTGGTTGGGGGGTCTCCTTGCCAATCATTTTCCATGGTCGGCGAAAGAAAGGGTTTTGAGGATACAAGAGGGACATTATTTTATGACTTTGCTCGAGTAATTTCAGAATGCAGGCCTAAGATATTTATCTTTGAAAATGTTAAAGGTTTGATCTCGCATGACAATGGCAACACCTGGAGTAGAATTCAAGAGGTCTTTAAGGATCTTGGATATCACACATCCTCTGAAGTATTAAACAGCAAACACTTTGGAGTGCCTCAAAATAGAAATAGAATTTTTGTAGTGGGTTTTAGGAAGTCAAAGTGGCTGAGTGAATTTAGAATGCCTGCAAGAATACCTCTAGAGAGCTCTATGCAAGATTACTTGGAAGACTATGTTGATTCAAAGTATTTTTTAAAAGAAAAAGGGGTCAAGTTTGTGACATCCTTCAAAAACCAAAAGAAATCCTTTACTCAAATCAATGGCTCGGTTGCACTTTGTCAAAAAGCTAATCAGCAATTTAATTGGCATGGGGATTTTGTTTTTGAGAAAGCTGCTAAAAAACTTAAATTTAATGAGCATCTGTTTGAGATTAAGAGTATCGATAAAAAATACTATCTATCCGAAAAAGTAAAAAAATATGTTCTAAGCTCTGGCACGAAAAACTTTAAAACTAAAATTGATACTGACCTAGAGGTTGCAAGGCCTCTTCTACAAACTATGCATAAAATGCACAGAGCAGGGGTAGATAATTATGTGACTCACTCAGGAAGATTAAGGAAGCTAACCCCGAGAGAGTGCCTAAGATTGATGGGCTTTAGAGACGATTTCAAAATTGTTGTAAGTGACCTACAAACTTACCGACAGGCTGGCAATAGCATTGTAGTTGATGTGCTAATTGCCCTTCTAAAACAAATTGATATAACTAAATTTATAAAATAAATCTTAACTAAAACTGAGCATTTATTATTACTTTAGGATGCTAAGTATTTCTTCTTCTGCGAGATAGTCAAAGCAAATAGCACCATTAAGCCCAGAAATTTTTCTAATCATTTCATTAACAGCATTACCATCCGTTACATTTTCTACAGCCTTTACCAGCGCAACAAAAACATTGGGATTAAAAGCTTGTTCATTTTGAGCGATACTTTGCTCCTTCTGCTGAAGTGACCAAAAAGATTTGAGCAAATCTTCATTATTTTCCGCCAAAATCAATTTTGCAGGAAAATATAAACGAGAAATAGATTGCCAACTATAGCCACCAGCTCCACCTTGACCTAAGAATCTTTTGTAATGTTGATCTGTATATTCACCATCGTTATCATACTCAATGCTCCACCTCCAAAAAACATAATCCCTTAATGGAACAACAGCAAGCCATTGCCAAAACCTGATGTCACCTTCAAGTGAGTTAGAAATTGATAGATTTGAATATAAAATCTCGTAAATAATCTTTGAAAATTTTAAATCGCTGTCAGCAGGTTTAATTTTTTTAGATTTACACTCTTCTAAATAATTATGAAACTTACTGAAATCAGCAGAAGAATTTACCGAGTCAAGAATTGCTGGATTGTTGAGAGCTGATAAATCGTTAAGATTAACATCAGAAGAAAGTTTTTTTGTGTAAGAAAATATTTCAGTCATTTGTCATTCTCCTGTTTGGAACAAACAGATCTTTTGATACTTGGCTATATGTTTTGAGCATATTCTTTTTATGAATTGTTTGAACGATTACTGGTAAGTCTTTATTTATTAAGTTAATTCTTGTTTTGTAATCAGTTAGTGCATTTTTAAGCGATTCTAGGTTTTCTTCATCATCTGAATCAAATTTAGCATTTGCAAACTCTTGAGCAACTCTATTATATGGAGCATAGCTATCATCTAATGCAATCACATTTGCCTCACCATCTGAATCCATAATGTTAACAATCATTTTATCGAATGCTCTTCTAATTAATTGCTCCCAAATATCAGATGCTATTGGTGAAAACAGTGCATCCCTGAGATTAGCCTCATAACCTGTTTTTGTTTTAGAGCCTAAAACACTTCTCAATTTTTCGTCACTATCGTTAATTAAAACTCTAGGTGTTCCCTCTGATAATTTATATAGGCTCTGATCATCCTCTTCAAAGGTTTCAAACATGACACTTAACTCACCTCCAGCAGATATATCTCTTGGGCTTAGATAAATTTGAACTGTTTTGCCAATGCCCATAATGGAACCTTTGTCGCTGAGGTAGTTTTCTTTGAAATCTATGGGTTTATCTCGCACAATCATTGGTTTTAGTGAAACTAGTCCGCTCCAAGAACTTGGATCAATCTCTAGAACGCCACTAAATTCAAGATAATCTTTTGCTGAGCTATCTAGAACAATTACTTTTTCAAGTTTAAGGACGCCCCTTTGACGAGATTCAAAAGATACATACTGAACCAGTATGGCAAAATCTTGAATCGATAACTCCTCCTCTGGAGTAGCTTCAAGCAAATCCATGGCTTTAAACTTAACATTAAAAGAAAGATAGAAGTCATGACCATAAACCTCTTTGAAATTTATTATTGCATCAGACTCTATCTCAAAATAATCCTTAATAGATGGGTTGCCGTCTATAGATTTAATAGCAGTATTAAACTCAATATCGGAAGAATCGATAGAAATAAAAGGTTGATCATATAGAGCCATATTATTTACCTGGGCTAATGGTGTATTTAGTTCTTAGTTTTTGAACTTGGTCTACACTAAAGAAACTTTGATGCTTTACCGTAACTTCTACTTTATATTTTTGGATATCAGGTGCTGAAATAATCTTCCAAACTTTATTTTCTTCAGATATAGACAGCTCTTCTTCATTTATCTCAACAGGCTTAATTTCTGTAATAGTTGAGTTGTTCTTAAGGCCTCCAATGCCGTCAACTTGAGCTGTAACTAATGCAGTCCAGTTAGAATCTAAATCTTTTTTTAAATTTGAGATCTCAATTACTCTTTTTATAAGGTGACCATCACGTGTAGCAATTCCAATAAATTTGCTGTGTATATCTTTTTCTTTTACTGGTTTGCCACCTTTGCCAAAATTAAAAAAACTTGATAGCTCGCTAAGATTATCTTTATTGATCTTAAGGTTTTTTGAAATAAGATCTTGAATAGAGGTTTTTATACCATGCTCTATACTTCTTAATAAAGATTGAGCAGCTTTAGTTCTAGCTGTTTTTGTTCGGCCAAGAAATTTATAATTATCTTTAATTTTTTCAGCATACAGCCAGTCGTCATGCAGAGGAGGCTCAGAATCTCTTAAAAAATCATGAGTAAATTTCTCAGGTTCTTCCAAGGCGTCACCAGCTAGAAAAACTCCATATAAGGATCCTGCTGGATTTTCCGGTGCCTCAAAAGCTAAATAATTCACAACACAAAGCTTATTTCTTAATAGTGCAATGTGATTTTTTTGATTTTTATTTGGCAGGTTGCTTCTTATCAATTTAATTGATCCATTTGCCTCAAACTCATCATGCTGCGGATCTTGAATTCTAGCAGGAATCTTCCATGCAATATTCTCATTAATAATATTGTCAGATTCATCTAAATCTGTTGCATTATTATCTTCCTGCATTGCTTTTGAAAATGGCAACCAATTCGTGTCAGTGTTTTCATCTATTTGCATTTCTTCCGAAGACATTTGATTACTATTATCAAATCTTCTAATGAATATTCTTAATTCTTTCTCAGACTGAGTTAAGGCAGGCCAAAACCATTTTTTGATGTATGCCTTCATATGATTAATCATATTTTCAGATTCACCAAATTCCCCAAAAGATAAAGATAGAACTGATGTGCCTGTAGCATCCTGATCCTCTTTTTGGCTGGAGATAATATTCCTATTTAATAATAGTTTTTCTAAAAGGTCTGGTGACTCATTCCAAGCTGACTGAGCCCTGAGATCATTATTATATGAACCTTCTAATCCAAAAAAACCCCTTCCTAGCCATCGTTGTTCTGGATTCCAATCTTGAGTTCCCGGCTGTTTACAATTATGTGAGTTAAGTTCAGAGCGGCCAAATGTTCTAGTCATTGTTTTTGTATCATCGTCTGGATCTTTAACGCATGATGACATGATGACTGTTTTTAAATCACTGCACTCATATAACACTCTTTTACCTAATCCAAAACTTCCCTGCCTACCTTTTTCGTCCTGCTTCGTCATAAATAAGGCTCTTGCAAATAGGTAAAAATTTTCAAGCTTTGGTTTATGGTCTTCGGGACCCTGCAAACCGCAAGTATGGTAATCACTTACCCTAACAATTGTTAACGGTCGTTCATGGTTCTCAATAATGGAATATGATTTTTCTAAATCTGTTTTAAGTTCCCCTTGAGCATCTTGAATTGCACCTTTTATATGAGGTTTAAGATTCTTCCAATCAAGCGCTTCTAAAAATTCTTTTTTAGGAGATCCCTGCAGATCAATTACATCAATAAACACTTTGACTGGATTCGAACTATGCAGATCTTTAGCATCAAACGAATTAGAGATAGCTTCTCTTAAAAACAATTCTCCTATATCAAATTTCTTTAATTTATCTTTTATATAAGCGGCAGTTGAATCATCACCACTTGCAGAGTTATCTCCTGGTATTTTTGAAAAAATCCATTTCATATTATTTTATATTTATTATCTACTATCTTTTATAACTTAAATTTAATATGTGTGTTACAAAAAAATATATTTTATTTTGTATTAGAAAATCTAAATCTGCTGCCCTCAGGGCTTGATCCTGAGCTTTTAAATTTTGCTAAAGTATCATTTAGTTCTTGTTTTAATGCTTTTGCAATCTCAGCGGCATCCTCTTGGGTATAGTGATAATTGTTTTTATCAGCTAGGTTACCTATTAGCCTCAATGACTTAATAGCGTTAGCCATTCTTTTTTCCCCAAGCTCAATAAACTTGGCTCTCTTATCTTTTTTCATAGTATCTCTAGTTAGTAAGCACAGTATTATTGAAAAGGAGGTTGCGATATGCACCTGTGCCGCATACATAATGCATTATGATATATAAAAATGAAAATATAAACATATTTATAGAATAGTAGTGTACTATTTAAATTTAGTCAATACATTTTATGTACATTTTTGTAATGTACTATTCATTTTACATGTATTTATGGATTAAATCTCCAATTTCATGTACCAATTGCGGCACAACTGCATTGCCAAATTGCTTATAAGACTGCGTATTAGAGGATATTCCAACTGGGAAACCTACCCTGCTCTTGTGTCCATAGAAAGAAGCATATTTATTATTAAATCCCATAAGCTTTTTTGCTTCATTTAATGTAATTTTTCTTGGTCTACGCCAATATGGCTGCTTAATAAGTATCTCGGCCCCATCTTTTGCATATCTAGCGCTTAGAGTATTGGTAGGTTTAGAGTAATCATCAATCAATCTAAAGCCAAATCCTCTTCCTGCTTCACGATGCCTTGCTCTATGTCTTTGTAAACTATCCCAGGTTCCTTGGGGTATTTGAAAAGACTTGTCAGGCTTGGCCTCCATAATTGAAGAGAAGGCTTTGATCTTTTTATTGTTTCCATCTTTTAACTTTGTAAGCTCTGCTTGAAAATTTGCTTTGTCCTCTTCAGTAAAAATATTCTTATCCAAATAAACCATAAAAATTCTTACTCTATTTTGTGGCACCCAAAACTTCGCACTTATGACCTCATGGGTCTCATAATAATCAAGCTCTTCAAATACATCATTGATGGTTTTAAATGTATTGCCTTTGTCATGACCTTTTAAGGTTCTTACATTTTCTAGAAAAACTACCTTGGGTCTTTTGGCTTCAACAATATCCTTGATTGCAAAGAACAAGTTGCCTTGCCTGTTATCCTGAAACCCTAAACGCTTACCAGCATTGGAAAATGGCTGACATGGGAAACCTCCACATAAAATATCGTGATCAGGTATCTCCTTCTCTGCTATGGCATCCCAGATTGATTTACAGGAGTGATTCTCAGGACCATACCAGGCTTCATAGGTTTGACTGGCATACTTATCCCAATCATTAGAGTAAAGATGCTGGAAGCCTGCATGATCCATCCCTACCCTAAAGCCACCAATACCTGCAAAGAGATCTATGTAAGTTGGTTTTATATTTTTAGGCATCCCAATATTCCTTATGGTTTTCTAATGTCTCAGCAATGAGCTCATTTTGATCAGCTTCATAGAAAAATACTCTAAAAGCATTGGTTAGTCCTTGTGTTGATTTTTTATCAGACTCAAATTCTAGTTTGTTATTTATATATGATTCTATTTTTAAAACAATTCGATCATAGCAGTCTCGTTGAAACTCCAAGGATCGAATCACATAGTTATCTGTAACATTCCTTTTAGCATGATTGAGCAATACACCTGCGTCGCTTAAATTAATCCCTAGCTCATTACATAAAGTAGAGAATGTTCTTCTAAAATCATGGCATCTTAAATTAAAACCTAGGTTAGCCAGCTTAGATATTTTATTTAATGATTTATTTGGATCAGTAACATATCCATTGTTCATAATATTTGGAAATACATAAGTTTCATTAATCAAATGTTTTTTTCTAAACTTAAATAGATCATAAGTAAGCCTATTCATTGGTAATTTAAGAAATCTGCCAGGCTTGGTATCAGGAATAGAAAACGTTTTCTCATTAAAGTTGACGTTCTCCCATTTAATACTTGCTGCTTCTGTCTTTCTGAGCCCTGTAACAAGCATTAAAATAAAATAATCTCTCATAGTGCTGGAAATATCTTTGTTCCGGTTAAGCTCAAATAGGGCATCAAGAAAGTCAGGCATCTGAGATAGCGAAATATGCGTTTTAATTTGAGGTTTGGATCCATATCTCCCAATAATTGTTTTGGCATGAGCTGCTACATTTTGATCGATGTATTTTCTTGCTACCGCATAGTTCATTAAAGTCTTCGCAGTAGAAAAAGTTCTTTCAGCAGCAATCGGCTTGGATTGATTTTGTTTGAACCATTTAATGAAATCTTCTGCAGACAAAACGCTAATTGGTTTTTTCGAAAGTAATGGCATAAATTTCTTTAAGTTATATCTGTAGCCATCAACAGTAGACGTTTTTAAGTTGCTTCCTCGGTCATCAATGTATTCCTCAAGAATTTGAATTAAGGATATTACTTCCTTCTTCTTAGAAACATTAATTGCTTCAGGGTTTTTTCCTTGCTTAATCTCTTTGAGATACTTGGTAGCCAAGTCTCTTGCTTCAGTTTCAGAATATAAATTCGCATCACCAATGACCTTAGAATATTTCTGATTAGTTTTTGGTATCTTTGTTTCTATGTTGTAAGTCTTTTTGCCTGACTTCCTAATTCGAAGAAAAAAACCCTTCAAATACTTATCACGAATGTAGTAATCATGATTCTTAACTTCTGCCTTTGCGGCTGTTAATTTCTTAATATGGAGGTGGATCGATTTCTTTTGAGGAAATTTAATGATCTTATTTGTATCTTTTGCTGCCATATATATTGGTGAACTATTGGTGAACAGTGTACCAGGAATATACGCTGGTGAACAAGTGGTGAACTGTAATTTTTGCTTTATATAAAGCTTTTTTATGGAG
>Ga0255758_10004775_pt1 | contig 11363 bp, 9 predicted proteins | sample 011ome_24_FD_179958 | JGI IMG/M metagenome (GOLD analysis project Ga0255758, IMG submission 179958) | Coastal salt marsh microbial communities from the Groves Creek Marsh, Skidaway Island, Georgia - 011513CT metaG (version 2) | ecosystem: Environmental > Aquatic > Marine > Intertidal zone > Salt...
ACAATGTTCATTGCACCATGGATATTTGTTTTAACGCATTCAAAAGGATTATACTCTGCGGTTGGAACAATCTTGGTTGCGGCTGCGTGTACCACATAATCAACTCCGTCAAGTGCCCTATGAAGTCTGGATGAATCTCTGACATCACCGATAAAAAATCTTATTCGAGAGTCATCTGTATATGACTTAGACATTTCCCATTGCTTCATCTCATCTCTTGAAAATACAATAATTTTTTTTGGATTATATTTTTTTAGAGTCATTGGAATAAAGGTATGACCAAAGGATCCTGTTCCTCCCGTTATTAGAATAGTTGAATTTTTTAAAAGATTTGACATTGTTTATCTATTTTTTATTTAGTAGTTTAATTATATATTCTTGGCAATTGAAAACCTAAGTATTCTTTTCAAGATAAAATATTAAATTTCCCATATAAGCTTTGAAGCTTGGACCCATAATTATATGTCGATAAATTAAGGATCTCTTCTAACGATGATGAAACTGAAATTTTGTCACATTTTAAAAGCATTTTTATAATTCCAAAATTTTGAAATGGGTCATGAAATCGTAAACTTTTTGAAGTAATCTTAATGAAGTCCGCATCAAAAGACTCTCTTGTCTCTTTTGACGGATAATCAGGTAGATATGGATTGGTAGAAACGTAAAAATCAAAGCAAAATAATTTAGCTTTTTCAGACTTATTTAATAACAAGTCATACACAATATTTTGAGCGCTCATAGCAGAACCATAATAAAAAATATCATCCGCCAAAAAATATGATCTTGCGCTTGCCATATTATTCTTATTTAAAAACTTATTCTTATCTGAATCATTTTTAAAGTTAGCCCAATCAATATGAAACGAACTAGATAAAACATTTGAAAATCTTTTAATCAATGCTGCATGATTGAAATATGAAGAATGAACCTTATATCCATGCGTTCTATTCTCATAATTTGTTTTAAAATTAAAATTAGGGCGAATTACAATATCAAACTGGTTTATTTCATCTCCATGCGCCTCATCAACATTTGCAGGACCAACTATTGCAATATTTTTTTTATCTAAAAAACTCGAGTATTTAATATCTAGACTACTTAAGGTTTTATATTTTTTTAAATCTATAGGTTGCTTTAAAGCCAAATGCAAAAATAAATATGTATCAGGATATTTTGACTTCAATGAACGTAATATCTCTTCATTATTGATAACAGCATTTAGACAATCAGCATCCAAATCAAATAATGAAAATTTTAGTATCTCTGGTGATATATTGATTTTTGATAATAAAGCATCTTTAACAAGTGATGATGCATGTTCTTTTAAATATGCTGCAAACTTAAAACTTCCAAAATTTAAAGAGTATTTATAAATATCGATTAAGTATGCAAAAGTTTTATAATCATCGGATTGAATTCCATGAATAAAAACTTTGTCATCAATTTCATCTTCAAAAAATTCTTGGATCATTTCAATTTCCTTGATACCAATAGATTGATTATTAGATGAGAATCTTATCAACTGTTTTTCTATCAAAAGGTTTATTTTCTTTTGAAGCACTTCTTTGGATTCGCTGAATCTGGATATTGAAAAAAGCGCTTCTTCTCGCAACGTTAAAAGAGCGTAATAAAATGAAAATGAATGCAAAAATATAGATCGAAAAAAATTGGGAGTTAATTTTATATATGCTTTGATTAGGCCTAACATATTTATTTTTTAATACTTAAGAAATTAATACTCAAGAAATTTTTGACATCTCTTGAAAAATTTTACTATTAGTTTCAAGATCTTTGTAAGTTCCTTGGTCAACAATCCGGCCCTCATGCATTAAAAATATATTGTCACATTTTTTAATAGTGGAAAGTCTGTGAGCAACTAAAATAATCGTTTTATGCCCACTAAGATTATGAATGGCTTCCATAACTAAATTCTCCGTTACACCATCAAGGGAACTTGTTGCTTCATCAAATACCAATACATCAACATCGTTATATAAAGCTCTCGCTATGCCAATTCTTTGTCGTTGTCCACCAGATAACTGAACCCCCCTCTCACCTACCAATGTATCTAGCCCCTTAGGAAGTTCATCAAGGAAACTCTCTAAGTGAGCTAGGCGAGAAACTAGCTTAATTGAGCTTTCATCTATAGAGCTGACAGGCAAACCAAAAGCAATATTTTCTCTTATCGAAGAATCTGAAAGAAAAATTGACTGACTAACAAATCCTATATTATTTTGCCAATCTCTTAAAAGGCTATCAGTTAGAACAATATCATCAATTTTCACACGCCCTTCTAATGGAGTGATTAAACCCACTAAAATATCTACAAGTGTTGATTTTCCCGATCCTGAAGATCCAACGATACCAATTGTTTTCTTAGCTGGAATAGATATGTTGATCTTACTTAAAACGTCATTGATCTTACCATCAAATTTAAATGATATATTCTCAAGGTTTATGTGATTCTGAACTCGTAGCTTTGAATTCTTACTAGAGCCATTTTCATCTCGAGAAGCAATTAATGGTGCAAAAGTTAAATCCTCTTTAAGACTGCTAAACGAAGATAAATTTGCACGAATTACTGTGATACTGAAGTACACTTGCTGAAATGCTGGAATTAACTTAAAACCAGCAACGGCATATATCGATATTATTGGTAATATTGATGTTGGATCCCCTGAATAAGCAATAAGAAGATACAAAACGAGCGAGACAACGCTGCAGAATGCTAGCAACTCCATAAAATATCTTGGTATCAATCCAATAATTGAAGAAGTTGCTAATGCGTAAAAATAATCATTGCTTGCTTTTTGGAATCTAGACGAAAAAAGGGTTTGCTTTCCTAAGAGCAAAGTATCTCTTATGCCTCCAAAACCTTCTCCCATGAGTTTAAATCTTAATTTCATTGAGTCAGTCAATGTATTACTATTTCTCTCTAAACGCCCTTGAGCTAGTTTGTATACAGAAAAATATCCAGAAATAAATATTGTTGTTCCAAGTATTGCAATAACGGGGTTAAACACAAATAAAGCAAAACTGATTATAATTGACATAACCAACTTACCATTTAGCATCATATATTGACTAATTACAGAATTCGTAACACGGTTAGCTTCATTAGAAATTTTATTTATCAACTCGCTACTATTTCTTGATACATGAAAAAGCCATGGTTGATGAAGATAGTAATTAAATAATCTATTACTTAAATCTGCACCAACTAAAGACCCAAATATAGTGAGTCGCCATAATACGAAGATTGACATAACAGAGGATAAAACAACCAAAGTTAACACAACAACAGAATACATAATTAAAAACCTTTCTTCATTTGCAGGAACAATCGAAAAATCAAGAAGGTATTGATACAAAAAATTTTGATTAAGTGTATCTATGTTTCCAATTAATGCTATAAATGATCCCAAAGCTCCCAAGCTAAGAACCTCTAATATCGACATACAGATTAAAAGTATTTGCAATAAATATAGCTTAAGTCTTTGTGTTGGACTTAATAATTTATATAACTCTATTAGCTGCGCTAGCATTATTATCTTTCATTTTTTAAATACCATGAAACCGTTGCTTTTATGCCTTCAGATATATTGTGAGAAGGTTTATATTTCAACATTTTTGATGCTTTAGATATATCTGCCTGAGAGTGAAGCACATCTCCCTCTCTAAAATCTCTATATTTTGGATTGTGATTGTAAATCACATTTTGGTTTAATAGACTTTCTTTTATTAAAGAAAAAAGACTTATTAGGGATGTCCGGTCTCCAACAGCAACATTAAACACTTCATGCATTTGAGTATCAAAAATAGCTGAAAGAATGTTTGCTTGGACAACATTATCTATAAAACAGAAATCTCTACTAGTAGATCCATCTCCATTGATCGAGATTTCATCATCATTAATCATTGCTGTAAACCACTTAGGTATAACAGCAGCATAACTACCGTTTGGATTTTGTCTAGGGCCAAAAACATTAAAATATCTTAATCCTACAGAGTGAAATGAGTAATTCCTTGAAAAGGTATCTGCATACAATTCATTGACTAATTTTGTAACGGCATATGGAGACAATGGATTGCCAATTTTATTTTCAACTTTTGGTAGAGTTTGTAGATCTCCATATGTAGAGCTACTAGCTGCATATACAAAACTGTTAACCTTTGAATCTTTGGCTGCTAGGATCATATTTAAGAACCCATCAATATTTGAATGGTTAGTTGAAATAGGGTCTTTTATTGATCTTGGCACTGAGCCTAAAGCAGCTTGATGTAGAACATAATCAATTTGATCGCAAGCCTCTAAGCAAGTTTTTAAATCAGTTGTTGTGCCCTCAATCATTGAGAAGCTATCCCATTGTTCAGATGAAACAAGGCTCTGAACCTCGGATAAGTTACTGCGGCTGCCAGTTGAAAAATTATCAAGACCAACTACCTTTTGATTTAAAAGAAGTAATCTATGAAGCAAATTGCTTCCGATAAAACCAGCAACACCTGTAATGAGCCATGTTTTTGGGCTTGCATTCAGTTGACTGCAGACTGCCTCAAAATAAGTTGTGGTTTTTGCAGCCAAGTCTATAATCTCAGATCAGTTTCTTCGGGTGGAAATAAATATTTTAAATCGAATACCACATGCTCATTTTTGCCATAAGACCTAATTTCCTTAATACCTAAATCGACAAACTGAGTATGAGAGACAGCAAGTATAATTGCATCATATTTATTTTTCATAGGAGATTTGATTAAATTAAATTTAGTTGAATTTAATTCTTTCTTAACCCATGGATCATATACATCAATATTTGCTCCGTGATCATGCATCTCATCAATCAAATCAAGGACTTTAGTATTTCTTGTATCAGGACAATTTTCTTTAAAAGTAAGGCCCATGACCAGTATGTTCGAACCAGATACATGAACTCTTTCCTTTACTAGTTTTTTAATTAATTTTAATGCAGCAAATTGCCCCATATTATCGTTTAATCTTCTTCCAGCTAAAATAATTTCTGGTTGATATCCAACTGACTGAGATTTATAAGTAAGATAATATGGGTCAACTCCAATACAATGACCGCCTACAAGGCCAGGAGAAAATGGTAAAAAATTCCATTTGGTTCCTGCTGCAGAAAGAACTTCTTGTGTATCTATGTCAAGTTTATCAAAAATTAATGCAAGCTCATTAATAAGGGCTATATTGACATCTCTTTGAGTATTTTCAATGACTTTAGCAGCCTCTGCAATTTTGATTGAGCTTGCCATGAATGTTCCAGCAGTAATTATTGAGGCGTATAGTTCATCAACAATCTTTGCAGTGTTATTTGTGGAACCAGAAGTTACTTTTTTAATTGATGGTAACTTATGATTTTTATCTCCAGGATTAATCCTTTCAGGACTGTACGCAATTGTGAAATCTTTGTTAAAAGTTAGGCCTGACTGTGCTTCTAAAATCGGCACGCATACTTCTTCAGAGGCACCTGGGTATACTGTTGATTCGTATATTACAATATCGTTTTTTTTTAATATACTTCCAACATCATTGCTTGCACTAATTAATGGGTCCAAGTTAGGCTGCTTTTGATTATCTATAGGTGTTGGAACGGTAACAATGAAGCAGTTAGATTCTCTAAGATCTGCAATATTTGAAGTAAACTGCAAGTTTATTAAATTATTTAGCTCCTTTGAGGAAAGCTCAAGAGTATTATCGAATCCAGCTTGAAGTTCGGAAATTCTTTCAGAATTAATATCAAAACCATGAACCTCTCTGTGTTTAGAAAATTCGGCAGCTAGGGGCAAACCTACATACCCTAAGCCAATTATAGCTAGCTTTAAATCGTGATGGGATTGCATCAAATTTCCTTTTTTCTACCAGCTATTAAATACCATAAAATTAATAAAAATAGCGTGGCAACAAAACCAGCAATAGTTCCAATAATAGAAATTCTTGCTCTAGCGGGATGAGTTTTCATGTGAGGTATGAATGGGCTATCTATGGGTTCAATTAGGTAATTTTCTTCAATATTAACCAGTGTTAACTTTCTCATCTCAACACCAATTAACTGATTGATAGAAAGCTTGATATCCTTTTGTTGGATGACATCTAATTGGTTGGTTAAATAATTAAGAGAGTCAGTTGATTGCTGTTTATCTCTAGCTCGCGCAAGTAAATTTGCTTCTCTAATAATAAGAGATAAAAGTTCCTCTGCAACAAATGGAGATTGATGTTGAAGTTTAATAGTGATGTAGCCTGTCTTTTTTGCAAAAGAGGTGTCAAGCATATCAACATAATCTTTATAAAGCTCGACATATGAGGGCTTATCAATCTTCCAAGTATCATTTAAAGAATCATAAATTTTTTCGTTGTAAAAAATTTTTTTAGATGCATGATCATATTTTTCAACAGCATAAAGATTAGCCCTAAATTTTGGAAAATTAAGAAGATGTTTTAAGAAATCTCTTGATAGAATAGTTGCGACAGCAAGATCGGATTTACTTGAGCTTGCTTGACCGGGGGAAAGATTGAGGCCTACCATCTGTGCCAAACCTCCAACACCACCTCCACTATCAGATGAGTCACCTGCCGAATCTGTTGTCTTCATTACAGCAGATGAGGTATAGATGTTTGGGAGACTTAATGAATAGGAAACAGAACCTAATCCAAATACAATTATTGATGCAATAAGAAGAAATTTAAATCTCCATATCAAATCAAAAATTTCTGAAATATCAATATCGTCAACTGATGACTCTTTGAACGCTTCTTGATTACTCATATTCAAAATTTAGATGATAATTTAAGTTGTTTATTATACTAGATGAAAGCAAACTTCTTTGAATTTTGTAATATATATTTAACCAATCTTTAGTAACAACCCTTAATAGGCTATGTTCCAATCCCAAAGTAATCAATTCCATTTTTTTCAACTTTATTTCGATTAAGAATATTTCTACCATCAAAGATTTTAAATCCTTTCAAAAGCATAAAATTTGCATCTTTAAATTCATCAAATTCTGTACAAATTAATAAGCATTTAACACTCTTATCTAAGGGATACTTTTGATCTAGCACTGTAATATTTTTTAACATTTGTAGTTCTTTTAATATTTTACTTTTTTTACAAAGAGGATCATACAAATATAAGTGCTTGACTAAAGGGCTGAGCTCTTTTATGACTTTTATGCTCATTGACTCTCTCAAATCATCCGTGTTGGGTTTAAAGGCCACGCCCCACACTAAGATTGTTTGAGTTTTTAAGTCTAATAAGTACTCATTTTTAATTTTTTTTATAAAGTATTTAATCTGATCAGCATTCACCTTAATAGTTTGGCGTAAAATACCTGAGCTAATTTTATTTTTTCTTTGATAAGAATTAAGTGCGGCTAAATCTTTTGGAAAGCATGAACCGCCATAACCAATTCCAGCGTTAAGAAAATCATGGCCTATCCTTTTATCATTTCCCATACCATCTTTGACCTGATGCATGTCTGCTCCTATATGATCAGCTATTCTAGAAATCTCATTAACGAAACTAATTTTTGTTGCTAAAAAACTATTTGAAGCATATTTTGTTAATTCAGCTGATTGAGGTGACATGGAGAGAAATTTTTTCTTTGCAATTTTTAAATTTTTATAAAGTTTTTTTATTATCAAAGTTATATTTTCATCATCACACCCTATTACTATTCTGTCCGGTTTCATAAAATCATTTACAGCATCGCCCTCTTTTAGAAACTCAGGGTTTGAGCAAACCGTGATCATATAATTTTTATTAAATGTATATTTATTGAAGTAATCAGCGAGTTGCTTATTAGTGCCCAGCGGAACAGTAGATTTAATGACAATGATTTTGTCTGAATCAAAATGTTGCTTTAGGCTATCTCTTACATTAAAGAAATTTCTTAGATCTGGTTCACCATTTGATCCTATTGGCGTATCGACACAAATAAAAATAATATCTGATAAAGATGCTTTCTTGTAAGACGAAGAAAATGATAATCTCTTATTTTTTATTCCATTCAGAACAATTTCTTTCAATCCTCTCTCGTGAAAAGGAATATTCCCCCTAGATAATTCTTTTAATTTGGTTTTGTTGATATCTAAACAAACAACCTTATGTCCTATTTCAGATAAACATGCTCCAGTAACAAGACCGACATAACCACAACCAATTACAGACAATTTCATATTTTAATTACAATGGAGGCTGAAGCCGGAATCGAACCGGCGTAAACGGCTTTGCAGGCCGCTGCATAACCACTCTGCCATCCAGCCTTATTTTCTAAATGTTGCTATTGTATATGAAAGTCCGGTTTGAATTGTAATAATTAAAGCCAAAATTAATAAGAAATTTGAGATAAAGAGGAGCAGAGCACTGTTTGTATAGAGCCCTAACATATAGCTGAAAAAAGTAACAAACTGGATTGCAGTTTTTGCTTTAGCCAAAAAGGTTACTTTTGTAAGATCAGTTTTTTGATTGCGAGCATTTAAATCTCTTAATGCAGACACCCAAAACTCTCTAGCAATAATGATTCCTCCAGCCAGTGCAATAAATTTGCTAGATAGCTCAATTGCAAAAGAAAATAAAAGAAAAGAAGTTAAAATTTTGTCTGCAATTGGGTCTATTATTTGGCCCAATTTTGATTCTAAGTTATATTTTCTTGCAAGAAAACCGTCCCAATAATCTGAAGAACTGGACAAAATCAATAAAATTAATGCAGCCCCATAAAAATGAAAATAAGTAATCAATAAAAAAATTACTGGCGCAATAAAGATTCTAAAATAGGTAAGTGATTGTATAAAGAGATTCATATAAATTTATATATATTTTTTAATTTCATTTGCAAGTTTAATACTTATTCCATTAACCATACACAACTCACTAACTGATGAAGATTTTATATTCTTCAAAGATTTAAAATTAGCCATGAGAGCTTTTTTCTTTTTTGGTCCCAGGCCATGAATATTGTCTAACACGGAGTATTTTACTCCTTTAGTTTTCTTATTTCTGTTAGCTTTTATTGCAAACCTATGTGATTCATCTCGTACTTGTTGGAGCAATAAAAAAGCGGGACAATCTTTTGGCATCTCTACAATACCTTTTTTTGAAAAGATTGTTTCAGTTGCTCTAATTCGATTTGAACCTTTTGCAATACTAAGTATCTCTGGAGAGTCGATCTTATGATCAATAAATACTTTTAATGCCGAATTTAATTGATGAATTCCACCATCGATTAAAATTATTTTTGGTAAAGGGTTCCTCTTTGCGTTCTTAATTCGCCTTTTGAGTATGTGTTTTATTGAACCTACATCATCACCTGCAATACCTCTTGGAATGTTATATAACCGATATGATGATTTTTCCGGTCCTTCATTTAAGAATTTTATCAATGAGGCAACTGCAAAATCTCCAGATTGATGACTGACATCATATCCTTCAATAGAGAATGATTTTGAATTTAAACCAATGCGCTGCTTGAGATCTTTAATTGCAAAACTATATTTTTCTGACTTAGTCATTCTGTTATCAATCACTTGATTTGCATTTAATATTGCCAGTTGTAAAAGAGGCTTTGCAGCTTTATTGAAAGAAGATGAAATTAGTATATTTTTTTTAAATTTCAATCTTATTGCGACTTTGATCATGGAGATATTGCTTGGTTTAGGATGCAGAAATATCTTCTCAGGCAATGAAAAGATATTTTGATAATAGGAAAAAATTAAGCTGTGGAACAATGAGTCTATATCTTGCAATTCATTGCCTGATAAATAATGAGTTTTAGTTCCTCTAACTTTTCCATCTCTAATAGAAATAATTGAGATGCCAGTTTTACCTAATTTAGAAATGCAAGTAAAAATATCAACGTTGTATTGATAACTATTTAAAGATTGATCTTGTCTCATAAAATCAAAAATTTTTATTCTTTTTTTCATTTCATTTGCTTTTTCAAACTCCTGCTTTTCTGCAAAACTTTTCATCTTAGAGATCATGAATTTTCTTATTTTTTTTCTTGAAGAAGAAATATGCTCTATTGATGAATCAATGTCTTGAAGATAGTCAGTTTGTGAAATATATTTAACACAAGGTGCTGAACATCGTTTCATTTGGTATTCAATGCATGGCCTAGACCTATTATTAAATGTACTATCACTACAATTTCTTATTTGATAAATTTTTTGCATGTCCTTTATGATTGATTTAACTGCTTGAGAACTTATGAATGGTCCAAAAAAATTTTTAGAAACTGAATGCTTTGTCCTTTTCATGCTAATGCTAGGAAATGAGTGATCTAACGAAAAATATATATAGGGATAGGTTTTATCATCTCTTAAGAGAATATTGAATCTGGGAAGATTTTCTTTGATAAGTGACTGCTCAAGAAGAAGAGCCTCAGCCTCACTGGAGGTTGAGAAAGTTTCCAATCTATCTGTTAGAGTTTTTATTTGGTAAGTTTTTCTATCGCTAATTGAATTCCTAAAATATGAGGAAACCCTTTTTTTTAAATTTTTAGCTTTCCCGATATAAATAATTTTGTTTTTTGAAAAAAATTTGTATATTCCTGGTGTCGAAGGAACTTCCCCTAAGTTGATACTCATGATACTAATCTATAGATTTTTCTCTTAACATTGATTCAGCTATAAGATAATCAATGTGGCTATCTATATTGATTGATCTATCATCTGGCATTTCTAATGGTTGAATATCTTTACCCCATAATGATTTTTCATTCACTACTATTTCTCTTTTGGTTAAATAAATTGCGCCGTTTCTCATAAATGCTGGCGGAGTGTAGTCTTGTCGCCTAGTTCCTTCTTTTTCTTCTGTGGTAAAGGGTATCAGCCTTCCATTTTCAATTCTTTTCATTAGTATTGGATGATGTGAATATACTCTCACAACGCTAATTATTGAATCACAATCTGAATTTTTTGCTAGATTCAAAGCTTGCTCTATATCAATATGGGAGCGAAATGGAGTTGTTGGTTGAAGTGTCAAAACCCAGTCATATTTTAAATTTAATTTACTCTCCATAAATTCTAATGCATGCATTATTACATCAATGCTTTTTGCAGTATCTGTTGCTAAATTTTTGGGTCTTATGAAAGGGACTTCAACTGCTGAATTTTTTGCTATTTGAGCAATTTCATCTGAATCTGTAGAAACAATGATTTCATCCAGTTTATGAGAAGCGCCTAATGCAGATTGTATAGTCCAATTCAATAAAGGAACTCCATTAAGCAATTTTATATTCTTTTTTTTGACGCCTTTTGAACCTGACCTTGCTGGAATAATAGTTAAAACTCTCAACTTGATTCCTGAATTATTTTCTTCACAGTTTTCGCTATTGCTAGCTCGGTTTTA
>Ga0255758_10004778_pt1 | contig 11357 bp, 10 predicted proteins | sample 011ome_24_FD_179958 | JGI IMG/M metagenome (GOLD analysis project Ga0255758, IMG submission 179958) | Coastal salt marsh microbial communities from the Groves Creek Marsh, Skidaway Island, Georgia - 011513CT metaG (version 2) | ecosystem: Environmental > Aquatic > Marine > Intertidal zone >...
ACAGGTCTTTTTTGGCGACCAAAAGAAGGCTTTGCTTTTAGCAACAATTACAATCCCAAAGGACCTCCAAAATTTAAAAAAGCTGCAATAATGTTGGAACACGGAGTCCCAGTTGAGATAGAGTTGAATTATTAAACACTCTTAATTTATGGTCTTAAAAATTCACAATACATTAACAGGAACAAAAGAAGTTTTTAACCCAGTAGATGAAAATCATGTTAGAGTCTATGCATGTGGACCAACAGTTTATAACTTTGCTCATATTGGTAATGCTAGAATGGCAGTTGCTAATGATCTCTTAATAAATGTTTTGCGGACACAATTTAAAAAAGTTACCTATGTTTCTAACATCACCGATATTGATGACAAAATTATAGAAGCAGCTCATGAGCTCAATGAGCCCATTGAAAATTTAACTACAAAATATACAAAAATTTATAACGAAGATATGGGTTATCTCAATGTACGGCTTCCTGATGTTCAACCACGAGCAACTGCTCATATTAAAGAGATGATAGATCTTATTACAAAATTAATAGATAATGGTAACGCATACGAAAAAAGTGGTCATGTATTGTTTCATGTTCCAAGCTATTCAAAATACGGTGTTCTGTCTAAAAGAAATAGGGATGAACAAATTGCTGGAAGTAGAGTTGAGGTAGCCCCTTTCAAGAAAGATCCAGCTGATTTTATTTTATGGAAACCATCGCCTGATCCTATGCCCGGATGGGAATCACCTTGGGGATTTGGTCGACCAGGTTGGCACTTAGAATGTTCAGCTATGTCTGAGAAAACATTAGGATTACCATTTGATATTCACAGCGGTGGAATGGATTTAGTTTTTCCACATCATGAAAATGAGATTGCCCAAACCTGCTCATTACATAAAAATCATGACCCTGATAATTTTGCGCACTTTTGGTTTCATAATGGTTTTGTAAATGTTGAAGGTGAGAAAATGTCAAAATCAATTGGCAATATTCGATTAGTTCACGATTTAAAAAAACAATACAGTGGAGAGGTTTTAAGATTAACTCTTTTATCAGCTCATTACAGACAACCACTAAACTGGACTAAAGAAATAATAGATCAAAACAGTAAAATGTTAGATCGTCTTTATCGCTCTCTTAAAGATCTACAAGATATAGAATTAACGTCAGAAATTTTATCTGATGATGTTATGGATAGCTTATTAGATGATTTAAATACCCCTAAATTACTAGCCCATCTAAATACTTTGGCTAATAAATTATCTACGGCCAATAAAGATGAAAAAATTAATATTAAAAATAATCTTATAGCAGCTGGAAAACTTCTTGGAATACTTAGGGAAAACCCTGATGCATGGCTTGGATACAATCAATCATCAAATCCCAAAAAAGAAGAAATAGAAGGGTTGATAAATCAGCGTAATGAAGCTAGACGCGGTAAAGATTATAAACTAGCAGATGAAATTAGAGACAAACTCAAAATACAAGGCATTGAAATAGAAGATACAAATAACGGTACTATTTGGCGAAAAGACTCATGAGCGATAATATAACAATTACTTTTCCAGATGGAAACACAAAATCAGTAGAAAAGGGTATCTCTGGTTTTGATCTTGCAAATCAAATATCTAAATCCCTTGCTAAAGAGTCAGTGGCAATCCAAATTGATGGAAAAATTTCTGACCTTTCATTAGAGCTAAATAAAGATTGCAAAGTTGTTATAATTAAAAGAGAAAATGAAGAGGCTTTAGATATTATTAGGCATGACTGTGCACACGTTATGGCTGAAGCAGTGCAATCACTTTTTCCTGGAACACAAGTTACTATTGGACCTTCTATTGAAAATGGTTTTTATTATGACTTTGCAAGAAAAGAACCATTTACTCTCTCAGACTTACCAAAAATTGAAAAAAAAATGCACGAGATTATTAATAGAGGAGATAAATTTACGAGAGAAATTTGGTCACGTGATCAAGCTATAAATTTTTTTAAAGAAAAAGGTGAAGAATATAAAGTTGAGCTTATAAAAGATTTAAACTCTGATGAAGATATAACAATATACAAGCAAGGCGACTGGCTTGATCTTTGTCGGGGTCCTCACATGATGAGCACTAAACATATTGGCAAAGGTTTTAAATTAATGAAAGTTGCTGGCGCTTATTGGAGAGGTGACTCTAATAACGCGATGCTTACTCGTATCTATGGAACTGCTTGGAGAAACGAGAAGGAACTAGAAAATCACTTACAACAAATTGAAGAAGCAGAAAAAAGAGATCATCGTAAACTTGGAAAAGAGATGGATTTATTTCATTTTCAAGAAGAGGCTCCTGGAGCTGTATTTTGGCATCCAAAAGGATGGAAGTTATTTCAATCTCTAATAAATTATATGCGTAACAGACAAGATAAGGCAGGGTACGTAGAGACTAATACACCTGACATGATGGATAAGTCGCTGTGGGAAACCTCTGGTCACTGGGACAAGTTTAGTGAAATGATGTTTAGAACTGAAGCAAAAGACGACAAAATATATGCGATCAAACCAATGAATTGTCCTGGCGCCGTTGAAATTTTTAAACAAGGATTAAAAAGTTATCGGGATCTTCCATTTTTATTAGCTGAATTTGGAAAAGTGCATCGCTATGAACCATCAGGGGCATTGCACGGATTAATGCGTGTTAGAGCTTTTACGCAAGATGATGCGCATATCTTTTGTACTGAAGATCAAATTACAGAAGAAAGTAAAATTGTTTGTGATCTTATACTGAGCATTTACAAAGATTTTGGTTTTGAAAATGTCAGAATTAAATTTTCTGATAGACCAGAAAAACGTGTAGGAGATGACGCGGTATGGGATAAAGCGGAAGAAGCTTTAAGACAAGCCATGGAAGCTACAGGTCTTGAATACACGCTTAACCCTGGAGAAGGTGCTTTTTATGGACCAAAACTTGAATTTGTCTTGCGAGACGCAATAGGGCGTGATTGGCAATGTGGCACACTGCAAGTTGATTTAAACTTACCTGGTAGGCTTGGAGCAACATATGTTGCTGAAGATGGTCAAAAAAAAGTTCCTGTAATGTTACACAGAGCTCTCTTTGGCTCATTAGAGAGATTTACGGGAATATTAATAGAGCACTATGCAGGGCATTTACCTTTATGGTTGTCTCCTTCTCAAATTGTAGTTGCAACAATAACGTCTGAGTCAGACAAATATGCTCTTGATGTTAAAGAGCAGTTGATTAGAAGCGGGCTACAAGCAGACGTAGATATTAGAAATGAAAAAATTGGTTATAAAATTCGCGAACATAGTAATGCTAAAATACCTGTCATTCTTGCTGTTGGAAAAAAAGAAGCAGAAGAAAAAAATGTATCTGTTAGACGCTTAGGAAGTCAAAATACAACAGTCGTGAAGCTTGATGAATTAATTAACGATCTAAAAAAAGAATCGCTTTCACCTCTCAATTAAAATGTCAAAATTCAATATTGGTAAATTTACATCTACACGATTAAGAAGGCTTCGTATGAAAGAGTTTTCAAGAAGAATGGTGAGTGAAAATAAATTATCTGTTGATGATTTAATTTGGCCATTATTTGTTTGTGAAGGAAATAATGTTGCTGAAAAAATAAATTCAATGCCGGGTGTTTTTAGATTTTCTATTGATAATATTTTAAAAGAATTAGAAACTGCAACTAAATTAAAAATTCCTGCCGTCGCATTATTTCCACAAATTGATAGTTCTTTAAAAGATGAAAACGGTTCTCAAGCAATTGATGAAAATAATTTAATTTGTCGAACAATCAAATCAATCAAAAAAAACTTTCCTGACCTTGGTGTTATTTGTGACGTTGCTTTAGACCCCTTTACTAATCATGGTCATGATGGTTTGATAATAAATGATATAGTTGATAATGATGCAACATTAGCAGTATTGGAAAAACAAGCCCTTGCTCAAGTTAGAGCAGGTTGTGATATTATTGCTCCATCAGATATGATGGATGGACGGGTAGGAAGAATAAGAAACACTCTTGATGCCAATAATTTTCACAACACATTAATTCTTTCTTACGCAGCAAAATATGCATCAAAATTTTATGGTCCATTTAGAGATGCCATCAGTTCTTCTGGAAATTTAAAAGGTGGAAGTAAATCTACTTATCAAATGGATATTGCAAATAGCGATGAAGCGTTAAGAGAAGTAGCTTTAGATATAAATGAGGGTGCTGATATGGTGATGATTAAACCAGGCATGCCTTACCTTGATATAATTCAAAGAGTAAAATCAGAATTCAAGGTGCCTACTTTTGCCTATCAAGTTTCAGGGGAGTATTCCATGATAAGGGGGGCAATAGATAATAATTGGCTAGATTCCTCAGTTATAAAAGAATCTCTTTTGTCGTTTAAAAGAGCTGGCGCTGATGGTATCTTAACTTATTTTGCAAAAGAAATAGCAGAAGGTTTAAACAATGAGCGATATTAAATTTGAAAAAAGAAAAACAATTGAGCAGGTTGAAGAGTCTACTGAATTAGCTCCTAAGTTTGATCGGGATGGCCTTATACCAGTAGTAACAACTGATTATAATTCTGGAGAAGTCTTAATGCAAGGCTATATGAATGAAGAAGCATTTAAAAAAACAATTTCAATAGGTGAAGCAGTTTATTATTCACGTAGTAGAAAAACTTTATGGCACAAAGGTAAGACAAGTAGTCTTGTTCAAAAAATAAAAGAAATAAGAATTGATGATGATCAAGATTGTGTATGGTTGCGTGTAGATGTTCAAGGCGGAGCTAGCTGTCATGTAGGGTATAGATCTTGTTTTTATAGAAGCGTTCCTTTTGGGGAAAAAAGAGGATCAAGTGTTTTAAAGTTTGAAGAAAATGAAAAGGTTTTTGATCCAAAAGAAGTCTACGGAGACGCACCTAATCCAACAAAACTATAATTTTATTTACAATCAAATTTAAAGGCATAAAGCAAATATCTGTTTATGACATCAAAATTAAAATTTATTGAAACAAGCAAGCTACCTACAGATGTAGGTGAATTTACTGTGCATGCATTTACAGATGAGAAAGACTCTAAAGACCACTTAGCAATTGGGATGGGTGACTTATTAACAAATGAACCTGTGTTAAGCAGAATACACTCACAATGTATAACGGGTGAATCTTTTTTTAGTATGCGTTGTGATTGCCGATATCAACTAACAGAGTCACTTACACAAATTGCAGAAAGAGGTCGTGGTGTAGTGTTCTACCTTCAGCAAGAAGGAAGAGGTATTGGTTTATCAAATAAAATTAGAGCCTATAATCTTCAGGACAAGGGTTTAGATACAGTAGAGGCTAATCATCAATTAGGCTTTAAGGAAGATGAAAGAGGTTATGAAATTGTTTCAGATATGATTAATTTTCTTGGTATTAAAGAAGTAGACTTGATGACAAATAATCCAAAAAAAATTAAAGCACTCGAGTCAATGGGTATTGTAATTAATCAACGTGTACCACTTTCCTCTAAAACTAATAAGTATAATGAAAATTATATATCGACTAAAATAAAAAAGCTTGGTCACTTAATATAAAATCCAGTTTCTATGACTGACATTGAAAACTTAATTAAAAAATTAAAAATGATTGCTCACCCTGAAGGTGGTCACTTTTCTGAGTCTTTTCGTGATGAAAATAATAATGTTAGTCTAATCTATTATATGCTTAAAAAAAATGAATGGTCACATTGGCACCGTCTAACAAAAAATGAAATATTACATTTTTACAAAGGTGATCCAATGACTATTTACATTTCAAAAGATGGTATTGATTTTACATCAGTCACTTTAGGTGAGAATGATAATTTTCATCTTGTCGTTGAGGCCAATAACTGGTTTGCAATGCAGTCCAAAGGTGATTATAGTTTAATTGGATGCACAGTAGCTCCTGGGTTTGATTATGCTGATTTTGAGTTAGCTGCTAAGGATTGGAAACCCAAAAATTTTAGTGTCAATAATAGTAAAAATTGATCTATTTTTCTTTGCTTTAATTATATTTATTTATATATCTATAGTAGTTCAAAAAAGGAGAAATATATAATGGATGCCGAAAGTAAATGCCCAGTAATGCATGGTGCGAATACAAAAAATAAAGGTGAAGGAACCACAAATAGAGATTGGTGGCCTAACCAACTAGACATAAGTATTCTTCATCAACATGATGAAAAGTCAAACCCAATGGGTAAAGATTTTGATTATCGAGAGCACTTTAAAAAAATTGATTACGATGGGCTAAAAAAAGATCTTAATGATTTAATGACAGACTCACAAGACTGGTGGCCTGCAGATTATGGTCATTATGGTCCATTCTTTATCAGAATGACTTGGCATGCAGCTGGAACATACAGAACTGCCGATGGTCGCGGAGGCGGAGGAACAGGCGCACAAAGATTTGCTCCTTTAAATAGCTGGCCTGACAACGGAAACTTAGACAAAGCAAGAAGACTTCTATGGCCAATAAAACAAAAATATGGAAATCAAATTAGTTGGGCTGATTTATTAATTCTAGCAGGTAATGTTGCAATTGAATCTATGGGCGGAAAAACTTTTGGATTTAGTGGAGGTCGACCTGATATCTGGGCTCCTGAAGAAGATATCTACTGGGGTCTTGAAACGGAATGGTTAACAAATAAAAGATACTCAGGTGATCGTGTTTTAGAAAATCCTCTAGCAGCAGTTCAAATGGGTTTAATATATGTTAACCCTGAAGGACCTGATGGCAATCCTGATCCTCTAGCAAGTGCAAGAGATATTCGTGAAACTTTTGGTCGTATGGCAATGAATGATGAAGAGACAGTTGCTCTTACAGCCGGTGGTCATACTTTTGGAAAAGCACACGGTGCTGGTGATGCTGCATTAGTTGGTCCAGAACCAGAAGGTGCTCCTATGGAAGAAATGGGATTTGGGTGGATAAGCAAACATGGATCTGGCAAAGGAAGCGATACAATTACAAGTGGTATTGAAGGAGCGTGGACAGCTAATCCAACAGTATGGGATAATGGCTATTTTGATTTACTTCTAGGATATGATTGGAAGTTAACAAAAAGTCCTGCCGGTGCAAATATTTGGCATGCAGTTGATCAAAAAGAAGAACACATGGCACCCGATGCAGAAGATTCATCTAAAAAGGTTCCAACTATGATGACTACTGCTGATATGGCTATGCGTGAAGATCCAGAATATAGAAAAATCTCTGAACGTTTTCATAAAAACCCTGATCAATTCCAAGATGCTTTTGCACGTGCATGGTTTAAACTTCTACATCGTGATATGGGACCAAAGACTCGTTACATAGGACCTGAATCTCCAGAAGAAGTTTTAATTTGGCAAGACCCAGTTCCTGCTGGAAGTACAAACTATGATGTTGTTAGTGTTAAAGCAAAGATTGAAGAGAGTGGTTTATCAATCCAAGAAATGGTTGAGACAGCTTGGGCTAGTGCTTCGACGTATCGTCACACAGATATGCGTGGTGGTGCTAATGGAGCACGAATAAGATTAGAGCCTCAAAAAAATTGGGAGGTTAATAAACCAGATCAATTATCTAAAGTTCTTGAAAAATACGAAGCTATTGCTTCTGAGACTGGAGCTAGTGTTGCTGATGTTATTGTTCTTGCAGGTAATGTAGGAATAGAAAAAGCATCTGGACAAAAAGTTCCTTTTACACCAGGAAGAGGTGATGCAACTCAAGAACATACAGATGTTGAATCATTTGCTGTGCTCGAACCAGAAGCAGATGGTTTTAGAAACTATCTAAAGAAAAATTACACGATAACTCCAGAAGAGTTTATGCTTGATAAAGCTCATCTACTTGGTCTGACAGCACCTGAGATGACCGTTTTAGTTGGTGGTATGCGTGCTATGGGTGTCAGCTCAGATGATCGTGGCATTTTTTCAGACAAAGGAAAATTAGATAATAGTTTCTTTACAACACTTCTTGATATGACTGTTAGGTGGGAAGCGACAGGGAGTAACTCTTATCAAGCAACTGATCGTCAATCAGGTGAAAAAGTAAGAAGAGCTTCAAGAACTGATCTTGTTTTTGGATCCAACTCACAACTTAGAGCTTTAGCAGAAGTTTATGCTCAATCAGATAATCATGAAAAATTCTTAGCTGACTTCATCAATGCTTGGAACAAAGTAATGAATGCTGATCGTTTCGATATTAGTTAAATTTATTTTATTAATTACGACCATTTAAACATGGTCGTAATTTAACCTTTAAAAGTAATAGCCCCTTTAAACATATGTTTTAAAATCTTCTCATACTGCTCTTTTTTTAAAGAAGTAAGAGTGGGCATTTTTAAAGTTTTTCTTGTTTGAGAAATTCCAATAAAAGCAGAGACCATAAGGTCGTATTGTAAAGGGCTAATTTTTTTTAATTTTTTTACAATAGGATTGCGCATTTTTTTTATATGAATATTTTTAACTAAATCTCCCACAATAGGATCAGGTGAATTCATTATTAACATTTTTACAACGGTTGTTTCATCTTTCATGTCCATACTCTCTAATAACCAACCAGTGTACACATTAATAATATTATCATCATTTATATCAATATCATGGACCCAATCAAATTTATCTAATGTGGCTTTAAACAAACCAAGCTTACTTGAATAATAGCGAGGAATTAGAGCAACATCTACTTTTGCAGCTTTAGCAATTTGACGAACAGAAACATTTGAATACCCATAATTCCAAAATAATTTTTTAGCCTCTTCGAATATTTTAAATTTTGTTTTTTCAGACTTATTCATTGATCTTTATTAACACAAATATTTTGTCAACAGTTGTTGACTTTTATCTTATTTATATTTAGTAGGAAAGAAATTATGGAGAATAAATGAATTTAAATATTAATAAAAATGAACCTGTAATGGTGACTGGGGCAACTGGATTTATAGCTAGTTGGTTAGTTAAAAAACTAATGGATAATGGAATTACCGTACATGCAGCAGTAAGAAATACTGATGATTCAATCAAATTAGCCCATCTTAAAAATTTGGAAAATGGCTCTTCAGGTAAAATTATTTTTTTTAAATCTGACTTATTGGAAGATGGGAGTTATTTAGAGGCTATGGATGGATGTAGTATTGTTTTTCATACAGCTTCACCTTTCAACTTTAGTGTAACAGATAATAAAAAAGGCTTTATCGATCCTGCTTTTATTGGAACTCAAAATGTCCTTAAATCTGTTAACAAAACTGAAAGTGTAAAGCGTGTTGTTTTAACTTCTTCATGTGCTGCAATTTATGGAGATGCTGCAGATATAGCAATGTATCCAGGACAAGTTATGACTGAAGAAATGTGGAATACTTCATCAACTGAAACTTATAACGCCTACAGTTATTCAAAGACAATTGCTGAAAAAGAAGCTTGGGATATTTCAAAAAAACAAACAAGATGGAAGTTAGTTGTGGTTAATCCTTGTTTTGTTCTTGGACCATCTATATCTAAAAACCCAACTTCTGGAACATTTGAATTAATTAGTCAGCTTGCTGATGGTAGTATGAAAAGTGGAGCAGCTCCATTTGAAATTGGTGCAGTGGACGTAAAAGATGTAGCTGAAGCTCACTTCAAAGCAGCTTATCTTGAAGGCGCTAATGGCCGAAATATTTTATACAACAAGTCCTTATCAATTTTGGATATTGCAAATATAATAAAAGATAAATTTGGAGATGAATGGTCCTTACCTAAAAAATCAGCTCCTAAATGGTTAATATGGCTGATAGGTCCTTTTGTTGATAAATCTTTATCACGCAAAATGATAAGTAGTAATTTTGGTCATCCTTGGCGAGCAGATAATAGTAAATCGAAAAAAGATCTGGGTATTGAATATACACCTATAGAAAGCTGTATTGAAGATATGTTTCAGCAAATGATCGATAATGGAATTGCTAAAAAGAAATAGTGAGAAAATTACTTTGAATTAGAAAAAAAAATTAATCTTGATTATTATAAAAGCGGAAATGTTTTTTCCGCTTTTTTTATATTTATTTAGGCATATTAGTTGCGCCGGTTTCCATAGAAATTATTTTACCATCTTTAAACTTATATACTGCCATAACAGCTTGGGTATTGCCGTCTTTAAAGGTTACAAAAGAGTGATGTACCCCTATTTCGTCATTTTCATATATAATTCTAGAACGATCTCTATCTTCAGAAATATCATCGCTCATAGCCCAACCAATGACATCAGATTTTGAAAGTTGCTTTCCTGATGAGTGCATCGTAAATTTAAAATCATTGTGTATGATTTCGTTCATTCCAGCTTCATCTTTTGCTTGAAATATTTTTTCGTATTTTTCTAATATTGACATTATTATCTCCTATTTTAAATTCCTTATATATAGGTAGTTTTTTTTATAACTATCAAAGATTAATAATAGTTATCTCTCTTTAATATAAGGTTGCCCAATAGCTCTTGGAGCAATTGCTTTACCAACAAAACCGGCTAACAAAACAACTGTTAAAATATAAGGGACTGCTTGAATTAGTTGAACAGGAATTGTACCGATAGCAGGAAGCTCAACTCCCTGTAATCTTATTTGTAGCGCATCGGTAAACCCAAACAGTAAACATGCTACTAACGCCGTCTTAGGATGCCATTTACCAAAGATCATTGCAGCTAAAGCTAAGTAACCTCTTCCCGCAGACATCTCTCGAAAAAAGTTTGCATTAACTGCTGTTGATAAATGTGCTCCGGCAAAAGCTATTAAAACACCATTAATTGCAAGCGCTTTGTATCGCATTGCAAAAACATTTATTCCTGCTGTATCAACAGCACTTGGGTTTTCACCTACTGCTCTTACCCGCAGACCAAAACTAGTTTTGAAAACTATCCAATAAACAATGGGGACTGATAGATAAGCTAAATACACAAAGATATAATGTCCACTTAGTATATCACTATAAATTAAACCAATAACAGGAACATCTCTTAAGGCATCTGCAAAGGGAAGTGTTATTTCTAAAAATCGTTGATCATCTGTTAGTGTTGGTGTCAAACCTGCTTGCCCGAACCAAGCTGCAGCTAAGGCAGTTGTTAAACCAATTATTAAAATATTAATAGCAACACAAGAAACCACTTGATCACCTTTATGTGTTACGGAGGCGAAACCATGTAACATAGATAAGCTTACACAGGCAACAATAGCCATTAGTAATCCAATCCATGGATTACCAAAAAAATAGGAACCCACTGCAGCAACAAAAGCGGCCATTAACATTTTGCCTTCTAAACTAAAATCTATAACACCAGATCGCTCCGCAAATATACCAGCCATTGCAGCAAAAACTAATGGGGTTGAGATTCTTAATGTCGAGTTTGTT
>Ga0255758_10004788_pt1 | contig 11346 bp, 8 predicted proteins | sample 011ome_24_FD_179958 | JGI IMG/M metagenome (GOLD analysis project Ga0255758, IMG submission 179958) | Coastal salt marsh microbial communities from the Groves Creek Marsh, Skidaway Island, Georgia - 011513CT metaG (version 2) | ecosystem: Environmental > Aquatic > Marine > Intertidal zone > Salt...
AAGGCCTTTAATCCAAAAAGAAGTTTTGATCATTTCAACTAGAGAGGTAATTCTTTCTTTTGAATTAATGCCACCCAAAATAGGATAATACCAGTCCATTGAAAACCTGCTGCGATCTTTTTTTAGATCAAAAATTTCTGCTGGGTTTTCAAGCGCGACTATTAATTTTAAATGTGCATCCCTCCATTTTAATTCAAAGCTCTTATGCTCCAAAACTTGGCAAATTGCTATCGCGCACTCAAGACTTTTCGCAATAGAGCTACAACCAGTTAGCAGATAATCTTCATCAATTTTTTTAGACTTATCTATATTCCATGCAATTGCTCCATTTCTATGCTGAAGAGAAAGAGTGAATAAAATACCTTTTTTAACTGGCTCCCAAAAGTCTTGGAGAAAATTAACATCATTATTAAGCAAGTAAAAGTGCCATACCGCAACCGCAATATAAGAGGCATAATTGGTCTGTTTGTTCAGCTCTAATGGTTTTTCGTCTTGATATAAGTTGTACCAACTACCATCTTCATTTTGATTAGCAACCATCCAATGAAGACCATTTAGCGCTTGATTCTTAAAGCCTAGAGTAGATAGCCCCATGACAGCCTCAAGATGATCCCAAGGATCATGTGAACCATCTTGATTGGATGGAATGGCACCAGAAAGAAACTGAACATCATCTAAAAACTTACCTAAATGGTTTAACCCATCCAAAGAGCTGGGATCAATATGAGATGTATTTGGGAACTTTTTCATTTTTTTTCAAAATAAAATGCAATGCTTTTTCCAAAGATAGGATTAAGAATTTTCTCAAAATGATTCAGCCAAGCGGGACTTTGAAGAATGTGATATTCAAGAAATTTTTTATAAATCCTTACAAAATAGTTTGAATCTTGAGTGCTCCAAAATATGCATCGTAACCACCAATAAGCACTATGCAAACCATGAAACCTTTCAGAATAATCGTATTTAAATCCGTGATCCGAGATCTCATTGATCACTTGACGTTTTTTAAAGATTCTTACATGACCGCCAGGCATATTTTGATAACCGGACGAAAGAGACCAGCAAATTTTTTCAGGCCAATATGATGGAACACTGGGTAAAAATTTGCCCTCAGGTTTTAAAACTCTATAAATTTCATCAATTGCTGCATGATAGTCATCAAGATGCTCTAGCACCTCTGAACAAATAACAAGATCGAAAGTATTATCATCAAATGGCAAGCTGTATACAGAGCCTTGCATAAAAACAGTAGAACCAGAATTGAGCTCTTTAAAAAATTCCAAGCCTTCCTTACATTTATTCAATGACGGAATATCCTGGTCCAGTCCAATGCAGTGAACATCAACATATTCATGCAAAGATCCAAATATATGACGGCCCTCTCCACAGCCTACATCCAAAACTTTTGAGTGCGGCTTAAGAGCTATCTTATCTAAACTAAAAGTTAACATTGAAATTCATCTATTGTTTTGTATATTAAATCTTCGTAAGACTTTGCAATTTTTTGCCAATCAAAGTTCTCTATTATATGCGTTCTGCCTGCATCTGCTTTTAATTGATAAGTTTCGGGGTTAGCAAAAATGTTTCTGATAGCCAACTCTATTGCATTAGAATTTTTAGCTGGAATAAGTTCTGCAAAAGATTGGGTTATTTCTGGTATAGATGCGACATTGGTTGCAACAAGAGGTATTGCGCAAGACATAGCTTCCCCAACAGGAAACCCAAAACCTTCATAAAGAGAGCTCACGATGGCAACATTGCTTTTAGCGTATTCAACAGCGATCTCATGTCTAGTAAGATTTGATCTATATAAAACATTTTGATCGATTTGCAATCTTTTAATTAATCTCTCGGTATGACCACCTGGTCGAGGCGCACCAATAATTACTAATTTTAATTGAGGAAAATCTTCTTTTAATCTGGCAACAGCATGTAGAGTAAAATCTAAACCTTTAAGTGGAACATCTGCGCTGGCCGTTGTAATAATTTGTTCTGGAACTCTCCTGATATCTTGCATGGGAGTAAAACTTGCATGATCGATGCCATTAGGTATAACTGAAATATTTTTTTCAAGCACACCAAAATCCTTTGCAATATCATTTTTTGAATTATGTGATGGAGTAGAAATTACCTTTAAGCTCAGAGAGACCCTTTTTTGCATTTTTAAGAAAGAAAACCATCTCCATTTAGATATTTTTTGGATAAGGCCTTTTGAAAATTGAATATCATAACGATAATCTTTTGTGATTGGATGATGAATAATCTCTATCAAGGGTAGAATTTTTTGAACCTCGATCATCCCATAACTAAGCGATTGATTATCAATGACAATATCATATGAAGATTCATCGAGAAGAGTTTTCGCCCTATTACCAAAAGTCTTTAATTCAGGAAACCCTCCAAACAATGCTGAAATAAATTCATACCAATCATCTGAAGATTTATTCTTTTTTTCTAAAAAAATTTTTAGCCTTTCTTTAAAGTTAAAAGTGCTAAATAAATCTAAGCCTGGAGACTTAATTAGCTTTATATTGTTCTCAAGTTTGGGGTATGGAGGCCCCGAAATAACATCCACATGATGACCTAAATGATTCAAAGCCTTAGATAACTCAAATACAAATATGCCTTGGCCACCTCCAAAAGGTGCGCTTCGGTAGCTACAAATAGCAATATTTAATTTTTGACTCAATTTTAATTAAGGCTAAATCGAAGTTAGCCAGTGTGAATAGCTTTTATCACGTCCATAAACTATGTCGGAATAATTACCCTGCAATTGATCGGTCATTGGCCCAATTGAACCATTGCCAATTTTTGACCCATCAACAGTAGTTATTGGCGTTATCTCAACCGCAGTGCCTGAATAGAAAGCCTCATCAGCAGATAACAAATCATCAAAAGTTAAATTCTTCTCTTCTACAGTTAATTGAAGATTTTGAGCAATGGTGATGACACTTTGTCTGGTAATTCCATTCAAACAATAATCTGTTGTTGGTGTCATTAGCTTAGAGTTTTTAACTATAAACAAGTTCTCACCACTACCCTCTGAGATAAAACCATTTTTATCCAATAATATTGCCTCTTCCGCTCCTTTAGAGATTGCATCATTAACTGCCATAATTGAATTAACATATGTACCAATAATTTTATTATTTGAATATAGGGGATTGTCATACTGCTGAAATGGAGATTTGACCACAGAGATACCATTCCTCTTTGCATCTGGATCCATATATGACGGCCATTCCCAACAGGCAACTGCAACATTGACAGAAAGCAAATCTTGGGATCTCAAGCCCATTGACTCACTTCCTAAAAAAACGATTGGGCGAATATAACCCTCATTAAGATTATTTTTAATCATTGCTGCTTTCTGTGCTTCACATAAATCATTGATCGAGTAAGGAATGGAGATATTAATTTTTGACGCAGCATCAAACAGTCTTTGGGTATGATCATCTAACCTAAAGATTGCACCACCATCTGATGTCTCATATGCGCGCACACCCTCAAAAACACCCATCCCATAATGCAGCGTGTTAGACAAAAGGTGGATATTTGTTTCATTGAATGGCTGAAAACTTCCATTGAGCCAGATAAATTTTGAGTCGGTATTAAGAAACATGTTGTGTATGATTTTAAGTCTCAGTTATTATGACAAAACAACCTTAATAATGAAATTAAAATTCCTATGATTGACGAATCCATTTTCAGAGAATATGACATCAGAGGGATTATTCCCTCTCAAATCAATGAGCACTCTATTAAATTAATATCTCGTGCAATTGCTCAAAAATGCAATGATGAAAATATTGATGAGCTGGCTCTTGGAAGAGACGGGCGTTTGTCTGGAGAAAAAATATTAAACCTTCTCTCCAAAGAACTCCAATCTATTGGAATTGATGTTGTAAATATTGGGATAGTTACAAGCCCTCTTCTATATTTCGCGGCTAAAAAACTACCTTCAAAATCAGGAATCATGATTACAGGTAGCCATAATCCAAAAAACTATAATGGTTTTAAAATAGTAATAAATGATGTGCCAATCTCAGGGCTTGAGATCTTAAGTTTGCTATCTGATAAACCAATCAACAAAAAAAATATTGGCAAAGAAGTCTATAAAAAAAATCTGGGAGATGAATATATTCAAGAGGTGCTATCACAAAGTTCAGAGTCGCCAAAGAAAATTAAGGTTGTTCTAGATTGTGGCAATGGTTCAGCTGGTGAAATTGCACCAAAACTAATTCGTGCATTAGGTTATGAGGTGATTGAGCTCTTCTGTGAAATTGATGGGAACTTTCCCAACCATCACCCTGATCCAGGAAAAGTAGAAAATCTCCAAGATTTAGTTCAAGCAGTGCAAGAAAATTCTGCTGATGTGGGAATAGCATTTGATGGAGATGGAGATAGACTTGGAGTTGTAACTGAAAAAGGTGAAATCATTTTTCCCGATCAACTCATGATGATTTTTACAAAAGATGTCTTAAAAAATTTTCCTGGCAAAGAAATAGTTTTTGATGTGAAGTGCACGAATTTATTAAGCAATATTATTAAAGAAACAGGAGGCATTCCAGTGATGTCTCCAACAGGTCATTTTCACATAAAAAATACTCTTAAACAGACAAATGCCCCGCTTGCCGGTGAAATGAGTGGTCATATATTTTTCAATGATAAGTGGCATGGTTTTGACGATGGACATTATTCCGCTTTTAGGTTGTTAGAAATTATGAACGACTTAAATATTCCTCTCTCATCAATTTTAGATCAACTTCCTAAAGCCTTCTCTACCCCTGAGTTAAATATTAATATTGAGGAAGAGAAGAAATTTGAAATAGTAAAAAACTTTGTTGATAAGGCTCAATTTGAGGGAGGTTCCAAAGTTACTATTGATGGCTTAAGAGTAGATTTTGACGATGGATGGGGTTTAATAAGGGCATCCAATACAACTCCAAAACTTGTCCTTAGATTTGAAGCTAACACTTCTTCTCGATTAAAAGAGATAAAAAATTTGTTTCTTGATCAATTAAAATTAATTGATGAAACAATTCAGATTGATATAAGCTGAAGCTATGTCAAAAGACAGAAAACAAATTATTCTTCAGAGCTTAGCAAAGCTCTTGGAAGAGAGAGATGCTACAAAGGTTACAACAGCTGTGCTTGCAGCAGAGAGTGGAATAACGGAAGCAGCGCTATACAGGCATTTCCCCAGCAAAAGGTCTATATTTTTAGAACTATTTTCTTTTTGTGACCAAACGATTTTTCAAAAAGTTGGGGAAATAAAAAAAGATTCAGACATTGATCCTAAAGAAAAAGTTAGATTAATTTTCTTCTTTTATGCAATATTTTTAGAAAAAAATAAGGGCTTTGCTCGCATCCTCTCTCGAGAAGCTTTGGGGCCAAGTGAGCAAAATGTTATTGATTCTGTAAATCAATTTTATGAAAGATTAGAGCTATCAATCAAACAATTACTTTCTTCAAAAAAAGATGCTTTGCAACTTACCCCAGGCCAAAGCGCTCATCTTATTACTTCAATAATGGAAGGTATAATTTCTAGGTTTATTAGAAATAAATTTAAGGAGATACCAAGCAGCTATATTGAAAATTATTGGTCGCTTGTATCTAGCAGTATATTTAAAAATTAAGCATCCTAGTCTAGAGAAAGCTCAAAATAAGAGTTTTTACTACTTTCATCAACTGGCCTGCCAGTTTCACGATCAATCCTGACATATGACAAACCCTCAGGAATTTTCCAGTCTTCTTCAGGCAGGCTTGAAAGAGCCGTTTTCATGAAATCAACCCAGGTGGGTAGAGCAATGCTTGATCCAAACTCATTATCTCCCAAAGAAGAAAAATCATCAGTTCCAATCCAAACAGTTGTTACTAAATTATTGTGAAAACCTGAAAACCATGTGCTTATGGCATCATTTGTTGTTCCAGTTTTTCCTGCAATATCGCTCCTACTCAAGACTTTAGTTTTACGACCATTGCTTCCTCTTGAAAGAGCTTCACGCAAAATATCTTTTGTAATAAAAGTAACTCTTGGATCAATTGGCTCTAGTGTTTTGTTTTGAATGGGGGGCAATAAATAGAAGGGTTTAATTTCCTCTGTTAGCTGAGTTTGGAACCATGGAAATGCATCAATGTTTTTTTTCTTATTTTCTGTTTGAGGATTTTTAAAAATAGTGTCTCCATTTCTATCCACCACCCGCTCTATAAAAAATAAATCTTTGGGGTCTTCAGAGTTAGCCAAGATGCTGTATGCCCTTACCATCTCAGCAGGTGAGAAACTTGATGATCCAAGCGCTAATGATAAATCTGGTGCAAGCCTAGATACTGGAAAGCCAAACCTTGATAAATAACTCTGAGTCAGTGGTATCCCCATTTCCCTTAATAGCTTTATAGAAACTAAATTTACTGACTGAACCAATGCTTCTCTAAGTCTGATGGGGCCGTAAAATTTACCTGTATAATTTTCTGGTCTCCAGCTACTCTCTAAATTTGAATCCTCAAATATGATTGGGGCATCATTAATTTTATCTGATGCCTTGTAACCATTTGCAAAAGCGGCAGTATAAATAAAAGGCTTAAAGCTAGAGCCTGATTGGGGGTATGATTGTTTAACTCTATCAAAGTTGCTATTCGAGAAATTTAATCCACCAACATAGGTCTTGATTGCTCCACTGGATGGATCTGTAGAAATAAATGCAACCTCAGCATCAGGAACTTGATCAAGAGAGAAATTTCCATTTATTTCAGTTGTATATATTAAATCACCCTTACGCAAAATGTCATAAAAGTTTTGAGGACTTGGGCCTAATTTATTTATATCTATTTTTTTCTTAGCCCATTTATATGAATCATCCCAAAGAAGTTGTTTTATTTTAAAAGCATTATTTAAATAGATGACCCTTTCTGGTTTTACATCAATAACCATCCCAACTGAATGTTTATCAAAACTTACAAGCTCGGTAAAATAATCTCTTAAAAGTGATATATTCAACTGCTTCATGCCCAGAGCGTCCAATATATTTGACTCTTGATACAAAATATCTAGATTACCAGCTTGCAATTCGTTGAAAATAAATTCGGGAATTTCAGACGAAATATTTTTAGGCTCTCTCCAACCATGGCGCTTGTCATAGGCATATAAATTATTAGAAATACTTTCCAAAGCAGCCTTTTGCAGAGAAGAGTCTATTGTTGTATAAACTGATAGACCATCCCTGTATGCTGATAGGCCATATCTATCAATCATTGCCTGTCTGGCAATCTCAGCAATGTATCTCCCATCTAAAGAAAAGCTTGAGTCTAATTGCGTTAAATTGATTGGCTCGGACTTTGCAATTAAATACTGTCCTCTCCCAATATATCCAAGCTTATACATTCTTCCTAAAATCCAGTTGCGCCTAATGAGCGATCTATCGGGAGATCGAATAGGGTTAATTCTTGAAGGAAGTTGAGCTGAGGAAGCAATTAATGCGGATTCAGCAAGAGTTAGCTCATTTATAGATTTAGAAAAATATTTATTTGCTGCAGCCTCAACTCCATAGGACCTATTACCTAAAAAGATAGTATTTAAATAAAGAGAGAAGATTTCTTCTTTGTTTGCATAACTTTCTAATTCAAAAGCTAAATAAATTTCTTTGATCTTTCGAATAATTTTTTGCTCTCGAGATAACAAGTAGCCCCTCACAACTTGCATTGAAATTGTACCTCCGCCGCTAACGATTTCTCCAGATTTAATCATTTGATATACAGCTCTAATGAGTGATGAAATTCTTATGCCGTGATGCTTGAAAAATTGATCATCTTCAGCGGCTAAAAATGCATTCTTTAAATTAAGTGGGATATCTTCATATTCAATGGTCCTTCTTTTTTGATCGCCAAACTCTCCAATAAGAACCCCATCAGATGTAAAAACTTTTAAAGGTATTTGCAAAACATCTTCATCAACTAAATCAATCTCAGGCAGGCTTGGCTTTACTAAAAGATATCCAGCTCCAATGAATAATATTGATAAAAGAGTGCCCAAAAGAGCAGCTGATAATATCCAATTAATTAATCTAACAAACATACAATTCAAGTAATGGAATTTTTAAGTGAAGCTCTAATATATTTTGATGCATGAATTAGAATTATTTTACCCCTATAAATGATAGAATCTGCAACTTAAAAAACTAAGTATGAATATTTTTATTGTTGGCCCCATGGGATCTGGAAAAACCACTGTTGGAAAAATTGTGGCGGGCGAGCTATTTTTAGACTTTCACGATACAGATGCAAAGATTGAAGAAAGCACAGGTGTCACAATAGATTGGATTTTTGATATAGAGGGTGAGGCTGGTTTTAGGAAAAGAGAAACTGCTACATTAAAAGAAATGGTTGCATTAAACTCCATTGTTCTTGCTACAGGTGGCGGCATTGTTATTGAAGAAGAAAACAGAGAGCTGTTGGCATCAAGAGGTACTGTTTTCTACTTACATACTCCACTAAATACTCAAGTTGAGCGAACAGCCAAAGATAAAGACAGGCCGCTCTTAAAAGATCAAGACCCTGAAAAGGTTTTGGCAGATCTACAAAAATCCCGACAGTCCTTCTATGAAGAAGTTTCCGATCATATAATTAATACTGAAAATAAAAGTGGCTCTGAGGTTGCAAACGAAATTGTAAAGCTAGTTAAAAATTATGGCTAAAGAGTTATTTGCAGGTCAAAAAAATAACAGATACAGGATTCTAATTAGCAAAGAAGCTATATCTAAAAAAAATCTAACTCCTCTACTAAATGAGCATAAAAAGACACTGATTGTTTCAGATGATGGGGTGCCAACCAAAATACTTAATAAAGTAATTAGTGTTAGCAAACCATCAACCAAAGTTTTTAAAATAATTCTTCAGCATGGAGAAAAAGCTAAGTCAGTTCAAAATTTTCAAAAAATACTAAATTTCTTAGCAGAAAAAAATTTTGATAGAACAGATCTGATAATTGCTGTTGGCGGCGGAGTGATAGGAGATATTTCTGGCTATGTTGCGAGCTCATACCTAAGAGGCATTCAATTTATACAGATACCGACAACACTGCTTTCTCAAGTAGATTCTTCTGTGGGCGGCAAGACTGCTATCAATATTGCAGCGGGTAAGAATCTTGTTGGAGCTTTTTACAATCCAAAAGGCGTAATTATAGAAACATCTGTGCTTAAAACCCTTCCCAAAAGAGAATTCAAGGCCGGATTAGCAGAGGTTATTAAATACGCTCTAATTAAAAATAGGTCTCTTTTTTCATTGCTTAAATTACATGCCAAAAAAATATTATCAATGGAACCACATATTATTGAAGAGATAATATATGCATCTATAAAAACCAAGGCAGAGATTGTTACAAAAGACGAGAAAGAAAATGGCATCCGTGCAATTTTGAATTTTGGCCATACATTTGGACATGCTATAGAAGCACATGGCAATTACAAAAAAATTCTTCATGGGGAAGCTGTTGCTAAAGGAATGAAAGTTGCATCTAAAATTTCATATTTAGAAAATCTTATTTCACAAAAAGAATACGCGGAAGTTATTAGTTTATTAGAAATGTTTGAATTTGATCTTTCTCTGAAGCAATACAAGTATGGAGAATTAAAACCATATATTTTTAGAGATAAGAAAGTTAGAAAAGGCAAATTAAATATAGTCCTTCTTAACAAAATTTCGAATGCAGTAGTTTCTAATTCGTTTAATACAGCCAACCTTCAAAAAGGTCTAAAAAATTAAATTAAGCAGCGTTAGCTGTTGTTGCTTTTAGCAAATCTTGGATATTTAAAGCAGCAGGTGACACTAACCAAAACGAAGGTTCAAACCTATCAAATTCATCTAAGATTAATTTTGCTCTTTCACTTTTAGTTTCTTTGATATGGCGAGCAAGAATTTGTTTTAAAAATTTTCTGTGTGACTCCATTTCTTCACTCACAATTCTATCAAGGTTGATAAGACTTCGATTGCATTGATCAAAGAACCTCCGCTCAGTATCAAGAACATATGCAAAACCGCCCGTCATACCTGCCCCAAAATTAGCACCTACATTCCCCAAAACAGTTACATGCCCACCAGTCATATATTCACAACAATGATCGCCTGCTCCTTCAATAACAGCGGATGCGCCAGAATTCCTAACTGCAAATCTTTCACCCACACATCCACCAACATAAAGTTCACCACCGGTTGCGCCATATAGTGCAGTGTTACCCACTAATACTGATGGAGATTTTTGTGAGGCGAATTCAGCAGAGCTTGAAATTACAATCTTGCCTCCATTCATGCCCTTGCCCACGTAATCGTTTGCATCACCATTTAAATTTAGATTTAATCCAGTTGCATTCCACACACCAAAGCTTTGACCAGCTGACCCGGTAAAATTAAGGGTTTGGGATTGCTTTAATCCTCTTTCACCATACAAAGAGGCTATAAAGCCAGAAGCTTGCGCTCCGACAGATCTGTCTCGATTTGAAATTTTATAATGGAAATCAGATTTTTGATCTTTGGCAATAAAAGGTTTGATGTCCTGAAGAATTTTTACATTTAAATTACCTTTATCCCATGGATTATTTGACGAAGTATTACAGTAATGGGGAGAGGTTAATTTTTTATCAGAATATAAAATCGGAGATAAATTGATATTTGCTGTAGAGGGATTATCTTGTGTAATATCTTTAAGGTACTGAGTTTGACCGATAATGGACTCGAGGTCAGGTACCCCAAGTTTAGCTAGAATTTCTTGCACTTCATTTGCAATAAATGAGAAGTAATTGATGACTCGCTCTTTTTCACCAATGTAGTGATGATCAATAATATCTCTTCTTTGGGTAGCCACACCAGTTGCGCAGTTATTGAGGTGACAAATTCTTAAATATTTACAACCCATTGCGATCATGGGACCTGTTCCAAAACCAAATGACTCAGCTCCAAGAATTGCAGCTTTGACAACATCTAATCCAGTTTTCAAACCACCATCAGCTTGCAGTCTAACTTTATGTCTTAAATTACTTGCCCTCAGGGCTTGATGAGCCTCAGACAAGCCAAGCTCCCACGGGGAGCCTGCATAACGAATAGAAGATAAAGGACTTGCACCCGTTCCACCATCATGACCAGAAATAGTTATGAGATCTGCATAGGCCTTTGCGACACCCGCTGCAATTGTGCCTACTCCAGGCTCAGATACTAATTTAACTGAAACCAATGCTTTAGAATTTACTTGTTTAAGATCAAAGATTAATTGCGCTAAATCCTCAATTGAATAAATATCATGATGGGGTGGTGGCGAAATTAGGGTAATCCCTGGAGTTGAGTAGCGCAGCTTTGCAATCA
>Ga0255758_10004802_pt1 | contig 11313 bp, 12 predicted proteins | sample 011ome_24_FD_179958 | JGI IMG/M metagenome (GOLD analysis project Ga0255758, IMG submission 179958) | Coastal salt marsh microbial communities from the Groves Creek Marsh, Skidaway Island, Georgia - 011513CT metaG (version 2) | ecosystem: Environmental > Aquatic > Marine > Intertidal zone >...
GATTTAAAAGAAATTCGTATTTTTTCTAGAGATGAAAAAAAGCAAGATGATATGAGAAAAAAATATACCTCAGAAAAAGTAAAATTTTACATAGGAGACGTCAGAGATTTTTCAAGCATTAACTCAGCAATGAGAGATGTTGATTATATTTTTCATGCTGCTGCTTTAAAACAAGTACCTTCATGTGAGTTTTATCCTTTAGAAGCTGTTAAAACAAATATAATAGGTACAGAAAATGTTATTGAGGCTGGTTTTAGTAATTGTGTAAAACGTATTGTTTGTCTTAGTACCGATAAGGCTGTATATCCAATAAATGCTATGGGCATCTCCAAGGCAATGATGGAAAAAGTTGTTGTTGCAAAGTCGAAAACTGCACCATCTGGGACAATAGTTTGTACTACAAGATATGGGAATGTCATGGCATCCAGAGGTTCAGTCATACCATTATTCATAAAACAAATAACTGAAGGTTTGCCTGTATCGATAACAGATCCTAATATGACAAGATTTATGATGACTTTGGATGATGCAGTAGACCTAGTTTTATATGCGTTCAAAAATGGAAATAATGGCGATATTTTTGTTCAAAAAGCACCTGCTGCAACAATTGACACCCTTGTCAAATCTATTCTTGAACTTTTCGATAAACAGAATCATCCTGTAAATATTATAGGAACACGCCATGGTGAAAAGTTATATGAGGCACTCTGCAGTAGAGAAGAAATGTCTGTATCAGTTGATGAGAATCACTATTACAGAATCATTGCAGACAATCGTGATCTTAATTACGAAAAATACTTTGATAAGGGATCTAAAAAAATTGCATTATTTGATGACTATAATTCTCATAATACATATCGTTTAAATATTGAAGAAATGAAAAAATTATTATTAAAGCTTGAATGCATAAATAATAATATAGAGTACACAAAATTCTCTAATGAATAAAAAAATTCTCATTGTTGGTTGCAATGGTATGTTGGGAGGAAGTCTTCTTCGCTTTTTTACTAAAAGATCTGAATATGAAGTAAAAGGCACTCTTAGAAGTAATAAGTCTCATTTGCTTAAAAAGCAGGGATTTAGTAATACTGTTTTAATTGATAAGTTATTTGAAACATCTTTATTAGAGCGGCTGATGTTAGATTTTAATCCTGATTACGTTTTTAATTGTGTTGGCATAATAAAACAAAAAACTGATTCAAAAAAATATTTAAAAACTATTGAAATTAATAGTTTACTGCCGCACAAAATTGCAAGTGTATGCGAAAAATTTAACGCAAAGCTTATTCATTTTTCAACGGATTGTGTATTTTCTGGAAAAAAAGGTGACTATTCTGAAAAAGACATACCTGATGCTAGCGATTTATATGGAAGATCAAAACTATTGGGTGAAGTTGATTATGGAAATCACATAACCATCAGGACATCAATAATAGGCCATGAACTAGAAAGAAATTTGAGTTTAGTTGATTGGTTCCTTGCCCAAGAAAATACAGTTAATGGATATTCAAATGCAATCTTTTCTGGTCTCCCAACGTGTTTTCTCGCAGAATTTATTCATAATCATATAATCGATACTAATATAAAAGGGTTATTCCATTTAAGTGCGAATAGCATAAATAAATATGATTTGCTTAATAAAATAAAACAAATTTATGATGTTAAAATTAAAATTAACAAATTTAAGGACTTTTATGTTAACCGAAGTTTAAACTCTGATTTATTAAAAAAAAAGGTGGGCTTTGAGTCTCCATCATGGAATAATTTAATTGAGAAAATGCACAGTGAATACACAGAATATTTCAAACAATAAAAAAAAATTAAATGTTGTTACTTTGGTTGGAACGCGTCCTGAAATTATAAGGCTTTCAAGAATAATTGATAAGCTTGATAAGTTTTGTAATCATTTCTTAATACATACTGGTCAAAATTATGACTATGAGCTGAACGAAATATTTTTTGATGAGCTTGGTATCAGAAAGCCTGATGAGTTTCTTAATTGTGCTAGTGACACAGTTGCTGAAACAATAGGACAGGTTATCCATAAATCAGACAAGGCATTTGTCAAATATAAACCAGATGCAATTTTAATTTTGGGAGATACAAATAGTGCAATGGCTGCAATAAGTGCAAAAAGACGAAAAATTCCTATTTTTCATATGGAGGCTGGTAATAGGTCTTTTGACTTGAGAGTTCCAGAAGAAATAAACAGAAAGATTGTTGATCATATCTCTGATATCAATCTTCCTTATAGTGATATAGCAAGAAGTTATTTAATCAGAGAAGGCATATCACCTGATACAATCATAAAGACTGGTAGTCCTTTAAACGAAGTTCTCTCATACTACTCAAGAGATATAAGTAATTCAAAAATTTTGTCGATTCTTAATTTGAAACCTTATAAATATTTTCTTGTGAGCATGCATCGAGAAGAGAATGTTGATTCAAATAAGAATATTAGTAAGTTTGTAATAGCTTTAAACGAAATTGCAAAAATATATCGACTTCCTATAATCTTATCTACCCATCCTAGAACACGAAAAAAAATTGAAGAATTAAATATTAAATTTCACAAGCTAGTTAATCTCCACAAACCGCTTGGATTAATAGATTATGCTTATCTGCAAGTTAATGCTAAAACCGTTTTAAGTGATAGTGGGTCTTTAACTGAAGAATCATCGATATTAAATTTTCCTGCAATTAATATTAGAGATGCTCATGAAAGACCAGAGGGAATGGAAGAGGGTGTGGCGATATTGACTGGTATGAATATTGAGCGTATTTTACAAGCAATAGAAATTACGTCCAAGCAATCAAGGACCAAAAAAAGATCACTAAATTTAGTTTTTGACTATTCAAGTGACAATGTATCTGAAAAAGTACTTCGTCTAATTCATAGTTATGTTGATTTTGTTAACAATGTTGTTTGGAAAAAGTAATACGCTTTCATGAGAGTTGTTATATTAGCAGACGAATATATGCCATCGGGAACAAGAGCTCATGCAAAAATGCTGCATGAACTTGCTATTGAGTTTAAAAAAAATGGCCATCAGCCTATTGTAATAACACCAGGCAAACCAAATCAAAAATCATTATTAATTAAAGACAAATTTGAAGAAATTGAGATTTGGTTTTTTAAATCAGGGGCAACAAGAGGCAAAGGTCTAATTATTAGATTAATTAATGAGTGGCTTCTAACTTATAGAGCTAAAAAAGCAATAAAAAATGAAAATAATAATTTTGATTTGTGTATAAATTATAGCCCAACAATTTTTTTTGGACCATTAGCAAATTTTTTTAAAAAAAAAGGAGCATATGTTTTTTTAATATTAAGAGATATGTTTCCACAATGGATAATTGATAAAGGTATTATTAGAGAAAAGTCAATTCCATACATTTTTCTTAAATATTATGAAAATCTTAACTATAAAACTTCTAATTGTATTGGAGTTCAATCCGAGGGTAATCTTGAGTTATTTAAATCCTTGTATCCAAATTATCAGAATGTCATAACTTTAATGAACTGGACAAGCATTTCAGGTAGTAAAGAAGGTGGTTTAAATTCGCATTTATTAGAAGAACTAAATATTCAAGATAAGCTAATTTTTTTTTATGGAGGAAATATCGGTAAAGCCCAGGATATTAAAAATATTATACGTTTGGTAAAAAAAATGAAATCACACAAAAATGTCCATTTTTTAATTATAGGTCAAGGTGATGAATATGAGTTCATACTAAACTCTAAAATAAAATATAGTTTATATAATCTAACAATACGCCCGTCAGTCAAACAAGATGAGTATGAAAAAATTCTCCATAGCGTTCATGTTGGACTAATTTCCCTAGCATTCGAACATTCGGCTCATAATTTTCCAGGTAAGATTTTGGGTTATATGAGATCCTCATTACCAATATTAGGAAGCGTAAATCCTGGGAATGATTTACTTAATATAATTAATGATTCAAATGCAGGTATCGTACACATTAACGGAGAAGATAATAAACTATTAGAGTCTGCGAAACTTTTTGCTGAAAAAAGTGAACTAAGAAATGCCTATGGAGAAAATTCCTATTCATTAATGACTGAAAAATTTTCAGTCAGCTCTGCAGTCGAGACAATTCTAAAAAAAATGTTTGATGAGATTTAAATATTTATAATTTATGTTCTCCATTTTATTATTAAAAAAATAAGGATTTTAAAAATGAAAAAAATTGCACTTATTACTGGAATAACAGGACAAGACGGCTCGTATTTAGCAGAATTTCTTCTTAATAAGGGCTATATTGTTCATGGTATAAAAAGAAGATCGTCTTCATTTAATACTGAACGTATTGATCATATTTATGAAGATCATTTAACAAAAAGCTCAAATTTTTATTTACACTATGGTGATTTATCAGATTCTTCAAATATTACTCGGTTAATAAAAGAAACGAACCCATCTGAGATATATAATTTAGCTGCTCAATCTCATGTTGCTGTATCCTTTGAATCACCAGAGTATACTGCAGATATTGATGCTCTTGGTACATTAAGAATTCTAGAGGCAATTCGTTTTTTAGGACTTGAGAGTAAAACACGTTTCTATCAAGCTTCAACATCTGAATTATATGGTTTAGTGCAAGAGATTCCACAAAGAGAGACAACTCCTTTCTATCCAAGGTCTCCTTATGGTGTTGCAAAGCTTTATGCTTATTGGATAACAGTAAATTATAGGGAGGCATATGGAATTTATGCATGTAATGGCATACTCTTTAATCATGAATCTAAGAGAAGAGGTGAAACCTTTGTAACTAGAAAGATTACAAGGGGGCTATCGCATATTGCATACGGTCTGTTACCTTGCCTCTATTTAGGCAATATGGATGCGAAACGAGATTGGGGTCATGCAATGGACTATGTTCGTATGCAGTGGATGATGTTACAACAAGACTTTCCTGATGATTATGTTATTGCAACTGGAAATCAAATCTCTGTTAGAGAATTTGTGTTATTAGCTGCTAATGAAATCGGTATTGAACTTGAATTTTCTGGGACAGGCCTTGAAGAGACAGCCACGGTAGTTAATAAAATTGGAACTAAGGCACCAGCAATAAAAATTGGTGACGTAGTTGTAAAAGTTAGCCCTAAGTATTTTCGCCCGGCTGAAGTAGATACTCTCCTTGGAGATCCAACAAAAGCAAAAGAAAAATTAGGATGGTTGCCTGAAATTACCATTAATGAGATGTGTAGAGAAATGGTCGAAAATGATTTGGGTGAAGCAAAACAAAAATCTATCTTACAAGATCATGGCTATCAAGTTAAAATTCCAAGAGAAGATTATTAAGTTAATCATTAAATCCAATGAATAAATTTTAAAATTTTATGTATAAAATATTTTTAGCTGGGCATAAAGGAATGGTTGGATCAGCAATTCATAAAAAATTATCAATTTCAACAGATGTTGAATTGATAACAGTTTCACGAAATGAATTAGATTTAACCAATCAAAATCAAGTATATGAATGGTTTAAAAGTAACAAACCAGATCAAGTATACTTGGCTGCTGCTAAAGTTGGAGGAATATATGCGAATAATATATACCCAAAAGATTTTATTTTTGAAAATATTCAAATTCAAAATAATGTAATCGATGCTGCTTATAAAAACAATGTACATAAATTACTATTTCTTGGAAGTTCATGTATTTATCCTAAATATGCTGATCAGCCAATTAAAGAGGAATCTCTATTGTCAGGCTCTTTAGAAGAAACAAATGAGCCATATGCCCTAGCTAAAATATGTGGAATTAAATTATGTGAATCATTTAATCGTCAACATAATTTAGATTATCGTTCAGTTATGCCAACAAATCTTTACGGACCTAATGATAATTTTCATATTAAGAATTCACATGTTGTTCCAGCTCTGCTAAGAAAATTTCACGAAGCAAAAATTAATGGCGATGATAAGGTAATTATTTGGGGCTCTGGAAACCCAAGACGAGAATTTCTGCATGTAGATGACATGGCTTCTGCATGCATTCACATCATGAATATCCCCAAAAAAAATTATAATAAAATTGTTACCAATCCAATGTGCTCTCATGTCAATATTGGCACAGGGGTAGATCACAAAATTAAAGATCTTGCTTTAATAATCGCAGAAATTGTTGAGTATGAAGGAAATATACAATTTGACACTAATATGCCGGACGGGCCTCCTCGAAAGCTTTTAAATATTGATCTGTTAAGTGATCTTGGTTGGAAAAGTTCGATTTCTCTCAAAGACGGTTTAACTTCTACTTATACTTGGTTTCAAAATAACTATCAATTTATCAAAAAATAATTAAATATGATTATGCAATATAATAATTGATAAATTCTAAAAGAGGTATAAGCATGGGTTTTCAGAAGCCTAAAATTCTTGTTACTGGAGCGACTGGATTTATTGGAAAAGAAGTCGTAAATAGTTTATTAGCCGCGGACAAATTTCAAACAGTAGCAATAGCAGTTCGAAAAAATATTGGTTTTTGGGATAAAAGGGTTGTGCCACACTTGATTAATAATTTGGAGCATAATTTAGATTGGTCATTTGCTCTTGAGGGTATATCAACTATAGTACACTGTGCTGCCAGAGTTCACGTTATGTCAGACAAATCTATCAATCCTTTAAAAGATTATCGTCAAGTAAATGTAAAAGGCACAATTAATTTAGCTCATCAAGCTGCTCAAGCTGGTGTTAAACGTTTTGTGTTCATAAGCTCAATAAAAGTCAATGGTGAAACTACAAATCTAGGCTCACCATTCACAGCAGATGATAAGCCAGCACCCCAGGATGCTTATGGCATCTCAAAACATGAAGCTGAAAAAGGTTTAATTGAAATAGCAGATAGTTCGGATATGGATTTAGTTATAATTCGTCCTACTTTAGTTTATGGACCTGGAGTAAAAGCAAATTTTTTATCAATGATAAATTGGATCAATTCTGGTATTCCTCTCCCACTTGGTTCTATTAATAATAAACGAAGTATGGTGTCACTAGATAATTTAGTTCACTTTATTTTGGTTTGTCTATCACACCCCAAAGCAGCCAACCAGATTTTTTTAGTTTCTGATGATGAAGATATTTCTATAACTGATCTTCTTCATCGAATTTATAAAATTAGTGGTAAGCCAAATCGCTTAATAGCAATTTCACCAAAGCTCATCAAAATAATTGCAACTATTGTGGGTAGAAAAGATATAGCAATTAGATTGTGTAGTAATTTACAGGTAGATATTAAAAAGTCTTGTCTTTTACTAAATTGGAAGCCACCTTATAATATAGACAAATCTCTTGCGAAAGTTATTGAAAGTCTGTGATCTTGAAGCGTTTATTCGATATTATTTTTAGTTTATTTTTATTACTTGTCATGCTTGCTCCTTTGATTTTAATAACTCTTTTAGTGAAGTCTACCTCACCAGGTCCTATCATTCACTGGTCAGATCGCATTGGGAAAAATAATAAGCTTTTCAAGATGCCTAAGTTTCGTACTATGCGTATTGAAACACCCTTGGTTGCAACTCATTTACTAAAAGATTTTACTAAGCATCTAACACCAATTGGTGGCTTCCTACGAAAAACAAGTTTAGATGAGCTGCCTCAGCTATGGAGTATTTTAGTTGGTAAAATGAGTTTTGTTGGTCCGCGCCCGGCTCTGATCAATCAAATTGACTTAATTAGTTTAAGAAAAAGCCAAGGTATTCATAAAATTATGCCTGGATTAACGGGGTGGGCTCAAATAAATGGTCGTGATAATATATCCATAATTGAAAAAGTTAATCTTGATAAAATATATTTGGAGCAGAGATCTTTTGTTATGGACTTAAATATTATCGCATTGACATTTTTTAAAGTATTACAATTAGATGGAGTATCCCATTAATACCTCTACGATTAACATAATAAAAATCAGCGATTAAAATAATGCAATTATTAAAATTAATTGGGCGAAATGAGCAACTTTTCTCTGCTGATATAGATAACCACAATGAAGAACTTATTAATATTGTAAAAAATTCTCGATTTTTAGTCATTGGAGCGGCTGGTAGTATTGGTCAAGCTGTATCTAGAGAAATTTTTATTCGTGATCCAAAATCACTTCACGTTGTGGACATAAGCGAAAATAACATGGTTGAATTAGTTCGCAACCTCAGAAGCACAGTTGGCTATGGAACTGGAGATTTTAAAACTTTTTCTCTTGATTGCGGCTCCCTTGAGTTCCAAGCTCTTATGGATAGTTATGGTCCTTATGATTATGTATTTAATTTATCAGCATTAAAACATGTCAGAAGTGAAAAAGATCCATATACATTGATGCGAATGATTATGGTCAATATATTTAACACTATTAAGACATTACAGATGGCAAAAGATAACGGTGTAAAAAAATACTTCTGTGTTTCAACAGATAAGGCTGCTAACCCTGTAAATATGATGGGAGCTAGCAAGAGAATTATGGAAATGTTTTTAATGCGTGAAAGTTTGAAACAAGAAATTTCGATGGCTCGCTTTGCAAATGTTGCCTTTTCTGACGGTTCTCTTCTTCATGGTTTTCATCAAAGATTTACAAAAAAACAACCATTTTCAGCACCAAATGATGTTCGACGTTATTTTGTAACACCACAAGAGTCAGGTGAGCTATGTCTATTGTCTGGATTGCTTGGCAATAACAGAGATATTTTCTTTCCAAAATTAAGTGAAAAATTACATTTGATTACCTTCTCTCAGATAGCCATTAGCTACCTAAAAGAAAGAGGCTTTGAGCCCTATTTATGTGAGTCTGAAGATGAGGCTCGCGATAAGACTAAAGAATTAATAGCTAAAGATCTTTGGCCATGTTACTTTTTTAAAAGTGATACAACTGGTGAAAAAGATTTCGAAGAATTTTTTACTGATGCTGAGGACTTAGATATGGACCGTTTTCAGACTATTGGTATTATTCGTAATAATCCTGAGTATGATGAAGCTAAATTAGATGAATTTATGCATGGAATAGAAATACTTAGAGAAAAAGCCAATTGGAATAAAGAAGATATTGTTAAATTATTTTTTGATATTTTGCCTGAATTTGCACTTACACATAAAGAAACAGGTAAATACTTAGATCAGAGGATGTAATTTTGGAGCGCTTTTTTGATATATTTTTTTCTTCTCTTGCATTACTAGTTCTATCTCCCTTGTTACTACCAATTATTTTAATTTTAAAGTTCTCTGGTGAAGGAGAAATCTTTTTTTTGCAGGAGCGTATTGGTAAAGATGGTCAGGTATTTAAGTTATTTAAATTCGCAACTATGCTTAAAGATAGTCCAAACATTGGTACTGGCACAGTAACAATGAAAGGAGATCCAAGAGTTTTGCCGGTTGGAAAATTTTTGCGTAAAACTAAAATTAATGAATTACCACAACTACTTAATATTTTTTTTGGTGATATGAGTGTTATTGGGCCAAGACCACTTACTGCTCAAACCTTTAGCTCTTATTCAGCTAAGACTCAAGAAATTGTTAACAAAGTTCGTCCTGGGCTATCAGGCATTGGCTCTATAATTTTTCGAGGTGAAGAAGAGATTATGCATGGGGAATCAGCTTCTATTGACTTCTACAACAATGTTATTGCTCCATACAAAGGCTCACTTGAGGAATGGTTTGTATCTAATAAAAACATTTATATTTACTTTTTGGCAATTTTTATAACCGTATGGGCGGTTATTTTTCCAGACACAAAGATTGTTTGGAGAGTATTTAAAAATTTACCAGAACCACCTGCGGAATTAAAAAAAGCATTAAAATTCATATAATGATCAACTTTGATAACCTTAATAAAGAAGATCCTTATATAGTTTTTAAAGAAAAATATGAGCAAGCCTTAAAAGCAGGTCAAAAAGGCATTGAAGCTATTTCAATTTCTTCATTCAACAATAAGATAAGTGAGGTGAATTCTAGATATGTAAATCTTAAATTTATTAACAATGATGAATTTATTTTTTTTAGTAATTATGAATCACCAAAAGCAGCAGCTTTTAATTCTCATAACCAAATAGCTGCATTAATATATTGGTCCAGCATAAATATTCAAATTAGAATAAAGGCTAAAATTAAAAAAACCTCTAAGGAATTTAATCAAAAATATTTTTTTGACAGATCAGAAGAAAAAAGTGCATTAGCTATCTCATCCAACCAATCAAAAGAGATAGTTTCTTATAACCAAGTAAAAGAAAATTATAATAAATCATTAAAAAATGATGATTTAAAAAAATGTCCTGAATATTGGGGAGGTTATTCATTTACCCCTTATTATTTTGAATTTTGGGAAGGCCATGAATCAAGAATTAATAAAAGAGAAGTTTTTCAAAAAATTGATGGTATCTGGAAACAATCGATTCTTCAGCCATAAATATTGCCAAATATATTTTTTAGTATAAAATTCAACACTTGAATATTATTAAACTAAATACAACTCCTCGTAAAAAGAATTTTTTTGCTATTTAATGTTCAGCATTTTTCCTTTTATAACTCTTATATAAACTCATAGCCCATTGAAAAAAAACATCACTCCAATTAATGAAAAAATTAAAGCTGATGAAGTCATGCTTATCGCTGCTAACGGAGACAAGATGGGGGTGGTATCATTCACTCAAGCTATTGAAGCAGCTAGAGCAGCATCTTTAGACCTGGTCCAGGTTTCTCCCTCTGAATCTAAACCAGTTGTTTGCAAGCTTTTAGATTATGGTAAACATCTTTTTGATAAGAAGAAAAGCATTTCATCTTCAAAGGTTAAAGTTAAAAGAAATACTACTAAAGAGATTAAATTTAGACCCTCAACCGATGTGGGTGATTACAATATAAAATTAAAAAAGATAAAAAGCTTTATTCTTGATGGAGATAAGACTAAAATAAGTGTCCGTTTTAGAGGCAGAGAGATTTTAAATAGTGATATGGGTCTTAATTTATTAAATAGATTAAGAGATGAGTTGGTAGATATTGCTCAGGTGGACCAAGAGCCATCATTAGAAGGACGACAACTGTTAATGGTTCTATCTCCTCTAAAAAAGAAAAGTTAATTTTAAAATATTAAGAAAAATTATTATGGGATATAAACTTAAAACACATTCAGGAGCAGCCAAACGCTTTAAGAAAACAGGATCGTCTGTAAAAAGTAAAAGTGCTAATAGAAACCATATCCTAACTAAGCAATCTACCAAAAGAAAAAGACATAACAGAGGTCTTAATAAGTTGACAGGAACTGTTCTTAAGATGGCTTCTGCATTAATTAGAAGGTAATAAATCATGCC
>Ga0255758_10004804_pt1 | contig 11306 bp, 10 predicted proteins | sample 011ome_24_FD_179958 | JGI IMG/M metagenome (GOLD analysis project Ga0255758, IMG submission 179958) | Coastal salt marsh microbial communities from the Groves Creek Marsh, Skidaway Island, Georgia - 011513CT metaG (version 2) | ecosystem: Environmental > Aquatic > Marine > Intertidal zone >...
ATCTTGCAGATCGAGCCTGGAATGCGCGGATTTGCCATTCGTGTCGATCCTATCACGGGCGTTGCGGGGTTCTTGCGCCCCCATGATCGCGTCGATATTTTTTGGACTGCAACCCCTTCCGTCACAGAGAATAATGAAAAAGTCTTCTCCATCACGCGCCAAATTGAAAGTGGTGTGAAAATTATCGCAGTCGATCAAAACTATAGCGTTGATGACGCGGACAAACCGCAGTTGGCCAGCACGATTGTTGTGGCGGTCACTGCTGAGCAAGCCGCATCTTTGACGCTTGCGCAAGCACAAGGACAACTGTCGATGACCTTGATTGGTGTGGACGAGACTGACAGCATGAATGCCGAAATGGTAGAAGTCAGCCAGCATCGCCTTTTGGGCATTTCGCGGGACGAAGCTGAAAGCGCTGTCTGTCATATCAAGTCGCGCCGTGGTGCCGACGTTGTAATGACAGAGATCCCGTGCACAAACTAAGATCCTAAATGAAACACTGTTTAAAAGGCGCAAGTTCTGCGCCTTTTTGATTAACTTTCGATAAGTAAGTTATCCATTAAATCCAGCATCACCTCCATTTGTCTTGCAAAACGATACAATTTTCGTCACAGTGATAATTAATACGGGCGTTAGACCCAATTCTGAGGCGTGATCGAACAAGGGCAGGTCACATGACAGTGAAAAATTTCTTACGGGCCGCTGTTATCGGTTTTTGTGTTATGGGCTCGTTCGCCCCTCAATTTGCGTATGCTGAAACCCTTCGGATTGTGAAAAACGGCGGGACAACCGACCTGAACGTGTCGATGAACCGCGCGGTTGTTGTCGAAAGCGACAAAGCGTTTGCAGAATTGAGCATTGCAAATCCAAATATCGCGGATTTTTCAACGCTTTCTGATCGTACCATTTATGTTCTTGGAAAAACTCCGGGAACCACGACATTGACGCTTTTGGATGCGCAGGGCCAATTGATTTCCAATGTCGAAGTCAAAGTGACCGCAGATATCAGTGAATTCAAAGAGCGTTTGCGCCAAATTTTACCCAACGAGAAAATCGAAGTCCGTACCGCCAATGACGGGATCGTTTTATCTGGCAGCGTGAGCAGCGGTCGCGCCGTCGATCAAGCCATCGAATTAGCGGGCCGTTATGCGGGTGATAAGGTGTCAAACCTGATGACGGTTGGTGGCGTTCAACAGGTGATGTTGAAAGTGCGCTTTGCCGAAATGCAGCGTTCGATTGCAAAATCACTTTCCTCTTCTGTCGCATTGCAGGGCAATGTGATGAACAACAATCTTGGCGTTGCTGCAGGGTCAGGCCTAGGGACAACTACGTCAAATCAGTCCACAATGCTCAGCGGCAATTCCCCCGGATCGCAGGGTGGAAATGGTACCGCTTTGCTTGGGTTTAACGCAGGCGCATTGCAAGTATCCGTTCTTTTGGAAGCCCTTGAAACCAAAGGATATGTGCGCACGTTGGCCGAACCCAATTTGACAACACTGTCTGGCAAACCTGCGTCGTTTTTGGCAGGGGGCGAATATCCGGTGCCTGTTGTCACAGACGGCACAGTCGCGGTTCAATTCAAGCCAGTCGGCGTCAGCCTGGATTTCACACCAATTGTGTTGAGTGATAATACAATCAACCTGCAGCTCAAGGCCGAAGTTTCTTCAATCGATTCAAGTGCCGCTGTGACAGTCGGTGGGACAACAATAACAGGGACAAAAACGCGTCGCACAGAAAACACAGTGGAATTGCGCGACGGCGAAAGTTTCGCAATCGCCGGTCTATTACAAGATGACTTTCGCGATCTGAGCGGACAAGTGCCATGGCTGGGCGACATCCCTATTTTGGGCGCATTGTTCCGCAGCGCGGATTATTCGCGCAACCAATCTGAACTGGTCATTATTATCACTGCGCATTTGGTGACGCCTGCAAAATCGTCGTCCTTTGCATTGCCGACGGACCGCATCGTTCCGCCCACGGAAAAAGATTTGTTCCTGTTCGGCAAAACTTCACGCGCTGCGCCAAATTCTGCTGCGGGCGAAGTCGCGCGCCAAGATTTCAACAGCGCCTATGGCTACGTATTGGATTGAAAATGACCGGGATGCGTCACACTTTCTTATGCTTGGCGATTGCACTACCGATTTTGTCGGCGTGTGGTGGCTCTGATCCGTTATATAATCAATTCAACTCGGAAGCGGGTTCCGTGATCGGAAAAGCCGGTTATGCAACCTCGCACAACACGCGCGTCATGACCAAAGAGGATTATTTTGGACATGAATTGGGCGTTGTACCCCCACTACTGATGATCTTGGTCGGCCCGTCTATCATGAGTCTGGGCGATCTTGGGGGATCTGGTTTATTCTAGGGGATCGACATGCGCCACAGTTGGCTGTGTTTTGTTGCGGTGTGCATCTTGGCGGCTTGCGGTCCGACCATGCGTGTTCCGACGGATGCTTTCGCCCCCGGCATTGACCCGACAGGACAAGAGGTTGACGGGCTTATCGTTGGCCAACGCTTGATGGAAAATGGCGAATATGAATTGGCGCTCGATGCCTTTCATCGCGCAGCAGCAAAACAGGGCCTCAGCCCCGAAATCCTATCAGCGATGGGGGTTGCGCATTTTCGGTTAGGTCGCGTGGATCAGGCCCAGAAATTGTTTGAAAAAGCTCTCAAATTGGAACCGCAATGGCCCGGACTTTGGAACAATCTGGGCATGGCTTATATGTCCAAAGGGGACTATGCCAAGGCCGCTCCGATTTTCCAGCGTGCTGTCGCGCTTGATAATGGCGAAAATGACTCACTGCGTGAGAATTTACGATTAGCATTGGAAAAGCGTGAGGAAAGCCTTTATAGTAAAGAAAAAAACAATGAACCGTATCAGGGAACAACCGAAAACGCGTCAGGCGATGATGGGCTTTTCCCATGATACACGAGCGGTGGGAAACACTTATGCGCCAAAAATTTTGGGTAGTTGTATCTGCGTGTGCGTGTATTGTGTCCGGCTGTCAAATGGGCACAGAAAACCAAGTTGATCGCAAGCTGCAAGACGTAAATGTTGTTGCAGAAAGCGAACTTAGCGATGTTATGTTGACCGTTGCTGATCCGAATGAGGCAGTGACATATTTCCGGAGGTCGGTAAATCAAAACCCAAACAATCTGGAATTTAGGCGTGGCTTGGCGTTATCTTTGGTGCGCGCAGGCCTCAATGCAGAAGGCGTCGCAGCATGGGCGAACGTTATACAGCATCCTGATGCGACCAACGATGATCGCGTGCGCTATGCCGAGGCATTGATCCGCGACAGCCAATGGGAAAAAGCGAAAGCCGCCTTGGACAGCGTACCGCCGACCGTAGAAACCTATGATCGCTATCGTCTTGAAGCGATGGTCGCAGACAGCCAAAAAGAATGGAAGCGCGCAGACAGCTTTTATGAAATCGCCACAGGTCTGACCGTCAATCCTGCAAGCGTGTTGAACAACTGGGGCTATTCCAAGCTCACACGCGGGGATTACCAAGGTGCCGAGAAATTGTTCATGCAATCGCTCACCCATGATAAGACGCGCTTTACTGTCAAAAACAACCTGGTTCTCTCCCGTGCAGCCCGTGGAATCTATACCCTGCCCGTGGTCGAGATGACGCAAATTGAGCGTGCTGAGCTGCTCTATACAATGGGTCTTTCTGCAACAAAGCGCGGTGATGTCAAAACAGCAAAAGCCTTGTTCAGCGACGCGTTAGAAACCCACCCCCAATATTTCGAAGCTGCACAGCGCAGCCTAGATGCACTTGAAAACACCTGAGGCTAAAATGAATCTTTCGCAAACTGAAATCATGATTTTCCTACCCATTCTGATCGCCTTTGGTCTTTGGACGGGGTGGAACGACATGAGACACATGAAGATTACCAATAACACCGTCTTGTTGTTGGCTGGTATTTTCGCCGTCATTGGGTTTTTCATTCTGCCTTTGGATGCGTATCTTTGGCGGTGGGCGTATGCGGCGATTGCCTTGGGCATCACCTTTGCGATGAACGCTTTTCGCATGATCGGCGGGGGTGACGCGAAATTCGTCGCCGCGGGTGCGTTGTTTGTTGCATCGGGGGACTGGGTCAGTGCCGCGGTTATTTTAGTCTGCACCATGATGGCAACACCGATCCTGATGCTGATTGCCCGCATTTCCCCCATCCGCCGCATGACGCCAGATTGGAAATGCTGGACAGCGGGACTTCACTTGCCGATGGGGATCGCGCTTGGCTCTGCGCTCATCCTCTATTACGTCGTCGCGTTGAAAATGACGGTCTGATTGATCGTCTGATCCGATCTGATCCCTTATATGAACGGTCTGGATCATATCAATGCGTGGATCAAGCACAAAGGCTGGACGCTGCATCCGCATCAATCACAGCTGATTGAAACGGCGCACTATCCCGCACAATTGTTAATTGCACCTACGGGGGCGGGGAAAACCCTCTCTGGATTTCTACCCAGTTTAATCGAATTGGCGACCGGCGAACACACGGGGCTCCATACACTCTATGTCTCGCCACTCAAGGCGCTGGCCAATGATATCAAGCGCAACCTCACAGCCCCCATCACCGAAATGGGTCTGAACCTGCGCGTCGAAGATCGCACAGGCGATACATCGCAATCGACCAAACGCCGCCAACGTGTCGATCCCCCGCATATCCTGCTGACCACGCCCGAAAGCCTTGCGCTCTTGGTATCCTATCCTGAAGCCGAAACATTCTTTTCGACATTAAAACGGGTGATCATCGACGAAATCCATGCTTTGTCAGAAACCAAGCGCGGCGATCAGCTTTTTTTGGCGCTTGGTCGGTTACAACAACACAGCCCAACCTTGCGCCGTATCGGATTATCGGCAACGGTCGATGACCCGAACGCCATCGCAAGGTTGATGGCGCCGCACCCTTCGCCCTGCCCCATTCTGTACGCCGATGCAGGTCCACCGCCTGATATCTCGATGCTCTTGGGCGACACACCCCCGCCATGGTCAGGCGGCGGTGCAAACTATGCCATTGCAGATGTCTTGGACCAAATAAAAGCGCATAAGACAACGCTCATTTTCCACAACACGCGCGCACAGGCCGAAATCTTTTTCCACAATCTCTGGCTTGCCAATCACGACAACCTGCCAATCGCCATTCACCACGGATCATTGGACCGCGAACAACGCCACAAGGTGGAACAGGCCATGGTCCAAGGCCAGTTGCGGGCAATCGTCTGCACAGGCAGTCTGGATCTGGGGATCGATTGGGGCGATGTGGATTTGGTGATCCAGATTGGGGCCCCAAAAAATGTGAAACGTTTGGTGCAGCGGATAGGTCGGGCGAACCATCGCTACAACACGCCGTCAAAAGCAATGATCGTTCCTGCCAATCGGTTTGAAATCATTGAATGCCACGCGGCACTGACCGCTGTTCTTGACGGCGATTTGGATGGGGATCCCCCCCCGCGTGGTCCATTGGATGTTTTGTGCCAACATATCGTGTTGCTCGCATGCGCCGGACCCTTGGACCCAGCGTCCTTGTTCGATGAAATCCGAACTGTGGGCGCCTATAGCGATCTGACCCGCGCAACCTTTGATGACTGTTTGGATTTTTGCGTGACAGGCGGATACGCTTTGCGCCGCTATGACAATTGGCATCGCCTGCAATATGGCCCCGATGGCAAGATCCGATTGCGCGATCCCCGTGCGGCCCACAGGATCAGGATGAACGCCGGCACCATCCAAGACACAGACACCGTAAAAGTACGGTTGGGCAAAAATCGCGCCGGCAAACCTTTGGGCGAGATCGAAGAAAGCTTTGCCGCCACACTTGCGCCGGGGGACACGTTTTTGATCGGCGGGCAGATTGTGCGGTTTGAGTCTATGCGCGAATTGACCGTCATGGTGTCGCGGGCTGCCACCAAAAAACCAAAAATCGCAACCTTCATGGGAACCAAGTTTGCAACATCGACACAACTGTGTGATCGCATCCTTACAGGGTTCGAAACCGATGCTTTTGCGGATTTACCGGATTACACACGTCACTGGCTTGACCAACAACGCAGCTTGTCGCGCCTGCCCGACCGTGAAAGCCTGTTGGTTGAAACATTCCCCCATAAAGATCAAAATTACCTCTGCGTCTTTGGATTTGCAGGGCGCAATGCACAGCAAACCTTGGGTCTTTTGCTGACCAATCGCATGGAAACCCTCGGAACCGCCCCCATGGGGTTTGTCGCCACCGATTATGCAACGTTGATTTGGGGTTTGGACAAAATCGACACCCCAGAGGACCTCTTTGATAAATCTGCCCTGCAAAACGGTTTTGAAACATGGCTGTCATCGAATGCAGTGATGAAACAAGCATTCCGTTCCGTTGCGACGATTGCAGGCCTGATCGAACGAAACTTGCTCGGACTTCGAAAGTCTGGACGACAGGCAAGCTTTTCTTCTGATATCTTGTACGACACTTTGCGCAAATATGACCCCGATCACCTTTTGATGCGCATCGCGCAAACCGAAGCCCTGTCAGGATTGGTCGATTATGGACGCATCAACGCCATGTTGGAACGTGTGGGCGACAGGATCGAACACAGGCACTTGCCCCATGTCTCCCCGTTCGCCGCCCCGCTGTTGCTTGAGGTGGGTCGCATCCATATCCAGGGTGAAGGCATCGAACGCATTTTAGACGCCGAGACCAAGGCGCTGTTCCAAGCTGCAGGTTTAAAAGAATGACCTTGCAAGCCATCTGGATTTCTGGCCCAGTAGACGCATGACGACATATCCATTTTCGCTCTCTGGTGCCCGCCTTAAGGCACTTCCCTCGGGTGGTCTTTGGTGGCCAGATCGCCGTATTCTTGTGGTCTCGGATCTACATCTGGGTAAGGCCGAACGCCACGCGCGCAGGGGCGGCCCGATGCTGCCCCCATACGAAACACGTGACACGCTCTTTCGATTAGAGGCCGACATAACGCGAACCAACGCACAGACCATGATTTGCCTTGGGGATAGCTTTGATGACAACATGTCCGAACAAAACTTACCCGACGACGAAAAACTTTGGATTGCGCGTCTCCAAGCGGGTCGCAAATGGATTTGGATCACGGGCAACCACGATCCGGGGCCGCTTGAACTTGGTGGTTCGCATCTCTCGGAACTGCCCATACCGCCACTTGTCTTTCGCCACGAAACGAACAGACACAGCAGCGGCGAAATATCAGGACACTTTCATCCCAAAGCGCAGCTGAGCGTTCAGGGGCGCGGCGTATCCCGCCCGTGCTTTTTGATCGACATGAATCGCGTGATTATGCCCGCATATGGCACCTTCACAGGGGGGCTTGGGTCACATCTGCCGCCGCTCTCGACGCTCATGCGACCTGACGCGCTTGCTGTACTTACAGGAAAATCAGCACGACCCATTCCAATGCCGCGCTAATCGCAAGGTTCATTTTCTGTCAAAAAATATCCTCGCCGAAGGCATTTTCACCTTTGCCCAAGCAAAGGTGAAAAACCACAAGGATCTCAGGCGGTTAACCCATCCGGCTCGGGCAAAGCATTGGCGCGACAACACGCGGTCAGCGTATTCGCCAAAAGACATGCAATCGTCATTGGCCCAACACCCCCTGGAACGGGTGTGATCGCACCTGCGACGGCAGCGGCACTTTCATAATGAACATCCCCGACCAAACGTGTTCCGCCTTCGGGTTTTTCAATCCGATTGATGCCGACGTCGATCACGGTTGCGCCCTCCTTGATCCAATCACCAACCACCATTTCAGGGCGCCCAACGGCCGCCACAACGATATCTGCACGACGCACGACCTCAGGCAAATCTTTGGTGCGTGAATGCGCGATTGTGACGGTGCAGCTATCGCCCAACAGCAACTGCGCCATCGGTTTGCCGACAATATTTGAACGACCGATTACAACCGCATTCATCCCGGACAACGACCCGTGATAATCACGCAGCAACATCAAACATCCCAGAGGCGTACAAGGCACCATCGCCTTTTGACCCGTTCCCAAAAGACCAACGTTGGAAATGTGGAACCCGTCCACATCTTTGGTGGGGCTGATGGAATTGATCACAAGGTCTTCGTTCAAATGCTTTGGCAACGGCAATTGCACCAAAATTCCATGGACCGCAGGATCGTTGTTCAACTGGTCGATCAATGCCAGCAAATCAGCCTCGGACGTATCCGCGGACAGTTTATGTTCGTACGAATTCATGCCAACTTCGACGGTTTGCTTGCCTTTTGAACGCACGTAAACTTGACTTGCGGGGTCTTCACCAACCAAAACAACGGCCAAACCGGGCGTGATGCCGTTAACTTCTTTTAGCTGTGCAACGTGTTCCGCCACCTTGCCGCGAACTGTTGCGGCAAACGCTTTGCCATCGATTACGGTTGCTGTCATGGACCCATATCCTATTGAATTAAAACGATGGGGCAAGCCACCGGCTTGCCCCGTTTTGTGTGATATTAGAACAAACCTTCGATTTGTCCCAATTCGTTTAGCATGATCGTTTCAGATGCTGGCACAGATGGCAAACCTGGCATTGTCATGATCTCACCGCAGATGACGACAACAAAGCCCGCGCCCGCGCTGAGACGGACTTCACGCACAGGAACAGAATGCCCTGTTGGTGCACCGCGACGGTTTGGATCTGTGGTAAAGCTATATTGCGTTTTCGCCATACAGACGGGCAAATGGCCGTAGCCTGCCGCTTCCCATTCTTTCAGCTGCGTGCGGATTTTCGCATCGGCCAAAACTTCGTCGGCGCGGTAAATACGCTTTGCAATCGTTTCGATTTTCTCAAACAAGCTCAGCTCATCGCCGTAAAGCGGTGCAAAGTTTGCCATACCTGCATCGGCGATTTCCGCAACACGGCGTGCCAGCGCTTCGATGCCTTTTGACCCTTCAGCCCAATGTTTACACAAGACAGCTTCTGACCCCATAGAGGCGACGTAATCTTTGACAGCTTGAACTTCGGCGTCTGTATCAGACACAAAGTGGTTGATTGCAACGACAACAGGAACCCCGAAGGATTTCACATTTTCAATGTGACGGCCAAGGTTTGGACAACCCTTTTTCACTGCATCAACGTTTTCTGCGCCCAGATCCGCCTTTGCCACACCGCCATTCATTTTCATTGCGCGAACTGTTGCCACAACAACCACGACGGATGGGGAAATGCCCGCTTTGCGGCATTTGATGTTCATGAATTTCTCTGCACCAAGGTCCGCGCCAAAGCCCGCCTCGGTCACAACGTAATCAGCCAATTTCAACGCAGTGGTTGTCGCCATGACCGAGTTACAGCCATGCGCGATGTTTGCGAATGGGCCGCCGTGAACAAACGCAGGGTTGTTTTCCAATGTTTGCACAAGGTTTGGCTGCATCGCGTCTTTCAACAACACGGTCATTGCGCCGTCTGCTTTGATATCGCGACAATAGATTGGGGTGCGATCACGACGGTACGCGACGATGATGTCCCCCAAACGTTTTTGCAGATCTTTCAGATCGGTTGCCAGACACAAAATCGCCATGACTTCTGACGCTACAGTGATGTCAAACCCTGTTTGGCGTGGGAACCCGTTTGAGACACCGCCAAGGGATGTCACCATGTCGCGCAATGCGCGGTCGTTCATGTCCATCACACGACGCCAGACAACGCGGCGTTCGTCGATTTCTAATTTGTTACCCCAGTAAATGTGGTTGTCGATCATCGCGGACAACAGGTTGTGCGCCGATGTAATCGCGTGGAAGTCGCCCGTGAAATGCAGGTTCATTTCTTCCATTGGAACAACTTGGGCGTAACCACCCCCCGCTGCGCCACCCTTCATGCCGAAACATGGACCAAGGGATGCTTCGCGGATACAGATTGCCGCTTTTTTACCAATCGCGTTTAGGCCATCGCCCAAACCAACAGTGGTGGTTGTCTTGCCTTCACCGGCAGGGGTTGGGTTGATCGCGGTCACGAGGATCAATTTACCGTCTTTGCGGTCTTGGACGGAATTGATGAAATCTTGACCAACCTTTGCTTTGTCATGACCATAGGGCAAAAGATGTTCACTTGGGATTCCAAGTTTTGCACCGATTTCTTGGATCGGTTTTTTATTCGCTTCGCGTGCGATTTCGATGTCTGATTTGTAACTCATGGTAGGTCCCCTGTGGCCGAAATACGGCTGTTCATGGTGTGGGGTATATCCTGTCGCAAACGGACCAAACACAGCATTTCCGACATTTCAATCGCTTGTTGCGGCGGGATGCCGCAGAGAAGTTTCGCATCAGAAACGACAAGTTGCCTTTATGAATTTATTTTCTGCCATGCGCGTTGATCGGGAATGTGCAGGCGCAATTGATTCCCAACCGCCAAATGCCCCGGGTGTTCGACCCATGCCGTGACACCGCGCCGGCCTTTGGCGGCCGTTTTAAATGATTTTGCGGCTGTTTCAGATACCGAAGAAATCACCTTGGCCGGCAAATGACAGGGACGATTTTGCATATCGATCACAAGTGTTGTTAGGTCTTCTGCCTGCAAACGGCTTGAGGGTGGAACGTGTGAAAAATCAGGAATACCGCGCACAACCATGGATGCCCCCAACCAAGCAGGGTCAATGTGGGGTAACCCGATTTTGTTGGCAATGATGTCCAACTCTTCAGCCGAGACAATCGACATCTGACGCACGTTTCGGATTGTTGTCCCGCGCGGATATTGGGAAAGGACCCGCGAACATGATGGTCGCGTCAATCCGCCATGTGCTTCGCCGTCAGGGCCATCTAGGGTCACAGCGATATTGGGAATTGCGGTTGATTGGATCCCCGCCCCCATATCGATAACGCGGCCCAACCAGACGATTTCTCCAAAATATTCGGTTGGTAAAAGTGCAGGCATCAGCTGTCCCCCCAAAGTGTTTCGTTGACGCGCGCCGACCAATTGGCGTCATAAGTAACGCCGTCAAAATCGCCATTCTTGGCTTCGACCAATAATTCCCCCAAGGTTGGAAGGCCTTCAACCGCCGCACCGGCCCACAGGTCAGATCGCAAAATAGCGCGCGCACATTGACAATAGACCTCATCAACCTCGATGATAATGACGGTCTTAGGCAGGTGGCGATCTTTTTGAAACCGCTGGCACATGTCTGGATCTGCTGTGATCTTGGCGCGCCCAATCACGCGAACCGCCGTATCGGACCCATGGGCCATAAACATGATCGATACGGCACCATCACGCATGATATTTCGCAAACTATCCAGACGGTTGTTCCCAAGCCAATCAGGTAACGCAATATGTTTGGGGTCAAGCACC
>Ga0255758_10004812_pt1 | contig 11290 bp, 10 predicted proteins | sample 011ome_24_FD_179958 | JGI IMG/M metagenome (GOLD analysis project Ga0255758, IMG submission 179958) | Coastal salt marsh microbial communities from the Groves Creek Marsh, Skidaway Island, Georgia - 011513CT metaG (version 2) | ecosystem: Environmental > Aquatic > Marine > Intertidal zone >...
AAGAGAGTCCGAGGTAGGCAGCTGTGATGGTCTGCGGATAGAGACGTTCTTTTGGAATTTTTTGAATATCAAGACTTTTTAGGCTGATTGCCTGACTGCCATTGGTCCAGCCAAGATGAATCAGTTCATATCCTTCAAGACTTACCAAAATTGCCTGATCAGTGGGAGTGCCTGTGGGCGCCAAAACACCCGTTACCTGAAATGCAAAGTCATCATGTAATTCGCCTAAAGCCCCAGAGCCATGTGTAACAAAGATCGATGTTCCGACGGTGTATCCCAAAGCATCGGCAACTGCACTTCCAATAACCACTTCGTTGAGCTCTTTGAACGCAACGCCTTTTAAAAATTGAAGCGTTTGGTCGCCAGCGAACTTGATTCGTTCGAAGTACTCACTTGACGTTGCGATCACACGAAAACCGCGATGACTATCACCCAACGCAACAGGGACTGCCCATTCGATTTTGGGATCTTGTGCAATATCTTTGAAAGTTTCTGCGGTGATGTTGTTGGTGGGTTTGCCAAGATGAAACACAGTATAGAGCATCAGTTCGATTCCGCTGCCTCGTGGTCCAAGGACAAGGTCGACTCCACTCAAGCTTTGATTAAAGCCATTTTGTGTTGCGACATTGATTCGATCTACAGCAAGCAGTAGGGCCATTGACGATGTCAGCGCCAGAATGACTAATAGGATTGGAAACAGTCGAGCCCGCATTGATGCCAACGCTAAAGAAATCATGTGGCCTCTCCAATCTGAACAACGCGGTCAAACAAAGGCATCAGTGTTGGGTTATGGCTCACAACGATCACAGCTTGTTCGGCTGGATCGATCGAACGCGTGAGTTCGGTCATGAATTGTTCTGTCGCCACAGGATCGAGTGCGGAGGTCGGCTCGTCTGCCAAAATCAGTGCAGGTTTTCCGAGCAGAGCTCGTATCACTGCTATCCGCTGTTGTTGGCCGATACTCATCGCCTTGGGTTGTTTGGCCAATATCTCTGATGTCAATCCGAGTCCTTCTGCTAGTTGCGAGATTGATGTGCTGATGTTAGACGCATTCGTTCGGCGTTTTTCGGAAAATCGAAGGCTGAGTTTCGCGTTCTCGAATCCGCTTAAATATGGAATCAAGTTCAACGATTGGAAAATGATCCCGATGTGGTCTGCTCTTAATTGGTCGAGTTGCTGTCGAGTTTGAGCTTCATAGTTGTGGCCATTGAGTGTGATGCTACCGTCTTGATTCGGCAATACACCTGAAAGCAAATTTAAGAATGTCGATTTACCGCTTCCTGATGGACCAACGATCAGAATTTTTTCGCCGGCATGCAACTGAATATCCGGGAAGCACATTGTCTTCCTAGACGCGTATTGATATGTCAGCTGTTGTATTTCTAAGATCAAAGTGCCAGCGATGAAGATGTTGCCGTTAACGTTTCAGACAATGCCCTAGTTCCGAGTAAACCTTCAACTTCTATTTTTTCCAAATCATTAAATCGTTCAAAAGCAGGTTCGAATGAAATATTGGTCAGATTGTTTGGCGCACTACACTCAAGTGTTGACCCAATCAAAGCGTCATAGTGGCTAGTGTGTTCTTTGTCATTGCTAGCGACTTGGGTCACTGAGTGTGTGACTTTGGTTTCTTTACATTGTGCATTTTTCGGGAGGCGAACCATTGCAAAGACGGAATCGATTGCTTCAAGTTTCTCTGATAGAGCATGGTTTTTGTCTCCTTGCTCGTCGTGCTTGTGTTCGTCGTGCTTGTGCTCGTCATGTTCATGTTCAGAGAGTTGTTCTGCGGGGAATTCATACGAAATTTGTAAACTATTGCCTTCGAGAACGACTGTCGCGTGATTTAGTCCGTGAACATGTGAGCTGGCATGGCGCTGCTCTGCCAAAGCGAAGCTTGAAATCAGAGTGATCGCTATTGGAATGTATCGCATATTTGTTTCTCCCAATTAATTTTCGATGATGCAATATTATTGCAAAATGTCCGTTAAGTAAATTGCACTATATTTTATAATTTTTGATGACTTTCTATGATGTTGTCTGGGATACCGCATTTGCGCGGTATTGCCTGAACGAAAATCTGTAAAAACCAAAGCAGAAATAGCTTGTGGTCAATGCAGCCTATCAGTCTCTCCGGCTTCGCTAGGGAGACAAGCCAGTTGTCACGTATTAAAAATTTTTCGAAGCTGAATTTCGCATTAACCGATTGGTGATCGATTTAGATGGTGGAGTGACACAGGCGTGATTTTTTGTAGATGTTGATTTTGTGGGCTTTAAATGGCGCGCCCGAGAGGATTCGAACCTCTGACCTCTGCCTCCGGAGGAATTTGCTCTTTGGGAAACATCAATTTCGTCAATGCTTTTAGCGCTTCGATTTAGTCCTGTGTATATTTTGTTGAGGCCAACTTAGTGAAATCACAGCATAGATATTTGTAAAGCAGGACCTAGCTACAGAACAACTGCGGGTAGAAAGAGTGCTAGGTCCGGGAACGTCGCCAGGATGAAGATTCCAATCAAAAGAATGATCCAATAGGGTATCGAGGCAATTGCAGATTCGCCCAAGGAAACATCCTCTTTAGTGACAGAGACCAGTACAGAGAGGTTGAGCCCAACTGGAGGTGTTATCTGTCCTATTTCGATAAGTATTGTGATGATTACTCCGAGCCAAATTGGATCGTAGTCGAGTCCTATCATGAGAGGTACCACTATTGGGAGGGTCATGATCATTAGCGATAGACCGTCGAAGAAACAACCTAGAACCAGATAAATTAAAACGACGAGAAGTAAGATTAAAAGTGGATCGAGATTCGCTGAACTCACTGTTTTAAGTATCGTTTGAGGTATACCCAAAAGGCTGACTGCCTGGGCGAGGATCGTAGCTCCTAAAACAACAAATAGAATTGATGCAAAAAGTAACGTGGAAGAATAAATACTGCTTGCAAGACTCTTTGTTGTCAGTTGTCCCCAAAAAAAACCTACTAAAATTGTAGCTAAAACTCCTATCCCAGCGGCTTCTGTGGGTGTGGCGATACCAAAAGCAATGCTCCCCATGATTGCTGTGATCAGAGCGATAAAAGGCCAAAGACTCAAAAGCTTTAGGAGAATATTTTTTCTCGATATTTGAGTTTCGTGTTTTGGGGCTAGTTCCGGTCGCAAACTACAGCTTATAAAGATATACGCCATAAATGCTAGGGCGAAGAGTAGTCCTGGTATTATTCCAGCTAGGAATAATTTTCCTATTGAGGTCTCCGTGAGAGCGCCGTAGATCAAGAGCGAAAGACTGGGAGGTATTAGTAAGCCTAATGTACCGCCCCCAGCGAGAGATGAGACAACCATTTTTCGGTCATATCCTCGTCTGGTCATCTCTGGGTATGCAACGGATCCAACTGCTGCCGCTGTGGATAAACTCGATCCACTTACCGCGCCAAATAGAGTGCAGACAGCTATGTTTGTATGAAGCAATCCGCCGGGTATGGGTTGGAACAACGGTACCAATGCCGCGTAGATTTTTTCGCTAACGCCACTACGGAGCATGATTTCACCCAAGATAATAAACAATGGGATCGCGCTCAACGTGAAGGAATTTAATACATTCCAGACAGCATCTAAAGCTACGTAAGTAGCTCCATTAGCTATGAACTGTAAAATGAGGAGTCCGGTTAATCCAAGCGCGGCTCCAAGAGCCAGTCCTGAGCCAGCAAAAATTACTAGTCCACCGCTGAGAAGCCCCCAAAAGCTCAGCATTCAATCAACTTAGGTTCTTGTAGGGTTTGATGGGATTCTCCCTGTTAGAGGGTTTTTGTAGGATAAAAGCGCCCATAGTTACCGTTATAGATACGGGAATGACGAGCATCCATGGGTACAGTAGCAATCGTCCAACTTCAGTTTTTATGTTTCTATCCACAGCAAACTCTACCCAAGGTATCGCGAGAAAGAGGAGCCAAATACAGAAACTCATACCAAATAGTCTAGAGAATGTTATCGCTATCGATTGATATTTTGTGGCTAAGGTTGAGATAAAGACTGTTATCCGGACATGCTTTGAGCGAAGCGTTGCCAAGGGGAGTGCTAAAAAAAAAGATGCTGTCATGAGCAAGCCCACTAGCTCTTCGGTGAAGCTGAACGGTGTAAATGTAAAATAACGCATAGACACACTGGCGCAGATAAGTACAACAATACATGAGGCCGAGATTGCTGCGATAACCGCCATTACTACTGCCAAAGTCTCCAGAACAAGGTGCATCGCGTTACCTTCGTTCTGGAGTCTGTGGTTAGTAAGTTTTTGATCCAAGATTATCGGCCAAGTACCTTGAGGATACGCTCTCTATACTGTGGCGCTTTGCCTCCCGCTTCCTCGGCAATTTCAAGCCAAGTTGATGAAGCAGCATCGAGGAATGAGGCTCTATCTGAATCGGGGAAAGCAGCAAGGAACTCAACACCTTGCGCCTTGAGTTTCGCGCGAGCCGCCTGTTCTTTGTCTTCCGCGCCGGAGTACTCATTTGTGCGCGCCCAAACGTTTGCTGCCGCAGTACTGATTGCCTGACGTTCGCTATCACTCAAGCTCTCCCACGACCCTTTCGATGCTCCCAAAACATAGGGAACACCCGCTACTGGGTATAGATATGAGGCATATTTCGTAACTTCATTGAGAGATATTGTATGAGCGAACAGAGCGGGGTAGACCGCACAGTCAACAACACCAGTTTGGAGCGCAACGTATAGGTCATTTTGTCCAATTATTTGAGCCGAGACACCGAGTTTGGTAAACGTTTGAACCTGATCATTACTCCACACCCTCAGTTTCTTGGTGCGAAGCTTTTCTAAAGAGTTAACCGGTTCCTCGCGGCAAAAAATTGACGCCTTGAGCAGCGGTAAAGCCATAAAGCCAGTGGGTACTATATCGAGGTCACTGAGGACTTCTGTGTAGATATTCTGTATTTCGGGAAGTGCTGCGATCAACTCATCTGGGCTACCGACTGAACCCTGAATCATCACCGCATTAAGCGCAGGCACGTCTCTTCCAAGGTAGTTAGCCCAGACCAGCCCCATTTCGACTGCGCCACGAGGTAACCATCGAGCTACATCATTATCTTTAAGATTGAGCGATCCGCCATGAAAAACGTCGATCGTTAAGCTACCGTTACTGAGTCGGCCTACGTCTGCAGCAAAAGTCTCTAGCTGTTTTGATTCGCCACGACCCTCGGGAAGGCCGTTATTAAATTTCCATTCTTTGGCCTGTAACCCCGTAGATACGAGCACAAGCGCTGAAGTCATAGTTGCAATTTTGATTATATTTCTGAGCATGACTTTTCTCCTTTTCTTCCATTCTAGGCGGGCACTTAATATTTGATCAATATTTTTGATATCCCTGGATTCTGTGAGTCATTGTTCGGTTAGGTCGAAGGATAATTTCGATGCTGTGAATCGTATCTGGGGAGAGTGGAGTCCTGAGGGGAAAGCTCCTGCAATCGCATATCGACAGAGTGCCTCACAAAGCGTTGAGTTGCTCGTTGAGTTCACTGTAACTACTGCCATTTGAGCGCAATCCAGTTATCCGGCGTTCATCTGACGCAGCCGTCCGAAGAATGGCGCGCCCGAGAGGATTCGAACCTCTGACCTTTGCCTCCGGAGGAATTTGCTCTTTGAGGGAGCTCAATATTTGCAATAGTTCTAGATCCAAAATTTAGCCTTGTGAATGATTTGTATTAAAGGGTTATTGGTATGAGGATCCATAAAAGAATAAAAGTTTTTAAGTTCAAGATTTTTTCGACAACAAGAGCTGGTAAGCGTTAACTAGATTCCACAAAATCCAAGTCACTTGTTTTATCAGTAAATCCAAGCGCTATCGTGGTAATTTAGTGATTCGGTTTTCCATACAAGGGGGCGGTTCATAAGGTCCTGCAGAGCGGATGTTAATGCTCTTTTGGGGGTATAGCGTGCTCAATTCGGATGAACGTAAAGTTAGTCTCGATATGCTCGAACTGACGCAGTGGATAGCTCTCGTTTCATCTGTTTGTGTAACGACCATTGAGAGCCTTGTTGGCTCCGCATGAAATGTTTCCATTCCAGTTTGGCCGTTGGTGCTGGCGACCGAAAAATATCGTCGATAACCGAAAAAGTGGTTCGATTTGAATTTGCAAGGAGTGATTTGATTTGAAAATCGAACACTTACCTCATCAAAATAGGCTGGCAATATTCGATAAAGGTTCCAAGAGCAGTCGTTGAATTACGCCATGAACAGAATTAATGTTTGGAAAGAATCAATGCTCCGAGTCGTATCCTTATTCGCGATTTTGATCGCTGCCCCTGTCATCGGTGTTGCCGAAACAATGGAGGGCCTCGTCAAGCGAGATGGCCGTTATTACACCGTTTCAGGAAATGAGCTGTTTACTGGTTTAGTCAGCGGGCCGGATAGTGGCTCATTCAAAGAGGGTATGCGGCATGGTGAGTGGACATCTTTTTATGAAAACGGCCAAGTGAAGAATCGGGGGCGATATCTGGCAGGTCAAAAAGAAGGTATGTGGTCAGGTTATTACAGATCTGGGCAATTGTTTTATCGAGGCGCCTACAAGGCGAATCAAAAAGATGGGCCATGGGTGAGCTATTACGAAGATGACACCCTATTTTATCGGGGTGCGTATCTGCTGGGTAAACAGAACGGTAAGTGGATCGCTTTTAATCCTGATGGGTCTGTTTGGGATTACAAAACCGGTATTTTTGAAGCTGGCGTGAAAGTCAGTGACTAATCGTTGCTGATGGATGCATCAAACCTAAAAAGTGCTCATGGTTGAAACCTAGAGGTTTCAAAATACCTGCCTCATCTATAGAACTTTAAGTTATATCGATGGGCGAAATATTCTAATAAGCCGTTTTATTTTGGCTTGACTGTCCGATTGTCCTACCTGATCCTAGTGGTCGATGGTCTGCGAGAGGATATCAGACCATTGCATACTTAAAAGAATAAGAAACGCTAGAGGAGGGCGCTGTTTGTTGAACTTAGTTGGCCTAATCACACTTGGGGCCGCATTGGCTCTTCCGCAGGTCGCGATGGCAGGTGACGCTGCCGCTGGTGATCAGCGATATCATCAATCATGCCACGCATGCCACGGCCCAGCGGGCAAAGGCGTATCTAGCTACCCCAAAATTTCCGGTAACCCAATCGAGTACACGCGTGAAAAGCTGAAAGCGTATCGCGCGGGGCAGAAGATTGGCCCGAATTCGGGGCTGATGATCATGATGGCCAAACCGTTATCGGATGAAGAAATCGAGAATCTTTCTGCGTATTTGAAAGATGCGAAGTATGAAAAATAAAAACCAACAAGGAGCTTTTTAAATGAAGCACACAGTCAAGAAGACGCTGATTGCCTCTGTGGCATCGGCACTCGTGATGGGTGGAACAGTGGCAGTCGCTGCCGGAATGGATGTTCCAATTATTAAGGCAACCCCAGTTTTGGAAGGCTTGGATAAGCCGTGGGATATGACGGTACGCGCGGACGGTACCATGTTCTTTACTGAGAAATGTAAAGGGCTGTCGATGCGGTCGCCAAACGGCCAAGTGACCAACATCTATGGCATGAAGGGTTCGTCTGGCTACTCAAGTAGCGGAGCGGATTTATTCTGTGAAGGCCAAGCGGGAATGATGGGAGTCGCGCCAGATCGTAACTTCGACCAGAACCGTCGGCTCTATGTGGCTTCGACGTCAGACAAATACCATGGGTCTGGATGTAAAAGTAACTTCGAGCGGTGCGATGGCAACATCGTGATGCGTCTGACCTTGAGTGAAGATCTCAAAAGCGTCACCGACAGAACAGACATCGTGACTGATATCCAATACAAGCCATTTGAATCAAATCAGCCGTTTGGTGGTCCTGGTGCCCACAATGGCGGACGTCTGCGGGTTGGTCCTGGTGGCTACCTGTGGATTACTGGTGGCGACCGCCATAGAGGGGTTTGTCCTCAATCTCCAAAGCTCCTCTGTGGCAAGGTCCTCCGTGTGGATACCGATGGAAACGCGCATCCGGATAATAACCCGCCAGCTGGCTTCGATAAGCGAATCTACACATACGGACACCGAAACGTCCAGGGTATCGATTTCCGCCCAAGTGACGGCAAAGCCTTCACGGCTGAGCATGGCCCTTGGCACAGTGATGAAATCACGGCGCTTGTCAATGGTGGTAACGCGGGATGGGATCCACAAGAGATGACCGCCGGTCGTGGTGCGTGCCCAGATAAGTATTGTGGATACGAGCCAGAGCAAATGGATGGAATGGATCCAGCGGTTCGTGCGTCTTACATGCCAATGAGTGACACACGGTTTGACGACCTGATGCCACCAACGTGGAACAACAATGGTTGGTCGCAGGGAACCTCTTCAGCAGCGTTCCTGAAAGGGGAGAACTGGGGAATCTATGAAGGCCGTCTGGCAACCGGAGTTCTCGGTATTGGCTTCGGCGGTACGCCAATCGGTCAACGGATCGATATGGTCGGTATCACTTCCGATGGTATGGCGATCAATGCAATCACTCGGATGCCTGTTGGATTCTCGAAGAGGTTCCGTGGCCTCGTGATGGCGCCAGATAATTCGCTATACGTTGCAGTTGATGAAGGTGAGATTTATCGGATCACAGCAACTAGCCAGCAGTAAATAGTGCACTGCAACCGGGCGAGATGTATCACACGCTCGCCCGATTTTATTTCGTGTCAGTCAATCATTTCTCTTAAAGCACACACGGTTAGTTAAACTTCCGAGTTGTTCATTTTCTGACAGTTATGGATGTGGACGCCGCATTGCTTTGGGGCTTGGTTCATTGTACTCATTATGCACCCTCCCCAGATATCGAGTCCTAGCTCCATATAATCCCAGTGACTGATCGAGAAAGGATTTTGTTGTTGACCGTTTATTCTTAGAATGACTGCAGCGCGAAGCTTGTTGCGATGTTCTAGTCAAAAGCGGACTGAGGCCTAACACGGCCTTTCATTGGTACCCGATTATTATTTTGGTTTGATTAGAGGTGGCGGTAGTCACTAGAGCCGCCCGTTGGATCGGTCTGGCAACAGTCGGACAATTGATTAGCACAGGTTGGTATCGTCAATGAGTGTTAGAGATAGCGGAAACAAAATGTGATGGAAAGAGTATTGGTATGCTTTGCGTTGATCCTGGCCACTAACTCTTATGGAGCGAGCGCGGGTTCAACATGGTCTTGTCTACAAACGATGAGTTACGCCATCGACGAAGAGGGTCAACGTTTGGGAGAGAAAGTGGCGAAGACAACGCTAGCATTGAAATGGATCGACGAAGACTCTATTGGTTTTAACGCTTTGAAACTGGAGCGCGGTGAGAACCGATCCAATACATTTGTAAATAATAGTTCTGGGAGTTCGGTTTATTTGAATGACAGAGAGAGACCATATTTATTGGTCTTGACACAACCCCAGACTTGGATGAACAAGTTCGGATATCTTCGAGTTTCGTTTTTTAGATGCTCAGGTTAAAACGCTTAATTAGTAGCATATCGTTCATTGAGTTCAGAAAGAGCCGGCTCGAGTATCGGTGTGGAATACTATGTCACCCATGTGTCCGGTATGGCCCCCGGACCAATTGGCGCGCCCGAGAGGATTCGAACCTCTGACCTCTGCCTCCGGAGGAAGTTGCTCTTCGAGAAGAGCCAATGCTGCCAATCGTTTGAGATCGTCAATATCGCGCTGTGCGCGTTGTGTTCAGTCCTACAATCGGTTTGCTAAGCCGTTCGATTAAATTCAATCTTTTGTTGGATCAATTATGATGAGGGGTCATGAGCAAAGGGTTTTCCAATGACTGATCGCAGACACTTTCTGTTCCTCAACATAGGTCATTTTCTAGATCATTTTTTCATGCTCATTTTTGCAACAGCATCGGCACTCGCTTTGATTTACGAATGGGACCTCACCTACGGTGAGCTTATACCTTATTCGACTGCAGGCTTTATCGCATTTGGTTTGTTTTCCCTACCGTCTGGTTGGTTAGCCGATAGATGGAGCCGTGAAGGTATGGTGTGCGTCTTCTTTATCGGAATTGGATTGGCGAGTATCGGGGCATCATTGGCGGAGACTCCTTTAGAAATCGCAATTTGGCTGTTTGCTCTCGGAATGTTCGCGTCGATATACCATCCAGTCGGTCTGGCATTGATAGCTAAAGGTGGTAACAAAATGGGTTCTGATATTGCGGTTAACGGTGTTTGGGGAAATATGGGTGTTGGTTTTGCAGCCTTCATAAGCGGACTTATGATCGATCATACCGGTTGGCGCTCCGCTTTTTGGCTGCCAGGTTTTGTCTCTATAGGAATTGGCTTCTTATATTTCATTGATCAAAGATCCAGAATTTTGGTTAATTTTAGAAATCTTGATAATGCTTCTAATCTAAACAGCAGTTTCGCTAATGCAAACGACAATACTCTGCGCCGACTGATAATCCGAGTTACGTTAATTATTTTTCTAACCACTGCGGTATCTAGTATCATTTTTCAGGGAACTACGTTCGCGTTGCCCAAGGTTTTCGAAGAACGGTTAGGATCAATTTCAGAGTCAGCATCAGCCCTTGGATTCATGGCTCTTTTCGTGTTTTCTGTCGCTTCTTTTGCGCAACTAGTAGTTGGCAAAATGCTGGATCGAATCGGCCCTCGAAAAGTCTTCCTTTATGTTTCAGCGATACAGTTAATATTTTTCTTGGCTTTCGTAGATCAGTTTGGTTGGTTGGCTTTGGGAATCGCTACTCTGTTTATGCTTGGAGCTTTTGGACAGATTCCGATTAACGATTACATGATTGGCAAAATGGCGAAGTCGGAGCTCAGGGCTTCTATTTATGGTGTTCGCTATGTCATAAGTTTCGGAGTCTGGGCAGTTGTGGTTCCTTTGATATCGCTTATCCACAAGGATTATGGGTTTGACTATCTCTTCTATATTCTAGCCATCTGCGCTCTAGTGATTTTTGTAGCAACATTGATGCTGCCTAACGAGCTACCTGAACCCGAATCCGCCTAGCGTCCCAAATTAAAGGGGTATTTTGGAGATGAAGTCTGTTCCTGCATACAGAGAATCATGAACTAGTAACTAGGCTTTGCCTTTTGACTATGATTTTGAGTGTTCGAAATTGTGTGACTCGCTGGAAGTATCGATTCCATTGGGTTTGATTGGCGCGCCCGAGAGGATTCGAACCTCTGACCTCTGCCTCCGGAGGGCAGCGCTCTATCCAGCTGAGCTACGGGCGCGTCGGAGGCGAAGTATACACGTAATTGTTTTTCGCCACAGTTTTCCTCCA
>Ga0255758_10004818_pt1 | contig 11280 bp, 9 predicted proteins | sample 011ome_24_FD_179958 | JGI IMG/M metagenome (GOLD analysis project Ga0255758, IMG submission 179958) | Coastal salt marsh microbial communities from the Groves Creek Marsh, Skidaway Island, Georgia - 011513CT metaG (version 2) | ecosystem: Environmental > Aquatic > Marine > Intertidal zone > Salt...
CATTGTTTTCTGAGATGAGATCTCTTGAGAGAGACGAAAAGAGAGAAAAAGAACAACTCGAAAAAAAAAACCACAAAAAACACAAGAGTAACTTTTCTCGGACGCGCTCGCAACAAGAAAGAACACTTTTTAAAGAAGAAGACAAAGACAAAGAAGAAGGAGAAGACAAAGAACAATACTAATGGAGGAACCGGAGGATGCGCCACCTTTACCACCACCGGGATCCGTCGATGACGACGACGTCCTCGCCGTGCAGCGCTCCGGCTTGCACAACGTCAGCAACACGTGTTATTTAAACGCCACCGTTCAGGTAAAAAACATTCTTCCAATAAAAAGCTTTTTCTAATGATATGTTTGAACGAGACCTGTTTTTGTGTTCGTGTTATTCTTACGCCAAACGTTAAAACGCGCGCGTTTGGCGTGAGAACGGTAGCAGTGCACTCGCTCTCTCGCGCTCTCCTTCGTACGAGTAGTACACGCATCGAGACGATGATTTCTATTCAAACGTGCAATCTTCACCATCCTCACCATCCTCTCGTCTCTTTCCTTACTTGAACAAAACAACGAAAAACAGGCGTTGTGCGCGGTAGAACCGTTCCGGGAATATTTATTGAGCGACGAATGCGAACAGCTGTTGTTGGAACACACGACGACGAAAAACAACGACGCGAAGACGATTCAGACGATTCAGACGACGACGACGATGAAGAAGAAGAATTTGCACTCGTCGCACTCGTCCTCCGCGATGACGACGAATACCACTAACAACGCGAACCCCAACGAGATGAACTTTAACGAGAGAAGGCACCGAACGAGGCGAGGGAACGAGAACAACACGTCCACGTCTTCCTCGGCGCAGCAGCTGCAGCAACGGGGCGCGTATTACCACCACGAAGAGATTCTTTCGTTCCCGAGAGGGAAGACGATGAGCGCGCACGGAAGCGGCGAGAAAATCGAGAGCAACGGGAACACTCTTTCAGGAGGAGGAGGAGGAGGATTAAGCGGTCTCGGCGGCGGGTCGGGGAACCTCGGAAAGAAGACGTCCTTTAACCCACGAGCACCGGCGATGACGAGGGAACGAAGGGCGGACGTGGCGAGAGGCGCGGCAAGGGAAGGCGCGTGTTTAGGAAAAGAGTTGCGAAGAGTTGTGAGGACGTTGCGATGCGGCGGGTACGAGGCGTTTCCGCCGACGGAATTGTTGAAGGCGGTGTGGCGATTCGTGCCGGCGTTCGCCGGGTCGGCGCAACAAGACGCGCACGAGTTTGCGAGGTTTGCGTTGGAAAGGTTAAGGAAAGAGTTGTTGGTCGGGGAACGCATGATGAAGAAACGAGAAGAGAACGATCGGTTTAGGAGAGAGTACGAAGAGAACGCGTTATTAGAAAGCGGCTTTGACTGGGACGAGAAACACGGAGGAAGGCGGAGGAACGGCGAAGACGCTTTCGACGACGATAAAGTGTTGCCTGGGAAAGTCCCGAAGAGAGCGAGATCGTTCCGACCAAGGAAAGCGAACGCGAGTTTAACAACCTCACCGATAGGAAGTAACGAAGGCAGTCCTCGATGCGCTCTAGTTGGAGGCTCGCCTGTGTTTGCGACGAAGAACTTACTCGCCGGCGAGGGTGATCGCGAGAGCGATCTTCTCGATAAAGGTGGCGGTCGTGTTGCAGGAAGAGGGGATATCTTTCTCACCGGATATGACATCGGCAACAACGAGACGCCAACGCTCGGTTTCTTAAACAATAAAAACGCGAATCCGTTTCAGCGCGAGGCGGATGAACAAGCGAGACAACAGCAGCAGCAGCAACAACAGCAACAACAACTATTACACGCGAGTAGCGAATCCGTGGACACAAAAGAAGGTCTTTTAACGAACAATAAGCACAGCGAATCACCAGACACGGTCGAAGATGCCATCGACCCAAACTTGAAAGGTTTTGTCATCGTTTCCAGGTGGGGCGCAGTCGAGCACAAGTATGGATGTTCGTGTCGTCCGTGTAAATCGAAACGGTTGAAACTCGAAAAAGAAAATCCTTCGGCAACGCAAGCGCAAAACGATCGTTCGACGCAAACAACGCAAGTCTTGAAAACGGAAGATGGTTCCTCCGTGATGTCGTTGCACGACGTGTTGAATTTGAAAACGCCCGGGAAGTTGACGCCGGTTCGAACTGCTGCGCAAAAGAAGCGCAACGCGGGTGGTATCCCGACTGCCGTACAAAAGCTAGTCGCGGAAGCAAAAAATCACATGGCCTCTATCGAATCGCCGAAGTTTGATCCGACCACACCGCACACGTACTTTGCCGACGCCGAGAACATGTCGGACGATCCGATTTGGAAAATCTTTGGTGGCGTGGCGGTGTCGCACGTGAAGTGCAGCGAGTGCGGACAGTCGAACGCGATGAAAGAGCCGTTCTTAGATTTGAGTCTACCTTTACCGAACGTCTCGAGACCGATGACACGGGCGACCAGTCCTCCGCTGGTTAACTTGAACGCCTTGGGCTTGTCGAACGCCGGAAGCAATCAAAACGATTTGGACGACTGCTCGTATTGGGACCACTCGGCACCAATCGACGGGAACGGTCCGAACGGCGAGGCAACGATCGAACAGTGTTTGGAGGCACACACGAGGGAAGAATGTTTAGATGGTGGAGATGGTTCGAACGGAGGCGGCGGTAACCGATATTACTGCGAGCAATGTCAAGCGGTGACTTCGGCGACCAAACGAACGTCGTTGAATCGCGAGTGCCCAAAGGTTTTGGTTTTACACTTGAAACGGTTCATGTGGAAAGGAAAGTCCGGCCAACGGGCGAAGATTATCGCGCCAGTGGCGTTTCCTTTAGATAATTTAAGTTTAGAACCGTTCTTGGAACCGGAAAGTGAGGAGAAAGACGACGACGACGTCGTCGTCGTCGTCGAAAAGCCGGCGGCTCGCGGCAAATCGAAATCATCCTCCAAAAAAGGCGGCAATAAACGCAAATCCTCCGCGGCGGCAAACGAAGAGAAGCAACGGCGAGAGGGAAAAATTACCGCCAACGCAGAACCTTCCAAATCATCCACCTCGTTCACCTACGACCTCTCCGCATGCGTCGCGCACCACGGCCAAGCCGCCAACGCCGGTCATTACACCGCCGTCGCCCGCGATCTCGCCGGCGATAACCGCTGGCGCCAATTCGACGACGACCGCGTTCGAGACGTTTGCGACGAGGAAGTTAAATCCATCGCCAGTCAAGGATACGTGTTCTTTTACGTAAGAAGAGATTCCGATTCCGATTCTGATTCCGAAGACGACGACGTAAACGACGACGACGAATAAGAACTCAACGCAGCAAAAGCCACCACCCCATTGTTATTATCATTATTATTAGTCGTGTAAGAAAGAGATTTTCTTCAAAAAACGAAAGCGAGTCACGTAACAACCACGAACACACAGATAGAATAAAACCGACGATGCGTCGTCGACTTGAAACGATCGCGACGGTCCCACCTCCTATTCAATTGACTGAACCGTTATCCCTCGGCGCGTGTGCGAGAGTCGTGGAGTGCACGTGCTGCGCTTTGTCGTCATCAAACGACGACGAGAACATTCATAATCTCGTTCTTGGATATTCCGACGGCACCGTTGCACTTTTTAAAGACGACGGAAAGAAGAATCATCATCCTCGCGTGGCAGAATGCGAATGGATCAACAGAAGAAGAAGAAGCGACGACAACAACGACGAAGAAGATGAGTTTAACGACGACGAGAATGAGTTCGACGAAGCGTTGTTAGACGAGGAAGAAAAGATGAAACTCGGCGTCGATTGCGTCAAGGCGACGCGAAATTTCGTCGTCCGAGCAGCCGGATCCGGGTATCAGAGAGCCTCGATCGATGTTTTAGACGTAAAGACGGGTAAAAAGCTGATATCTTTACGTTTGCCGACGTTTTGGCCGCCGGAGTGCGCGGCGTTTGAAGTGCAATGCGAGGAGTTTGACGACGGGCAGATTGTCGTTTTAGCGACGAGTTGTCGAACGACGAAAAGGAGTTACGAGAACGTCGTCGGGTGCGAGAGCGCGTTTGCGGCGTGGGTGCCTTTTCGAAGGAAAGGTGGGTGCGACCCGGTGGTTTCCTGGAGACTTGGGCCGCACATAACGTTGGCGAATGAAAGAGAGAGGGTGGTGGAAGGGTTCTTGTGTCCGACGATTCGAGTGAAGGAGAAATCTTTGTCGTCGTACAAAGAGGAAACGAGATATTTTGATATCTTTTTTGAGCGGGTGACGGAGTTGAACGGAGAAGTGAGAGCGACGAGCGGGCGGACGACGATTTCGTTCGACCCAGTTTCTAAAGAGACGGAAGTTCACGCGCCGGTGACGTTTGACGAGGACGCGGAGACAAAGTCGTGGGGGAAGACGGCCTCGAAAGTGCGGCAAGCGAGGAAAGAGGAAAGAGATAAAGCGATGAGCGATAAGACGTACCAGAGAGAGTTTGGCGTGATTAAAGGATTTCGAGGGAGTGGGGTGCTTTTAATCTACTTTCCGAGCGGAGAAGCTGTCGTGAGAGCGTTTGCGGATCCAGCGACGCGAAGAACAAAGACCGTCTCGAAAGCGAATTTAAGCGTCCTCGAGCAGAGTTTACGAGAGGCAATTATCGGTAACTCTCAAGGAAGGGAACTGGATTCAATTCATATCAATAACGGCAATAACGTCGTCGTGGAAGAGAAAAATGCGTTCTCGATGTTTATTTTAAGCAGAGAAATGGACGAGCACGCGAGTAAATCGAATCCGACGTCGCGCGCCGTCTTTCAACACCTTCGCGTCCCGTTCGTTCCCGAAGATACGACGACGACACCAGCAGCAGCAGCAGCAACAACAACAACAACAAAGAATGAAACCAACGTTGGTCAAGCGTCGCCGTTTCCTTCCACGAAATCTCTCTTAGACGACGTGCTCGATGTCAAAGACTCCGGAACCGCCTCCGGCAACAGAAAAGAAGACCGCGCGTGCGCTTTGTGTTTAGAGAGCGAAGTCGAGTTAGGAAAAACGAATCTCCTGAACGACATGCCGTGTTGCTCGAGCACGATATGTAAAAAGTGCTTACTCGCGTACGTGAGACAGTATCCAGGCGCGGGGTGTCCGTCGTGTCGCAACGTGCCCTCTTTCCACGCGTTCGCCGGAAGCGCGTTTGCCGGCGCGTCTCCTTCTCGCAAAGTCGTCGCGGAAACTCAAATTATCGACATCGAATCCTTCAACGCGCGAGAAGGCTTAGCCTCGGCGCTCGCGAGAGCGAGCTCAGAATCTACCGGTTCAGAGTTGGAAGATTTAGAGTTGTACGAATCGAGTCGAGGCAAACGAGAGAAAATTGCGTTTTGTGGTATCGCCGGCGTCGGCGAGCCGCGAACGGTCGTCACGCTCGGCGCGAACGGCGTCGCGTACGCGAACGCGATGGTGATGTCAAAGTAAAAGGAGAAAAAGCGCACTTAGCATGAATTAGTACAATATAGCACACGCACTCGCGCATTAGCCCCTGTACATAAATACTCTATCAACAAAGGTGTCGTTCTCTACTCATTCGTGTGAAGATAATTATATTAAAATGATGATGGTTTCTATTCGTTTGGCTCTTAGTACTAAAATATGGCTACTACTTACTGCGTATACGGTTTATGCGTTTTCTTTTTCTGCCTTTAATGTCATCACTCCAATTCCTCCTTGAACTTTGGCATCGCCGGCGCCCCGTCGTTCTTCTCCTCGTCTCTACCACCACCGAAAATGTTATTCCAAATCCCCCCGCTTTCTTCTTGTTGCGGATTATTCCCGACTTCTACCCCCGGCGCGCCGTTTACGCCTCCCATCGGCGCGCCACCTTCCATCGCCATCATCTCTTCCGGCATCGGTGGCGGCGGTGCCGTCAGCCTCGTCAGCGCGATCGACACCCCTTCAATCAGCGCTAACAAAAACCCGCCAAACGCCGCCGACCTCGCCGCGGACGGCAACCCGTACCTGAGTTGCAACACCCCTCCCGTCAAAGCCCCACTGGCTATTGGATTCCACGGGTCTTCTTTCCTTCTCACCGCGACTAACGCGCAATCAAACATGGAAAACAAGCCGCCCCAAACGGCGAAGGAGCCGCCTATTCTCGGCGCTTCCCTTCGAATGGCTTCTAATCCGCCTTGGAGGATGTACCCGCGCGGGGAGTTATACGCGCCTTTGCACAAGTGGACGACGCCTCCACCGATGGCGCCCATGGCGAAGGCGCCGCCGAGGTCGTCCAGGATTCTGTGCGGGCACGGTTCTCGGCCGTGGTCGACGTTCGTTGCCATGATTCCTAACTCTTACTCTCTCTCGAGCGATCGCAGAAGCGGAGTTAATTGTGCCTTTTGGATGACGGTGCGCGCGACTCCTGGAGGTTTCTTTGCACCGGGTGAAACGAAGAACGCGCGTGGTCTGACGAAAAATCTATCCTTTTTCTTTTCTCTCCGCCTTACGCGTGTGAATCTCTCGTCCTTGACTCTCTTTCGTTCTACAGTACGGAAGAGCACAGTGAAAGTGTGACGTTTTCTCGCTCGCATTTTCCCGGGAAAAAGGGTTCACAAAACGAGAGATTTTCTCATTAAAAACAGCCCCAAACAGCAGAGACACTTTGAGCGCGCGCGAGAAGAGCGCTCCGGAGAGCTCTTTGCCTCTCTCTGTCTCGTCACGGTAAAGTCCAAGTCTCTCGAGCGCGTTCTTTTTTACGCCGAAGAAACGCACGCGCAGAGACTACACATGAGCGAAGAAAATCAACCACCAGTACCAGCGATGAAAGCGTCGAAATCCGCGACGGTGAAGATGCACAAAAAAGCCGCAAACGCGGCGAAGAAGAAACCAGATTTGGATGGAATCGCTTTACTCGAACTTGGCGTGAAAGCGATGGATTTGAAAGAGTACGATAAAGCGTTGCCTTTGTTCGAGGAAGCGTACAAGACGTGCATGGAGAGCACGAAGGTGGAGATGGTGAAACGAGAGAAAACAGAAGGAGGAGGAGAGAAAAATGTGAATACTACGAAGAAGAACACAAAAGAGACGACGACGGAAAAGGAACAGCATCAAAAGGACGCGTGCGAAGAGGCGGTCAAATTGATCTTGAACAAACCCGGAGAGTTACTGGCGAAGAAGAAAGAGATAGACGCGAAGTTACCGAACTACGCGAAGAACAGCGAGGAGAACATGAAGCGACACATGGAAAATACGGGAGGGAAGTATCGAACTCGATTTCCGCCGGAACCGAACGGGTATTTGCACATCGGGCACGCAAAGGCGATGTATTTTGACTTTGGCGTGGCGAGGTTGAACAAAGGGGAGACGTATTTGAGATTTGATGATACGAATCCAACCGCGGAGAAGCAAGAGTACATCGATTCGATTAAAGATTCGTGTAAATGGTTAGGCCACGAGCCGACGAAGATAACGTACTCGAGCGATTATTTCGACAGGTTGTACGAATTGGCGATTCAATTGATTAAGAGCGGAGGGGCGTACGTGTGCCATCAAACGAAAACAGAGACGGCGAGGAGTAGAAGTTTGTTGCGAGAGTTTCAAGAGAAGTGCGCTAAGAGCGGGGTGGAGAATAGGTACGAGGTGGAGTTACCGGAAGGCGCGGCGTCGCCGTACCGAGAGAGATCGGTGGAAGAGAATTTAGAGTTGTTCGAGAAGATGAGGAGTGGGCAGTGTGAAGAGGGCGAGTGTAGTTTGCGCATGAAAGGCGATTTGCGATCGGATATAACCTCCATGTGGGATTTAGCCGCGTACAGAGTGAAGAAAGCGGAACATCCGAGAACAGGATCAAAATGGTGCATTTACCCGACGTACGATTACACGCACAATATCGTCGATTCGTTGGAAAACATCACGCACTCGTTGTGCACGTTAGAGTTTGAAACGAGGCAAGCGCCGAACGGGCCGTATTATTGGCTGTTGGATAAACTGAACGTGTATAAACCGTCCACGTGGGAGTTTAGCCGATGCAACATCACGTACAACGTGATGAGTAAACGAAAACTAAATCTGTTAGTCACGCAAGGCTTAGTGAACGGATGGGACGATCCGAGAATGTTGACGATTAACGGCATGCGCCGACGCGGGTACACGCCAACCTCGGTGAATAGCTTTTGCGCGAAAATGGGCGTGACGAGGAACGAAAACGTTCAACCGTTGGAACGTTTGGAAAACGAAATCCGAGCGGAACTTTCCGTGGATAGCAATCGTTTCTTCGCGGTTTTAGATCCGTTAAAGGTTGAGATTGTGAATTACCCGAAAGACCGAGCGGCGGAGTTGTTGATGGACGCGCCGTTCCATCCGTCGTTCATGGAGGAAAGAGGCATGCGAAAGATCCAACTCACCGAGACGGTGTTTATCGATCGCAACGATTTCCGAGAGGTGGACGATCCGTCCTTCTTTGGTTTATCGGTGAACAAGAAAGTGCGTTTGTTATTCGCATACGACATCACGTGCACAGGAATAACTAAAAATCCGGTCACTGGTGTCATCGAAAGCGTTCAGTGCGAAATTGATATGGATAGTCGCGCGAACAAGCCGCCGAAAGGGAAGTTGCACTGGGCGAATACCGAGTTTAAAACGGCCGAGGTGAGAGTGTACGACAAATTGTTCGCGGTTCCGGTTCCCGGAAAAGTGGTCGAGGAAGGCGAAGGCGGCGAGGTTGTCCCAGAAGCGACAGCGTTAGTGGCGGCGGACGAAGAAGAGGAAGAAGAAGAAGATGCGAACGAGGACGCCGCGAAGCAGAAATCACTCAAAGAACTCGAGCTCGAACATCCGTGGTTGAAGCAACTCAACCCGGACTCTTTGGTCGTGTACAAAAACGCCTTGGTCGAGCCGATGTTGATTGAAAATCACGCCGACCAACCGTACTCGGCTCGCGTCGAGTTACAAAGACTCGGGTTCTTCACGTTCGATTTCGATTCGACGAAAGCAAAACCAGTCTTGAACAGAATCGTAACTTTGAAAGAAAGCAACACCAAGAAGAAATAAACGACCCGAGTAGTTTTGTTTTAAAAAAAGAGCGCTGAGCGCGTCACACACACACACACATTTTCGTTTGATTCTTATATCTGCTGGACATATACTACTGGACATTATTCTACTGGACATTATTATATACTGAAAAGCGTCTTTATTATTATTGTATTACATACCGGGCAGATGTTGATTCTTCCCGAACCCGACCCGACCGAAAAACTCTTCGTGAATAGCACTCGCCGCCTTTTGACCTTCGGCGTCGTCCACTAAGAGCGAAATGTTACACTTGGATGCGCCTTGCGAGACCATTTTCACGTGCACTTTCGCCTCTTTCAACGCCTTGAACGCGCGTTCCATAATCTCGTTGTTTCTCTCCAAGTTGCCGATTAAGGAGATTATGGAGTGACCATTCGATACCGCGACTCTGGCCGTACCAACGTCCTCCAACTCTCGCTGGACCTTCTCCAACTCTTCCTGCGCTAAATCTCTGCTCCAAATTTTCGCCGGGTCCAAAGTCAACGAGACGGAAACTTCCGACGTCGCGACGACATCCACTGAAATGCCGTTGTGTTGCAACACCGCGAACACTTCGGCGAGAAACCCATACTGACCGAGCATTCGCGTGGAAACGATATCCAACATTGTCACGTTTTTCTTGCGAACGATGGAAGTTAATAACCAATCGTCCATTCGTTCGCCTTCATCGCCGCTCTTCCCGTCGCTACTGTTATAATCGATGTGGCCAATCACCGTCCCGGGTGCTCGAATGTTGTACGAATTCTTCACTCGTACTCGTAAACTCCCGTTGTCCATCGCCGGCCTCATAGCTTGCGGATGTAAAACTTGCGCGCCAAAATACGCCAACTCTTGCGCCTCGTCGAAACTCAGAAACGGCATGGGAATCGTATTCTCAATCTCTCTCGGATCCGCACTTAAAACGCCGTCCACGTCTTTCCACACCTGCACTTCCTCTAGTGCCAACGCCGCGCCAATCACCGTCGCGGTCAAATCCGATCCACCTCTCCCTAACGTCGATATCGCTCCCGTGTTTTCACCTCTCCCCAAAAACCCAGTCACGACAGAAATTTGCGGATCTGCCCCATCCGGTAACGTCAAACTCTTCTTCATATTCGCATACGTTTCCGGCAACACTCTCCCGTTTTCGATGTCGTCGTCGCTGGTCACCATCCCAATCTCAAACGCGTCGTACTGTTTCGCGTTCACCCCTCTGGTCCTCAAATAACTCGCAAAAATCCGCGTGCTCATTCGCTCCCCGAACGACACTAACATCGCTCTCGTCCTCGGCGTCACCTCTTGCATCAAACACACGCCCATGCACACTTGCTCCAACTTCTTCAGAAGTTCGTTCACCTCTCGCCTGGTCTCTTTATCCACGTTCAAAACGTCCATAGTTTCCGCGTGTAACGTCTTCACGAACAGCAACGGTTTCATCAAGCTCACGTCTTCGGCGTTTTCACACTTCAGAGACTCTTCGCCGCACATGAGTAAATTGTTCGTCGATTTCCCCATCGCGCTTAAGACTAAAACTGGCATCTCCTCCGGAAACGACAGGACGATGTTGGCGACTTCTCTCATCCGTTCCGCGTCGGCCACGGAAGAGCCTCCGAATTTCATCACCACCGTGTGCTGTTTTTTGTTTTTCCCCGGCGTCTTATTGTTCGAGATGTCTTTGTCGTTCGCTAACACGCATTTCGTCGTCGTCGTCTCCGAAAACCGTCGTCTTCTCGCTCCCGAGAACGACGACCGCGAAGATGACGACGATGTCCTCGTCGCACAGAGACCTAATAATGCCTCATTTTTTCCCCCACTCGTACTAAAACGCCTCCTTCCAATACCGTCGCATCCATTAAAAGAAGACACGAAAACAGAAGAAGCCATCATCGTCGGCATCGTTTAAAATAAATAATACGCGGTATTATCACAAAACGAGAGCAGGTTCCAAACCGTCGCTCGAGGGAGAGAGAGAGAGAGAGAGAGAGAGACTCTATAAATAGCGTTCTTCGCGTTGACAGCAGAGACAGACAGAGAGAGAGAGAGCGTGTATTGTGATGTGTTCCCAAATTTTTCCCTTCGTCAGAGCGAAAACACAGGCAGGTCTGTCTCATCAACAAAAAACACACAGACAGACGAGAAAAAAAAATTCAAAAACACAAAAAGCAGAATTTTTTTGAAATTTTTCATGAAATGAGCAAAACGTGCAACTCACAGTCGTTACAAAAAGAGCATTCTCTCTCTCTCTCTCTCTCTCTCTCTTTGCATCATCATCGCGAGAGAAGA
>Ga0255758_10004820_pt1 | contig 11279 bp, 8 predicted proteins | sample 011ome_24_FD_179958 | JGI IMG/M metagenome (GOLD analysis project Ga0255758, IMG submission 179958) | Coastal salt marsh microbial communities from the Groves Creek Marsh, Skidaway Island, Georgia - 011513CT metaG (version 2) | ecosystem: Environmental > Aquatic > Marine > Intertidal zone > Salt...
GAATCTAATCCGGCCATCTACCAAGTCGTGAAGGCGGACGCTCCCAGCTCATTCCTATGGCTATCTACCACAGGACTAGACGGAACGAAATTGAGTGAAGCACAAGGCCGCGTGACAGGTGGAAACGCGCTCCCCGGTGACAACGATGTAGTTGCAGCGAGTATTGAGGGCGATCGCAAGACGCTTAGAGCCGATGCGTACATACCCCTTACGATGGCAGTTATCTATCTAGGGATTATGCTCTACTTCAAATCGATCGGCGGCTACAGACGGGTGGCTATCGAAGAAACGTCGTAGAGAAATCTTCCGTATAAATTTGAAGGGCGCTGTCATGAGACAGCGCCTTTTTTTATCACTTCGGGTAGGCTCGAAGCCTTCTTTGATCCCGACTCGTCGTCGGCTTCGTCTTTTTGTAGATGCGACCGCCGGTTGCGTAGGCGATCATCCGCCTTCGCCGATCTGCGGCGTGACAAGTCGATCGCCCCTACAGTCAATCGCCTGCTAACTTTTTCCAAACACGGTAAGTTGGGCAGCTCACTCGCTTTAGCGCGAGCCCAACCGATCCTTTTTCTTTGCTCACGCTAAAGCGAGTAAGCTACTTTCTCTACAGCCGCTTGATACTCACGTCAAACTCCTTGGGAGCGGCCTTTCCGTTTAAGTCTTCCACCCAGACATCGATCATTCCTTCTCCGGATTCGAGGATCACTTCAACGCTGCTCTGAGACGAAGCGAATCGCTTTCGGGTGACCTTCCCTTGCCACTGGATTGCCATGATTGCTCCTAAGAATGTTGGGTCAGTCTTTGAAATTGAAAAACGGCCTCCCTCTTCGATTCTGACCGGCCAGCCAATCGCTTCCGGATCCGTACCGTAGAGACGGTGGCCGTCTTGGTAGCGGCACAGATGGGATGGATTTTCATGTTTGGTTCCCAGGTGTATGAGTCCCGGTTTGAATCCACGCTCATTCTGCATCTCAGAAAACCACTGCTCGTAAGCGCCCCGCAGTTCTTTAACCACTTCCGGCTTTTGCATCGACAGGTCATGGGCTTCTACCGGATCTTCAGAAAGATCATAGAGAGAAACATTCAAGTTATTTGTATCCGCTTTAAAATGACCCTCATTTGCTGACCTTGGGTAGGAGACCAGTTTATACCGTTCGGTGATTACGGTGGCATTCTGGTAAGGAGACTGAGCGATCGACTTGATATGCTGCGTGAAGAGCGTGCGATCAGCCCATCCCTCGCTATCATGCTCATTCAGCCATAGCGGAAGCATACTCTTCCCATCCAGCACCAGATTCTGAGGGATCGTGATATTAGCTGCCTCCAACAGGGTCGGTAATACATCTATATGGGCGGCCATATTAATACGACGAGCCGACTCATCTATTCGCTCTGGCCATCGCACATAGAATGGCACGCGTATTCCCCCTTCGTAGACACTCGCCTTTGCTCCCCTTAAATCTGCATTGTACCGGCCAGACGTCGGTCCATTGTCGGACGTGAATACGACCAAGGTATTCTCTCTCAATTCGAGTTCATCTAACCGGTCCAGTAGTCTGCCAAAATTCTCATCGAGATTTTTGAGCATTCCGTAAATCTTAGCCACATCGGATTTGACCCCCTCTCTTTCGAAGGGCAAACTGTATTTCTCTGCGATCTCCAGTGGCGTGTGAGGAACATTGGGAGCAAGATAGACAAAAAACGGGTCTCTGCGGTGTTTCTCGATGAAATCCAAGGCTCCATCAAAGAAGAGGTCTGTGCAATATCCCTTGGGCACTATGCGCTTTCCATTTTGCCATAGGATGGGTTGGAAGTAGTCCGCATCCACATCCGGAGTCTGTCCAATACCGCCCGATTTGTGAAAAAATGCTTCCTCAAAACCCTGATCTTGCGGACGCATGGGAAAGTTGTCTCCCAAGTGCCATTTTCCGAAAATCCCGGTTCGATAACCTTCGTCTCGAAGTAACTCGGCAATCGTCACTTCATCCCCGAACATCTTGGCAGCACCGCGAGATGTATGCAGAATTCCTGTACGCAGGTGATATCTCCCCGTCATCAAACTCGCCCGCGTAGGAGCACAGAGCGGATTCACATAGAACCGCTCCATCCACAGGGACTCTTTCGCAAACGAATCCAGATTAGGGGTGTCAATCTGATCGTTGCCATGGACCCCCAGATCGCCGAATCCTTGATCATCGGTCATGACAATTATGAAATTGGGGCGGTTTTCTACTGAAGCGACGATCCAATTCAGACAGAGCCCAACCACCGCCAAACACGACAAAAGACGGAAATTTCGCATGGGTTTAAGTCTTGGCAAATCACTCTCTGACGCAACGTATTTCCCTCAAAGTAGGGCTGACTATCCTTAGTCGGCCTAATTTCCCTATAGCGCTTTGCGGCTGCTTAAGGATAAGCAGCCCTACTTTTAATAACCTTCAGTACCAAAGAAATAAGCCCAATCTGCGGGGATCTGTCGAAGCCATGTTAACTCGACGTCAATGATCCCGCAAGGGCCCGATCCGAACAATCGCTAGACTGAGCTTACCGGATGTCTTTGACTCAGTCAGATTTACGGAAAACTCGACCAGCCAGTCATTCAGTTCCTCCGAATCCACCAGGGTTTGCTCGACAGTCCAGACCGTATTGTCTTCGCCCCTTGAAATATGAGTATGCTCGAGCGATCGCGCGGCTGGATCCAAGCGTATCCATCCTCTACTTTCATAGAATGGATCCATTAGTTTCTCCAGTTCGATATCTTCCCACTTGGTCTCGCCGCCCGATTCGGAAAGAACTGACTTTAGATCAAAGCGTTTCGCTATCGCTGAATACTGCCGGTTCGCCAGCAAGCGGACAAACGAAAACACATCGTTCCGGATCAACCTGGTAAAGGAATCCTTATCCCTGGTGATATCGATAGGTCCTGCTCGAACCGGATGGCCCTCACTGGTCTCCTTAAAGTATTCGGGATTTCGAATTCGCTCCCATTCGTCGAGCAAAGTCGAGTCCACATTCTTTAGCAAGTGCTCTAGATAGACGGTGATCTCATTAACATTTTCAGTCTTGAAAGCTGTCGGGACTGTATTCTCCAGGATGCGATAGACGTTGGTCAAATGCCGCAGGAGGAGCCCTTCAGAGCGGGCCAGTCCATAGAGCTTCACATAGTCGCTGAAACTTGAGTAACGCTCGAACATTTCTCGGGCGATCGATTTAGGTTTAATATTCTCCTGGCCCACCCAGGGATGCAATCGAGCGAATTCGTTGAATGTCGCATAAATGAACTCACTTTCCGGTTTTGGGTACTCCATTGAATCCAGTTTCTCTATACGCTCGTCGTACTCAATACCCGCCGCTTTCATTTCAGCGATCTTTTCGGATTTCAATACATCCAACTGGCGCCTCAAAATAACATCCGGATTTTCCAGTATCGATTCGACAACACTCAGCAGCTTAAATGGATACTGCAGATCCTCTGTATTAAACAATCCCAAGGCATCGATGCAGTAGAGGGAAAGTGTCTGATTGAGTGAAAAATCGTCCTGAAGCTCTACGTTTACTTGAAGTTTCTGGTCCGTCTTTTTTGGATCATTGATCTCAATTATGCTCCGCTCCACCAAGGCTCGAAAAAGCTGGAATGCCCTTTTTTGGAGACTCCTCTTGGAATACTCCGTATTGTGGCAATCCGCTATGATCGTTCGCATCGCCTTGCAACCGTCGCCCTTGCGGCTAAGAACGTTCAATAGCATTCCATGGGAAACGGTAAACCGGGATTCCAAAGGTTCTGCAGTTGCCGACTGAAGCCGCTCGAAGGTTTGCTCATCCCAATGGACGAATCCCCTTTCCGGCGGTTTTCGCTTGACCAGCTTACGCTTCTTTTTCGGATCGCCGGCGGCCTTCGTCTCTTGACGCTTGTTTTCGACCACATGTTCAGGAGCCAATGCGACCACATAGCCACGATCGTCAAATCCTTTCCGTCCCGCTCGTCCACTGATCTGGTGAAAATCGCGTGCGCTGAGAATGGACGTTTTCCTTCCGCCATACTTGCAAAGCTGCGTGAAAAGCACCGTTCGAATGGGAACGTTCACCCCCACCCCCAATGTATCCGTTCCGCAAATAAATTTGAGCAAACCCTTCTGGGCAAACGATTCAACCAATACACGGTACTTCGGCAATAGACCCGCATGGTGCAAGCCAATGCCATTGGCGAGGTACTTCTTAATCTCCTTGCCGAACGGGCTTGTGAAGGCGGCCCCCTGGAGGGCCTCACGCAATTCCTGCTTTTCCTCTTTCGTACACGCGTTCACGCTCATCAAGTTCTGAGCAGTGTCCGAGGCCGACTTCTGCGTGAAATGAACGATATAGACAGGTCGCTTGTTTTCCTCTTTCAGTTTGTCCAATGCCTCGATCAATGGTACCTCCAGGTAACTGAATTCCAACGGCACTGGTCTCTCATTACTGGATACAGTTACGCATTCTATTCCAGTTAGCCTTTCCAAATCGCGACTAAAGAACTGCGTATCTCCCAAGGTTGCCGAGATCAGCATAAATCGACAATGAGGCAGAGTTAGCAAAGGAGCTTGCCAGGCAACCCCTCTCTCGTGATCTGAGTAATAGTGAAATTCGTCCATTATGACGTCGTCCACTCGTGCCTTTTCTCCGTCTCTCAAAGCGATGTTCGCGAGAATTTCAGCCGTGCAACAGAGGATTGGGGCTCCTTGGTTGACGCTTGCATCACCGGTCATCATGCCAACGTTCTCCGGCCCAAAGTCGCGACACAACGCTAGGAATTTCTCATTCACTAATGCCTTGATCGGGCAGGTGTAAACGGATCGCCGGCCCCTCGAGGCTGAAAAGAAATGCATCGCGGCCGCTACCAGAGACTTTCCGGAGCCGGTCGGTGTATTCAATATGACGTTTTTTCCACTGAAGACTTCCAGTATCGCCTCCTCCTGCGCCGGATAGGGCTCGATGTCTTTTTGCGTCAGGTAATCAAGGAAACACTCAAGAAGCTCGTCCGAATCCAGTTTGCCAATCTGCGGCTGCAGGGGAAAATCCATTTATACGACGGTGAGCTTCCTCTACTTATGAGAAGGAGCAACTAAATTTGCCACTATTATGAGGTAGACCTATCTATCGCTCCGGATTTCCTAAATTGCTTCGTATTTACGATACCAAGACGGTTTTCAATTCGCTCAAAACCCTTTCTAGCACACATTGGCTATTGCAGAGGCGATCCGTTCTTCCCTCAATACAGACTCTCACCTTATGATTGTAATCGTATTCATTGCCATTCAAATCGGCATCAACACATACTTGTATCGCACAGTTACCAACGGCTTGGGGCGAGATTCCTGGCTCGTGTTAGCGATAATTGCATTCTGCCTCCTTTCCTTGATCGCAGCCCTACTCATGGAGCGAACAAACTGGTTGAAGAGTTCTCTAATCGTTTCCAAGGTCGGTTATAACTGGATGGGCGTCGGATTTGTCTTTGCCTCTGTGGCATTCGTTTTCGATTCAGTACAATGGTTTGTACCCCATATCGACGATGCCACTTCGCTGAAGGGTATAGTCTTAATTGGGGGCCCCCTTTCCATTTGGGGATTCTTGGCGGCTCATCGGATAAACATTCGCCACGTCTCCCTCCATTCACCCAAGATCCAGACTCGGATTACCATCATCCAGATCTCTGATCTGCATCTGGGCGACGCGAGCACTCAATCCCGCCTCCGAAAGGTGGTGAAAACCGTCCATCAGCTTAGCCCCGACCTCATTGTCTCAACGGGCGATCTATTCGATGGCTATCTTCCTCTGATGCGGCCGTACGTCGAACTGCTCAAAGAGATGAAGGCCCCCTTGGGGAAATACGCGGTGAGCGGGAATCACGAAGTTTATGCAGGACTCGAGGAAGCGCTTGAACTGACTAGAGAATCAGGTTTCACCGTACTTAGAAACGAATCCGTGACCGTGGGAGAAGCCATCGCGCTAGCTGGCATCGAGGACCCGGCGGCAAAGAAAAACGAAGACCGCGAAGCGACAGCGGAGAAATGCTTTAAAAACGTCTCGCCTGAGCGGTACACCATTTTCCTCAACCACCGGCCTAGCATCCGTCCCGAGCGGTTTGAACGATTTGATCTTCAATTATCGGGCCATACTCATGGCGGGCAGATCTTTCCATTTCACATTCTTTCGAAACTCGCCTACAAGGCCAAACCGGGACTCACTGAACTAGCTCCACAGACTTTTCTTTATTTAAGCAGAGGCACCGGTTCCTGGGGTCCTCAATTGCGAGTCTTTGCCCCGCCTGAAATTACCCAAATCACCATTATTCCCGCCACGCTCTGATCTGGATATCAAACGCATAAACCCGCATCACTCAGGACTCTGAATCAACATTCACAACCGGTTCTTCCCCTGGATCTGGCCAACTAATAGTTACCTGCATCGGACGGCAACAAACCTCGCAATCCGTTACCATTTCGATCTCTTGGGAACTGTGACCATGCAAATCAATTTCAAAAGTCTGCCAGCAGGTGGGACAGGTAATGCTGAGGAATTCCACGGAGCTATCCTTAGCCAAAGGGGTAAACTGGCAATTCGTATTTTGGGCGCATCCTTGAAGGCCTGTCTCGGGGCTGTCGCCCACCCTATGCCACGTCAAAAGAGCTAATCTATAACGCAGGGGGCATGGGTGACCTATTTCCTGATTAAGAGATGGAACTCCGATGTTCTCTCGTTCAAAACCCTATCATAGCGTTTTAGATGACCTGCCTCGACAAGAACTTTAGCCGCCGTGTCCTCTGCCTTCTTCTGCTTGGACTGGCTTCGCTGCATTTTGGCTGCAGCGCCAAACAAAGCCTGTCTCCTGAGAAACTGGTCGAGGCGAAAGCCGCCTTCGAATCCTGTCTCATTTGCCATAGCACCCAGGAGATGCAAAGAGGCCCGATTATCGACGGTTTGCCCGCCTGGTATAGTCGACAACAGTTACGCAAATTCTTGGAGGGCTCTCGTGGGCAAAATCCGGAAAACAAGTCTGAACTCCTCATGGGATCGGCTCGTGATCGCATTTCAGATGATAGGACGATCAACCTGCTTTCACAGTACATCGCGTCGCTGCCTCCCAAGCCCTACCAACCGGTCGTTAAAGGGAATGCCGCTAACGGGTCTGCCCTCTACCAGAGTTGCATTCCCTGTCACGGAGCAAAGGGTGAAGGAAACGAGATCCTCAAGTCTCCTCCGCTCAATATTCAGGAAGACTGGTATCTTCTCGATCAACTGCGAAAATTCGCTTTGGGAAAACGCGGATACCACCCTAAGGATATTGAAGGTATTCAAATGGCGTATACTTTGGTCAATCTTGAGGGAGAATCCCTCAAAGATTTGATCGCCCACATACAGGAGTTCAGCAAGTCCACTCAATAAGGACTGACTGAAATCATGACGTTACAAATTCCTGTAAAGCTGACTTTAACTGAGGGTACGCCAGAGCAAATACCGTGATCAGGGGAATCATTCCGATCGCGGAACCCGCCATGAGGACTGCCTGTGGCGAATTCAAACTACTTCCATAAAGCGCCGCTAAACTAATCGGCAAGGTCCTCGCTTCCTCGCTATGCAAAATAAGCATCGGAATGACATGGGCATGCCAAGCGAGGACAAAATGGGCGAAGCCAAATGCGATGAGGAAGGGTTTAACAAGCGGAAGCACGGAAAGGAAGATCCTCCACTCGGACGCTCCCTCCATGCGAGCGACTTCAATCAATTCCTTCGGCACGAGCCGGAAAACCCTCGTGAAAAACAAGAGGCCAAGCCCGCTAACCATGCCTGGTAACGCCACCCCAAGGGGATTGTCAAACAGGCCGAGCGTATTGACCCAAACAAATAAAGGCAGTGCCACCATCTGCGCGGGAATCAGAACCACCATAACGCCCAAGGCGACGAGAGTCATTCTTCCGCGAAAGTGGTACGTTCCGATAATGTAGCCAGCCATCGCGGCTAGGATGGTTGCTCCGACACCTTGGGAAATTGAGATGGCAATCGAATTGAAAAGCGTACGTTCGAAATTGAAATACTCTCCTGAAAACAGGATGCCAAAATATCGCCCAGTCCATTCACTTGGCCAAAAGGTCCTTGTATTGAAAATTTCACTATTCGACTTAAAACTGCCTAGTGCCATCCAGAATAGCGGATAGAGGAAAACAAAAGCGGCTAGCAACAGAGCTAGACTAACGACAAAAGTTACAACGCCTGGCGTTCTCACATTCTTGCTCCCTTCCACAAATATCGAGGGGCGAGAGCTACCTGGACTAACATTCCTGCCAGCCACGGCAAAATGGAAAGACTCACCGCCGCTCCACTGCCAAATCCTCCTCCGACAAAGGCCTTCTGGTAGGCATAAGTGACAAGCAATAGTCCCGCATCGCTAGCACCGCCTGAACCCCCGAAAAGCACGTAAGAGCCCGCAAATTGGGCAAAGCAATCCACCAGCAGGTAGATCAGACAAAACGTAATCGTCGGGGAAATGAGAGGAAGAGTGATTCTATAAAATCTCTGCCAGACACTGACACCATCGATCTCTGCGGCATCGAGCACGTCCCTTGGACGAGCGTTCAAAGCGCACAGTAGAAAAAAGGTCATAAACCCCGTCCATCGCCAGACCGCTTGGATGACAATTGCTGGCATTATGAAGTCTGGATCCGAAAGCCAATTGACAGTCTCAAATCCCAGAGGCTCGATGAGCCATCGATTCAACAGACCTTCCTTCCCGTGAAACACCAGGAGGAACAGCAGAGCCAGAACAGTAGGGGGACAAAGACCGGGCACCATCAACGCAAATGTCAGTGGCCCCTGCAAACCCTTCGAACACAGTCTTAGTCCATGGGCGAATAGCAGAGCCAGCCCGATCGACAAAGTGATCGTGGATACGGCGAACACAGAGGTGTTGACGACTGAGTGCCAGTATCGTGAATCTTGAAGTAATTCACTGTAGTGCTTAAAGCCGACAAAAGTCGACTCACCCCACAACGTGTCTGACTCAAGGCTTAGCAAGAATCCTTTACCCAGGGGCGTCGCCCAAAAAATGAGAAGGAACAAAAAGAACGGAGCGGCTAAGTATAGCCGCCCCCGATTGATATTTAAAAACCTAGAATACCGAAGCATTGCGTCAGCAAAGACTAATTCTGCTCTGGCGGACCGCCACCTCCTTCGAGCTGCTCCTTAAATCGTTCGAGAGCTACCCGAGCATCGCCTTCCCCGTACATGATGCTGCTGAGCATTCCTTCTCGGATCATGAAAACTGCCATCGGACGTTTTGGATTCATCATAACTCGGGGAACCTCCGGAGCAAGATCCACTAAGATTTGGCCCATCGAATCGTATCCGAAAAACGGTTGCGGCTGGAGAAGTCGAATGTCTTCAAATGCAGGTTTGTAAGCAGGGAAGCTGTTCCCTTGCAGGAAGCGCTGCGCATTTGCCTCCTTGTTGGTCATAACGAATTTCATGAACTCCCAAGACGCGTCAATGGATTGGCTTCCCTTGTAAATCACGAGTCCTTGTCCGGCAAAGGTCGAAGTACGAACCGAATTCGGGTTGCCTTCGTCGTCGGTCCAGACCGGAAGTGGCATCATCCCCCACTCTCCCTCCAATTCGGAAGAAAATTGCTGAATCATGTCCAAGCCATACCAATCCGCACCCATGATCGCCACAATTTCGTTGTTGGCCACATCACCTCCAAAAAAGACAGGATCGAAAATCGAGCTACGATCCGGCATGAGGCCAACCCGCTTTTGAGCGAGCTCTCCTAAAAATTCCAGCGTGTCGACCGCCAGGTCGAAGTCGGGTAGGAGTTCGCCCGTTTCTGAAAACAAGTCGGATCCCCGCTGACGCAAGAGGATCTCAAAATAACTCGGATCCATGGCGAGAAAGGACTGGTTCTTGGCCACCAGTTCTTCGCCAATCTCCACAAGGTCATCCCAAGTCTTAAACTCGCTGGGCGAGAGCCCGTATTGCTCAAACAAGTCTCGGCGATAATAGATCAACATCGCGCTCATGGACTGCGGTAATCCAAGCACGCGTCCTTTCTGGCTGAAGAGCTCCAGGCGTTGAGGCATGATGTCCTCTTTCAGCCCCGCTTCAATTACCCGCTCGGTCAAATCCACAAAAGGCGTCTCATCCTGGAGATACATTCCAAAGAAGACCTCATCGAGTTGGATGATGTCCGGCGTGTTCGTTTGGGTTTTAAAAGCGATTGCCAACTTATCGGGCATCTCCCGAAAGCCGAAAGCCTGAACCTCCGCTTCGAAATCCGAATCGACTTCCTGTTGGTAAAGCCGAACCATATTATCGTAGTAGATCTTGTCCTGCTGGGAACTGATCCAGATTTTAACGGGTTCCGCGGAAAGCGACGCCGTGGCGATTCCTGACAGAAGAACGAGGAACAAGGTCTTTAATCTCATTGTGAAACGATTAATGGTCGAATGCATAGTGATTTAATACTCAACTGTATAGAGCCTTATCTACATAACGTCGAGGGCGAAGATTTAGGACAAGCGAGAATGATCGTTCGTTCCTTTCTTGTGTGATTGGGAGTTCTAATTGTGTACTCCGCGGCATCTAAATCTTAGTTTTCGAAATCTGTAGGGCGAGGTCGCTGACCCGCCTCTAAAATAAGATTGCCGGGTCAGCCACCGACTCGCCGGGGGTCTCCGACGACCCGGCCTACAATCTTAAGATTTATGACTGTTTTGAGTATGATTTCTTCCTCTGTAGGGCCTGCGCTTACGCTGGGCCGTAATGGTTGAACTTTCCCAACGCGGCCCAGCGCAAGCCCTGCGGAATTACATTTTCAAAAACTCCCGACTGAGGGTGAAAACCTCTTTTGGCGTGCCCAATGCGGCTTTGAGTCGGACATCCCGATCCCAGGAGTTTCGGGTTCGCCACAGGGACCAAAGCTGACTGACCTTCAGATTAAGCGGAAACTGGAGCGGTGATGCCATGGGCGTATTCGTCAGTGGGTAGTCCGTCCCATACATCATCCGGCCCTTTAATCTTGGGTCATTCAATACCTTGCCCAGATAACGCTTTCGGTTGAACTGAGTTAGGGTTGAGATATCGGTATACAAATTAGGATATTCAGGCATCATCTCGAGTAAGCGATCGATATTCTCCTGTCCGTCTCGCTCACCTGAACTAGCGACATGGGCGGCAATCACACGAACGCCGCACTCCAACGGAAACCGGAGGAGCTGTGGGTCCGCGAGGGCATTGTTCGTTTTGGAGAATGA
>Ga0255758_10004823_pt1 | contig 11277 bp, 7 predicted proteins | sample 011ome_24_FD_179958 | JGI IMG/M metagenome (GOLD analysis project Ga0255758, IMG submission 179958) | Coastal salt marsh microbial communities from the Groves Creek Marsh, Skidaway Island, Georgia - 011513CT metaG (version 2) | ecosystem: Environmental > Aquatic > Marine > Intertidal zone > Salt...
CGCACGTTATCGCGACTCATGAGTGTGGGGCCTGGCATCAATTCCATGAGCCCCGCTTGCAGCAATGCCAACGGTTTGGGCACGTTCACCACCCAAACTGTTTTACCACGCCATTTGGCAACGAGTTGTACCAAAGCCTTGAGTGTGAGGATCTCAGGTCCCACGCAAACGATGGGTTTCGCAGCGTCGAGCTGGGGGTGTGCGCGGGTCGCTAGGGTACAAATCGCCTGTGCGACGTCCTCGACGGCGACAGGTTGAAAGCGCGTGTTCGCTCCCGCTAATGGCAAAACGGGTGTCAGTGCCACTAGTTTCGCGAAGAGGTTCAAGAACTGATCCCGCGGACCAAAAATAACGCTGGGCTGCAAAATGGCAACGGGGCAGGCCGTGAACGATCGCCAAATCGCCTCGCCCGCTGCTTTGGTTTGTTGGTAATCGGACGGCGCATCTGTTGCCGCACCCAAAGCACTCACATGGATGACCCGTTGAAGGGGATGTATGCGGTGCGCGGCGGTGCACGCGTCTGCCAATTGCGCGACCCAGTCGACATGCGCCCGTGTGAAAGCGGCGCGGCTGCCATGCAAAATTGCAATCAGGTTGATCACGATATCGTGGCCGCTAATCAAGTCGGTGAGTGCTTGGCCGCTTGGCGGCGCGGCAGGTAACACCGTGATATTGGGCAGGTGCGCCAGTCGGCGCCCTTTTTCATGGCTCCGGGTGGGCACGGTGACGCGCACACCAATGCGTTGCAAGCGCTCGCAAACGCTTTGACCAACAAAGCCGGTGCCGCCAAAAATAATCACACGCTGGGGTTTCATTCAAGGTCCTGTTAAGGGGTGTCGTCTTCAGAGTCAACCCCGCCCACGGGGGGAATAGGTGCCAGCAAGCTGGCGAGGTCGAAAGCCGTCTTCGTTTGTAGCGACGCATAGATCGCATGATTGGCGATGACGTTCTGCACGTATTGTCGCGTTTCGCTGAACGGGATCAGCTCAATCCAAACGGCTGCCTCCATTGTCCCCGTTTCTGCAGAGGGGCGCCAACGGTTTGCACGTCGCGGCCCTGCGTTGTAGGCCGCTGTAGCCAGCGGGACGTTGTGCTCAAACTTGTCCATCAGGATTTTTAAGTAATGGCTACCCACTTTTAAGTTGGTTTGGTGCTCGCCCAGTTGCTTGGGATTAAAGCGCTGTAGCCCGATTTTTTTTGCCGTCCACAGTGCCGTGCTGGGCATCACCTGCATCAAGCCGTAAGCGCCAGCGTGCGAATGCGCGCGCACGTTGAACCGGCTTTCTTGACGAATCAAACCAAAAATCAAAGCGGGATGAATAGTCAATTCTTTGGCCTGCGCCAGAATGTCAACCTCAAACGGCTGGGGGTAGCTGTGCATGAACGAAGGTGTCGTTGTCATGCGTGTGCCTGCATGAATACAGCGGTTCCACCAGCCCGCTTGGCAAGCGATTTCAGCCGCTGCAAGTAAGTCACGGTCATTCATGCCGCCAGGCTGGTGCAGGGCGACTGCATAGGTCCACTGCCGTGAGGCCTCGGGTTCAAGCCCTAACTTAAACGCCACCAGCGCCGCGCGGATGTTGGGATCAGCGCCAACACGCTTTAAATCGGCTTTGCTTGGTTTGGGGCGGGTGTCATGAACGGCAATGGCTTGCCCGAGGGTATGGCGTGCCAGCAAACCGTAATAGTCGTCGTCTTTAGCAATGCGGTGCAGTATGGCCTGCGCATGGGCTAGCTGATCGGGCGCTATTGGCGTCCCTGCGGTGTGCGCCCGCGCAAGCCAATACTGCCAGCTGTTTGCCTGTTGTTGGTCTGCGCGCATGCTGTTGATGGTGTCTCGCACCATGTCCCAATCTTGGGCGCGCAATGCCGTGCGGACCTTCCATCCACGCTGTCTGTCTGTGAGGTATTGGTTATCGATGGCTTTGAAACGGGGGTGGGCGTCTGGCTCCGCACGCCGGGCCGCCCGAGCTGCGACAACAGCTTCAACCCATTGCCGCTGTGCGGTATTGAGGGTCGATGTCCAACGTGCAAATGCCGTTTCAAAATAGCGGCTATCGGTCGTCGCCAGTCGGATTAGCGCGAGGGTGATCCACTCGGTTGACGGGGCGTTTGCGCCCGAGCGCTCGAGCCATAAGTAAGGTTGTCCAAACAGGGTTTTACCTGCGGGTTCGGCCGCTTTGTCAATGAGGGTGAGGGCACCCAACATCGTCGACCGGCTCTCGATTTCTGCACCTTGGCGCGCACGCGCCCACAGCACATCGGTACTGATCTGCTGCGCAGTAACCAAGTCGCCGACTGCTTGTTGACAGCGGCGGTTACCCGGTGCCTCGTTCAACCACAGATCAATGATGGCCTCGTTTGTCACGGTATTGGTCTGATCAACCCGTCGATGGGCGCGCCACAAGCCACAGGTGATTTGATCGTCGTCGCGCATGCGGTAGCCGGTGTGCGCGTCAATCAAGGTTGCCCAATCCTCTCGGTCAATGAGTTGTAGCATCCAATCGTTGCGCAGCCGGTCCTCCCAGTAGGTTCCCGACCAGCGTTCCAAAAAGGCTTGAATGCTTGCAGGACTCGCCTCTTCCAGGTTGGTTTTGAGTGTCCAATAGGCGCCCAAGGATTCGAGCGGGTGACCTTTCAATGTGGGTAACAATGCATTGAGGCGTTTGGTTTGGTTCCGCGCGTATGCGGTTTGCATCGCCACTAGGTTTTTATCGGCGATACGGGTTGTATTCGCGCCCCACGATGCAACCGGGCTGATAAGCGTTAGCATGCTTACCAATAGACCCGTGCCCAGCGCATGACCAAAACGCTGCGGCCAGTTACTGGTGAAATCACGGGTGTGCGTTGAGAAGGACATGGATCAATTATGGATACAAGTGACAGTAATTCTCCGAAAAAATCAAACCTGACGTCGAACGCTGAAAAGTCATCTTGGCGGCGTCATTTGGTCGATCAACGTCAAAACATGGGGGACCATGAAGGGCGTTCGGATTGGCTACAGCGGGTCTTGCGGGTGTGGTTAGTCGAACGCACGGATACCGTGATTGGCGCCTACTGGCCGATCAAGGGTGAGTTTGATGTGTTACCGGCCTTGTTCCGTTGGCAAGAAGCGGGGCGCGAAGGCGACGCAGTGGAAGCCCCCATCCAACGTCGCATCGGCTTACCGGTGATGAATAAGACGGATAAAACCTTGCAGTTTCACGCGTGGTACCCCGGCTGCCCGATGGAGCCAGATGCTTACGGTATCCCCAAGCCCAAAGGCACCGAGGTTTTGGTGCCCACATTGTTATTTATTCCATGCGTGGGTTATGGCCCAGGGGGGTATCGTTTGGGGTACGGGGGTGGTTTTTATGACCGGACTTTGGCGCAACTCAACCCCCGTCCGTTCACGGTAGGTTTGGGGTTTGCGAATGCCTTTTTGCCAGATTTAGAGCCCGAGCCGCATGACATTCCATTGGATGCCATCTTGAATGAAAATGGGGTGGTTTGGCCAATGACAATGCCAAGTTTGGGGTCGCGTGACTAATTTTATTTTTGGAGTTTTTTATGGGTAAGGCATTTGCAAGTCAAGCCGACTTGACCGACAAGAAGATCACTTTTGAACAGTTGTCTGCGCACTGCTGGGCCTATACCGCTGAAGGTGATCCGAACAGTGGGGTGATCATTGGCGATGACGCGATCATGGTCTGCGACACCACGGCGACGCCTTTGATGGCAAAAGATTTGATTGCCAAAATTCGCACCGTTAGCGACAAGCCAATTAAGTATGTGCTGCTCACCCACTACCACGCCGTGCGCGTGTTGGGGGCCAGTGCTTACAAAGCCGAAGGCGCAACTGAAATCATCGCCAGCCAAGGCACGCTTGAGTTGATCCAGGAGCGCGGTGCGCAGGACATGCAAAGCGAGATGGAGCGCTTCCCACGCCTGTTCCAAGGCGCTGATTCCGTACCAGGCCTGACCTGGCCCACTTTGGTGATTGGTGGCGGCAACCCGGTTGCTGGCGAAGTACCTGGCAAGATCACATTGGACTTGGGCGGTGTGCAGGTGCAGGTTTGGCACCCAGGCCCTGGGCATACCAAGGGTGACACCATTGCGTGGGTAGAAGCTGAGGGCGTGTTGTACAGCGGTGATTTGGTTGAGTACGAAGCCGGTGTGTACACCGGTGATGCCCAACTCGCCGAATGGCCTGCGACCTTGGAGGTGTTGCGTCAGCTGAATGCGACGGCGTTGGTCCCTGGGCGTGGCGAAGCCATGAAGGGGACAGCTGGTGTGAACCAAGCCTTGGATTACACCAAACGCTGGGTGGAGACCCTGTATCGCTGTGGTCAAGAAGCGGCTGCACAAGGCATGGATTTGAAGGCGGCAATGGCGCATACCCGCCAGGCGATGGACCCTATTTTTGGCCATGTCTTCATTTACGAACACTGCTTGCCGTTTGATGTGACGCGCGCTTTTGATGAAGCGCAAGGCATTAAGCACCCCCGAATTTGGACCGCCGAGCGCGACAAAGCCATGTGGGATGCGCTGCAGGCGTAAATATGGGGATTTGTTAAAAAGAGTGAGCGCTCACACTTAAAAATAACTATATAAAACAAACACAAAAGCCTTGCTGCCTATTTTTGGGTAGCAAGGCTTTTGCGTTTTCAGTGGGATTAATTCCGTTCTTTTTACTTAAAAGTACTGTACATAAACACAGTATTTGGGTCATACTTCGTTCCCCTTTTTGGTTTTCGAGTTGATCATGTTATCCCCCGCTTTACCGCTAATCGCCCCGTCACTGAGGGCATCACTGACCCCGCCAAAAACTCGGACCATCCTTCCAACTGGGCTGGCCGAATTGGATGCCTGCCTACCTGGTGGGGGCTGGCCGCAAGGGGGACTGGTTGAGCTGGTTCAAGGTCATCGACCACACCCTTTTTGCCGACAGGCGGCCTGGTCGTTGTTGTTACCGGCACTGCAACAACTCCAGCGCCCATTGGTGGAAGGCGATGACACAAACCCTGGTTGGTTGGGGTGGGTGGGCGATGGAGGCGTATCGCCCTATGCCCCTAGTTTGGCTGCACAAGGCCTTGATATGCATCGTTTTATTTGGATCGTGACCAATCGTGGCGATACGCCGGTCGCAGCGGCATGGGCTGCTGAGCAGTTGCTGCGCTGCGAGTCGGTGCAGGCGGTGGTGTTGCAAGGGCTTGCCGCCACACCGCAAGCCCCATCGATTTTGAGGCGCTTGCACTACAGCGCACAAGCGAATGAGAAATACCTGTGGGTCATCCGGCCAGTGGCGGCCGCCCAGCAAGCCTCGCCTGCCGTCCTTCGCCTGCAATGGTGTGTGACTGACGAGGCGGGGTTGCACGTGGGTCTGCGGGTGTTGAAGGCGACCGGTCACCCCGTTGATCGAACGGTATTGATCCCTCAAGCCAGTGGTGCTTTGCAGCAGGTCTTGCAAGCGGCACAGGCCATGCGCCGGTGGCGCCGTGAAGAGGAGGCTGCGCATACCGCCATGCCTCAACGAGAGTACCCCCATGCTGTGGTTGGCCAGTCACCCCGCGCATTGGTTGCGTGAAGCGCTCGGCGACTTGCCGTGGCAGCACCAGCACCCGCTGTGGCAGGCGCTGGCGCCGCGTTTTGTCGTCTATTCACCGCACCTCTACACCTGGCCAGACACGCCTGATGTGTGGCTACTTGACTTACGCAGTGTCCAGCGGTTGTGGCGAGGTGACGTGTTACGGTTGGCCCATCAGCTTCAGGATGATTGTCACGCGTGGGCACCGACCTCTTTGACGGCGGCGCTGGTATTTGGCGTTGGTGACAGCCCTTGGCAAGCCGCCGCGCGCATGGCATGGGCCTTACACAGCGCTGCGTCGCCAGCGGGCGTGTGGTCAGAGCCCGACGTTGATGCGCTGCCGCTGTGGACCCTATCGCCACTGCGCAAAGCCCTCAAGCCGCTAGCAGCTATGGGTATTCGCCACTGGGGGGAATTACGGGCCTTGCCGCGCCCAGGGGTCATGCGACGTTGGGGACGCGTTGCCATTGATACCTTGGATCAAGCCTATGCCAAGGCCGAGACGCCGTTGAAAGCGGTGACCGTGCCCGATACGTTCAGCGCGCACGCAGATTTACCCGCACCAGTCAGCGACTTGACGGAACTCTACGAGCGGGGTGAGCAAATGGTGCAAGACCTGTGTGCGTGGCTGGCAGCCAGGCGCTGTGTTGCCACAGCGATTGAGTGGCGTTGGCGCAGCGAAAAGCGCCAAAACGCGCGCTATGCCGATGAGCCGATCGATACCCGTATGTTGCTACGCGCCAGTGAAGCCCACGCCGATCCTGCGGTGTGGTGGCGTCTGACGCAAACTCATTGGCAACAGCAGGTGTTGGGGCAACCTGCTGTTGCGGTGTATTTGACAGCTGTTGAGACTTATTCTCAAACCGATCACACGCCCAGTCTGTGGCGCCCCGTGCTTGGGCAATCGGCAGAATCGGTTGGGGCCTGTTTGGATCGCTTACAGGCTCGTTTGGGGGTTGATGCCGTCCGCATGGTCGCTTTGCACGATGCGGTTGCACCGGAAGCGCAGCAGCAGTGGCGCGCTTATGACCCCAGCGCATCACGCCGACGGGTATCCGCGCACAGGCACCACACACCCGTTGATACAACGGTTGATCCGCGGGAAGCGGCGTACCAAGCGCAAGTGACCCGTACCCAGGATGTGCAGTTGTTACGGCCGCCGTGGTTGTTGCAGACGCCGCAGCGGTTGCTTGTGCGTGAAGAGCGGCCTGTGGTTGGCGTACCGTTGCGCTTGCTGATGGGGCCTGAGCGCATGGAGTTGGTCGGCTGGTCAGAAGCGGAGCGACCCGCGCCTGTGGTCCGTGATTACTACGTCGCATGGAGCGCGAGCGCAGGGTTGTTGTGGGTCTATAAAACACAGACACCCTCACCGGACACCGGCACAACCGAGGTGCGGTGGTATTTGCACGGGTTGTATGGCTAACACAACCGCGACGCCACCCGCATACGCTGAGCTGATGGCATTGAGCCATTTCAGCTTTCAAGTGGGCGCTTCATCGCCTGAGGCATTGGTGACCCGTGCCAGCGAATTGGGTTATAGCGCTTTGGCATTGACCGATGTGTGCTCAGTGGCAGGGGTGGTGCGCGCACATGTGCAGGCGAAACAGCTGGGCTTGACGTTTTTACCAGGCGCCTCATTTACTTGGCCCGACGGATGGCGTTTGGTTGCTTTGCCCCAAAACATAACGGGCTGGTCGGCGTTGTGCCGACTGATTACACAAGCCCGTACGGGCACCATTCAGGGTGATGGGGTGTCGACCACGCCCGAAGATGTGCCAGTGGATGAAGAGGACCGAGTCGAAAAGGGCTTGGTCCGCATGCCACCTTGGCCACAAGTGGCGAGGCAACTCACAGATTGCGCGCTGATTCTGATACCCCCTCGTTTGCCAGTGGGAACCCCAACGACGACCCTTGACGCGGTTGCACAGCGCTTGACAGCCTGGCAAACGCAGGTGAGTACCCAGGCCCCTGCGCGTTTGTGGATCGGCGCGGTATTACACCAACAGGCTGATGACGATTGGTGGCAACAGCAACTGAAAATATGGGAAATCGAGACGCGCATTCCCGTAGTCTGTGTGGGCGATGCGCGCATGCATGTGCGCGCCAAAAAGCCCCTGCTTGACGTGGTGACCGCGATTGGTTTGAGGCGTCCGTTACGTGACTGTGGCAGTGCCTTGGTAGGCAACGCCCAAATGCATCTGCGACGGCGGTGGCACTTGGCCCGATTGGTACCGTCTACGTGGTTAACGCGCAGTGTGGCGGTGATGCAGTCATGCCGTTTCTCGTTGGACGACATCAAGTACCGTTACCCCACTGAATCCGTCGCGCCCGGGGAAACACCGACACAGACCTTGGCTCGGCTGACGCAAGCAGGCTTGCTGATGCGTTACCCCAGCGGTATCCCCGAGCGGGTTCAAGCGCAAATTAAACACGAGTTGAGCCTCATCAACGATTTGTCGTATGAGATGTATTTTTTAACCGTGCATGACTTGGTTCGCTTTGCGCGTGAACGCGGCATCTTGTGCCAAGGGCGGGGTTCGGCTGCCAATTCAGCGGTGTGCTACGCGTTAGGGATTACGGAGGTTGATCCGGCAAAAAGTACCTTGCTATTCGAGCGCTTCATCAGCCGTGCACGCAAAGAGCCGCCGGATATAGATGTGGACTTTGAGCACCAACGTCGTGAAGAGGTGATTCAATACATCTATCAAAAATATGGGCGTGACCGCGCGGCCATTACAGCCACTGTGATGACTTATCGCCCCCGTAGTGCGTTACGTGATGTGGGGAAAGCGCTGGGTGTTGATGAGCGATTGGTTCAGGCGTTTTGTAAAGCCCACCCAGGGATGTACGCACGCACCATTCAACAGGCCGCCTTAGACGAGGTGCTGGAACGCATTCAGATGACTGCGCAGACGCCTGCACACTATGCGCAGTGGTTACTGTGGCTTGATTTGGCGGGACAGTTAATGGGTGCGCCACGGCAATTGGGGCAACACTCAGGCGGCTTTGTGTTGACACAAGGACGCCTCACAGACTTGGTACCCATTGAAAACGCCCGTATGCCTGCGCGCAGTTTGATCCAGTGGGACAAAGATGACTTAGACGCCGTTGGATTGCTCAAGGTCGATGTCTTGGCCTTGGGCATGTTGAGCGCGATTCAACGCTGTTTAACGCTGGTCGGACAGCAGCGTGGCTTGTCAGGGCCCTTACCCATACAGGCCATCCCTGCCGAAGATCCAGCGACTTACGAGATGCTGTGTCGCGCCGATAGCATTGGGGTTTTCCAAGTTGAGAGTCGTGCCCAAATGAGCATGTTGCCTCGTTTAAAGCCCCGTTGCTTTTACGACTTGGTTGTTCAAGTGGCGATTGTCCGACCTGGTCCCATTCAAGGCGGTATGGTCCATCCCTACCTGCGTCGCCGCCAAGGGATTGAGCCGGTCTCGTACCCCGGGCCGGCCTTGAAGCAAGCGCTAGGGCGAACGCTGGGGGTCCCTATTTTTCAAGAACAAGTCATGCAGATTGCCATGTTGGCGGCAGGCTTTACGGCTGAGGAAGCTGATCAATTGAGGCGATCCATGGCCGCATGGAAACGCAAAGGCGGGGTGGAGAAATTTTATGACCGCATCGTCTCAGGGATGGTGGCACACGGTTACAGCGTGGCGTTTGCAGATCAAATTTTTCAACAAATACAGGGTTTTGGTGAGTACGGGTTTCCAGAAAGTCATGCCGCCAGCTTTGCCTTGTTGGTCTATGTCAGTGCATGGCTAAAGCGTCATGAGCCCGCCTGTTTTTTGGCCGCCATGCTGAATAGCTTGCCCATGGGGTTTTATGGCCCTTCGCAGTTGGTGCAAGACGCGCAGCGCCATGGTGTGACTGTGTTGCCTGTCGATGTAGTGCACAGCGACTGGGACAGTACTGTCGGTGCAGACCAAACCGTGCGGTTGGGGCTAAACCGGGTATCTGGCTTGTCGGAGCGCGGTGCACATCGTTTGGTGATGGCGCGCAGTGAAGCGCCGTTTGCGTCAGTTGCGGATTTAGCTGAACGAGCGGCTTTAAACCAGTCTGATATCAATCATTTGGCGCAAGCGGATGCGCTACACAGCTTGGCAGGCCATCGGCGCTTGCAATGGTGGGCCAGTACCGCAGCCCATGACCGCGTCGCTGCATTAGGCGGTGCGGCAACCGCCGTGTCGGCAATCGATGCAGAAGATGCTGCCTCGTGGTTGCCTGAGGCCAGCGTGGGCGAAGCGGTGGTACAAGACTATGCCAGCACGGCCCTGAGTTTGCGAGCGCATCCCGTGGGTTTGTTGCGCGACCGGTTGGCGGCAAAGCGTTTGATGCCAGCGGCTGTATTGCATACCTACCCCGATCGGCGGCTTGCCCGTGCTGCTGGGCTGGTTACCGTGCGGCAACGTCCGGGTACGGCAAAAGGGGTGTTGTTCTTAACGCTGGAAGACGAGACAGGTGTCGTCAATGTCGTGGCTTGGCAAAGCCTACAAGCACAACCCCAGCAGCGCCACGCGTTAATGGGGGCACGCTTGTTGGCTGTTTATGGGGTGTGGCAACGGGATACCGATGTCCGAACCGGAGAGCCGGGCCAAGTGATGCATCTCATTGCGAAACGGGTGGTCGACCTGAGCGATTGGCTCAGCGAGCTGACCACCCTGGAGTCAAAACCTTTGCGCTACCCTACGCACGAATTCCATTAACGCTGACCAATTTAATCGAGTCATCCAAGAGCGTTAATGCGAGGGTGTGTCACAATTTTTTTGATTCATTTGATTAGCTAAATGAACTTTACGCGTGTTCGCTGCTGCGATGGCTTCATTGGCGTTAGCCGCAGTGCCTAGAATCGCTGGCCAAAAAAGTAGTGCCCTGGCGACATTGCCGCCCGTTACCGTTTTTTCTTTTTCAGCATCAACTCTTAGCCGTTCCGCGTCGGCAAATTCATTTTGTAGTTGTGGACAGGTCAGGCCAGAATCACCCGGTTTGACGGTTTGAACAACGGTTGGAGATGCACAGGCTGTTAGAAGCGCGACGGTGAAAATAGTAGTTATTTTGAATTTATTTTTCATTTTTTTGGTACTTAAAAACAAAATTATAAAACCAAAATACTAATTTATTTTAAAAACTATTTACTTATGTTCTTAAGGTGCTGGAAGCACAGCCTTTGAGCCTGATACAGGCATCGGCGATTACACGAGTCTTGGCGTTGGTTTGTCGGCAGACTGAGGTCATGGCGGATGCACGACCCAGTCATTGCCGTAGAGCCCAGACTTCGAGGGGAGGTCTGGTTTTTAAACTCACAACCGAGCTCGCTGTGATGTAGCCCCTGCTCGATTGTGTGGTGGGATAGCTGTTAGATTCCTGCAGCAGCGCGTAGGGTCGCGGCTTTGTCGGTACGCTCCCACGTGAAGTCGGGTTCGTCACGACCAAAGTGGCCATAGGCGGCGGTACGCTGGTAGATGGGGCGCAGCAGGTCCAGCATTTGAATGATGCCTTTGGGGCGCAGGTCAAAGTGCTCGCGAACGAGCTCAGCCAGACGCTCATCAGAGACCACACCTGTGCCTTCGGTGTAGACCGTGATGTTCATGGGCTGCGCTACACCAATGGCGTAGGCCACTTGGATTTGGCATTGACGCGCCAAGCCAGCTGCCACGATGTTTTTGGCGACGTAACGCGCAGCGTAGGCCGCAGAGCGGTCTACTTTT
>Ga0255758_10004839_pt1 | contig 11263 bp, 11 predicted proteins | sample 011ome_24_FD_179958 | JGI IMG/M metagenome (GOLD analysis project Ga0255758, IMG submission 179958) | Coastal salt marsh microbial communities from the Groves Creek Marsh, Skidaway Island, Georgia - 011513CT metaG (version 2) | ecosystem: Environmental > Aquatic > Marine > Intertidal zone >...
TTGTGGCGTAAGGGTATAAAAAGAGACGGATCTTGCTGTTTAGCGAGAAAAACGTTTCATGGATGAAAGTTTTCAACGGATTGAGGTGGAATATGCTTGTACTGACACGACGCGTGGATGAATCGATTCGTATTGGCGATAATATCCGCATTACAGTGGTCAAGATCAAAGGAACGCAGCAAATCTGCGTCGGGGTGGATGCGCCTCGTGATGTGCCTGTGTTGCGTGAAGAGTTGCTTGTTGAGCGCGCAGAGGTGATTGACGAGCCAGAATCGTCAACTTCATAAATCCTGCCAATCCTCTGGCCTGTTCGCGTATCATGGGGGTTTTAGTCATGCGCGGATAGTCTAGTGTCTCCACAGCCCCTGTTTGTTATCCGTCCGGGCCTGTCGCTTTGTCTCGTCCGCCGCTGGCTATCAGAGCAGACCGAGCACCAATTCATCGCCTCTCTCGATGAAACGCTTCAGTGGACCCAAGGTTCAATCCGTTTATTTGGTCGTGAGATCGATGAGCCTCGATTGACCGCCTGGTGTGGTGATGTGCCCTACACCTATTCTCGTCGTCAATTAGCAGCAAAACCTTGGCCGCCAAATCTGCAGCATTTGAGAGAGCAGCTGCATACCGTCACCGTTCAGTTAGGTATCACCACCGCTTTTGGCTTCAATCACTGTTTGTTAAATCGCTACAGATCGGGTGATGACTCCATGGGGTGGCATCGAGACAATGAAATCGAGCTCGGAGATCAGCCGGTGATTGCATCAGTCTCACTGGGTGATGCTCGCCGATTTCGTTTACGGTCTCGACAATCTCCAACGACTCATCCAATGACATTTGAATTGGGTCATGGAGATCTGTTAGTGATGTACGGTACGACACAGCATCATTGGGAACATGCCCTGTTAAAAACGCGCCAAACCAAGGGTCCTCGAATTAACCTCACGTTTCGATCGGTGGGTCAGCGATGAGTCGACGCGTCCTCTGTGTGTTACATCAGGCGCATTCGACGACCGGGCAGGTTGGGATTGCCCTGAAACAACTTGGTCATCAAGTCCAAGTAGTACGGCCTCTCGTTGGGCAGCAATTGCCTCGACAAATTGAGCGGTTTGACGGTCTGGTGGTCTTTGGTGGACCGATGAGCGCAAATGACGATCAATTGTTGGGTATTCAGATGGAATTGCAATTGATCGAACGTTGGATGCAGCTGGATCGTCCGGTTTGGGGTATCTGTCTGGGTGCACAGTTGATGGCTCGGGTATTGGGTTCCCGCGTATTTACCCATCATCGGGATCAAGTTGAAATTGGATGGTATCCAATCAAGCCCCTGGGGCAAGGTAAGCAAATCTTTGGTTCTTTGAGCCGCGTCTATCAATGGCATCGTGAGGGTTATCATTTGCCTCATGGTGCGACTCGACTAGCATCTGGCGTGGTTGATGGTCATTTTGAGGAACAGGCGTTCCGGGTGGGTCACCATGGCTTGGCGACACAGTTTCATCCGGAGATGCATCCTCGTATGATGAACCGATGGCTTGCGCGGGCAAGTCATATGTTGGAGTTACCAGGTGCGATGAATATCCATAATCATCGAGGTGGACTGACTCGTTACTATCCGAAGCAGTCTCGTTGGTTAAAGCAGACGTTACATCGTTGGTTAGAGTCGGATCTCTAGATATCCGAGCCAAAGATTTAAACGCTGCGGTCGATATTCACAAGGGTACGGACGTTTACTCATCAAAGGTTTGGCTTCGCATGCATGGCTTGTTGTTACTCACTGCTCTACTGACCTTGGCATTGTTGGTCTATGGGCTGTATCGGTTAAATCAGCGCCTGATGCGACTCGAGGCGAAAAAGCGCCAGATCGCATCAGAGAAAGCCGCGAAAGAGCGAGCGTTAGCTCCGCTTCAGAGTGACAAGAGCGTTGATATTTTCCATGATTTGGAAAGCGAAGCGCTCTTCTACGCAATGACCGGCGATGCTCATCAGGAGCTTGAGTTTTCAGAGGATGCCCGGAAGCGATTTGAATTGGTCATTCGAAAGCACCTTCTTGAAGTGCTCGAAAAAGCCAAGAACGGTGAGCGTTCTTTGGATTCTGAAACGATGATCCGAACCTTACGTGGTCCAGTTCGATCCTGGCTGCCCCAGGATATTATCAGTTCACTCCTGATTCAGGGTGGGATATTGGCGAATGACCCCAATGACGAACGTGCCAAAGAATCCATTCGGTCAACCATCGATCGCTTGTATCTGCAACTGGGCTACCAGACTCCGGAGGATGTGTTAGGTCTTGATGATCAAACGACTGACCCATCTGAAGAGACGACTGATGAGCCGAAGCGCCCGCCTGGCGCTGACGGGTACATGTAACAAAAACTTCATTTGCGATTCCTCATTTTTATCTTATATTTTTATAATTATTGAATTATTGAATTATTGAATTATTGAATTATTGAATTAAGGGGTTCGATCATGGATACGATAGCTGCAGTGCGTTGTTTTCAGGCCATTGGTCAGGCGCATCGGCTAGAGATGTTTCGGCAACTGGCAAAAGCCGGTGACACAGGGATGACCGCTGGTCTGATTGCTGAAGTGTTAGATCTTGCTCCTTCCCAGGTGAGTTTTCATTTGAAGGAATTAGAAGCATCAACACTCTGCTTTGCTGAACGGGAGGGGCGTTTTATTAGATATCGAATCAAACCTGTCGCCGTCCGGGATTTATTGGACTTTTTATTGGCCGACTGTTGCCAGGGTCGCCGGGACTTGTGTTCGCCTGTGTTGCAGCAGTTAGAGCACAATTATCGTTAAGGAACTTGATGATGCGAATAGGGATTAATGGACTCGGCCGAATCGGTCGATTGGCAATTCGAGCGTTGCAAAACCAACCAACCATGGAGTTGGTCCATGTGAACGATATTGCCGGAGATGCGGCTACTCATGTGCATTTGCTGGCATTTGATTCGGTCCATGGGCGCTGGGATGTCGATATGTCAGGCGTGGATGATCGTTTGGTCATTGATGGCCGAGACATCAAAGTGACCTCAGAGAAAATACTCGACGCGGCAGATTTCTCAGACTGCGATTTGGTCTTGGAATGCACCGGTAAGTTCAACACGGTGGATGCGCTGAAGCCCTATCGCGATCAGGGCGTGCAGCAAATTGTGGTTTCTGCACCGATCAAGGTACCAGAGGTTTTAAATGTTGTGATGGGTGTGAACGACAGATTGTTTTCGCCGGATCACCACCCTATTGTGACGGCGGCAAGCTGTACCACGAATTGTATCGCGCCTGCCATTCAAGTGATCCATCAAACATTTGGGATTCGTCATGGCTCAATCACGACGGTCCATGACATTACCAATACGCAGACGATTCTTGATGCTCCGCACAAGGATCTTCGCCGCGCGCGAGCTTGTGGGATGTCGCTGATTCCGACCACTACGGGAAGCGCAACTGCGATCGCAGAGATTTTCCCTGAGCTCAGAGGGCGGTTGAATGGCCATGCGATTCGTGTGCCTTTGGCGAATGCTTCGATCACTGATTGCGTTTTCGAATTGCAACGAGCGGTCACAGTAGAAGAAGTGAATCAGGCGCTCAAACATGCCGCCAACAACGAATTATCTGGAATTTTGGGCTATGAAGAGCGCCCGTTGGTGTCGATTGATTATAAAACGGACCCACGCTCAAGCATCGTGGATGCGTTATCGACCATGGTTGTGAATGACACGCAACTGAAACTCTACCTTTGGTATGACAATGAATGGGGGTATGCCAACCGTTTAGTTGAATTAGCAGCCTACACCGGAGCTGTGCGTGGACTCTAGGTTACGTGATTATGCAGTGATCACTGGGAATTATTGGGCGTTCACTGTCACTGATGGTGCGCTGAGGATGCTGGTGGTTCTGCATTTTCACACCTTAGGGTTTACGCCCTTTGAAATTGCCTCGTTGTTTTTGTTCTACGAATTCTTCGGCATTGTCACAAACGCTGTCGGTGGCTGGCTGGGCGCCAGGATTGGTTTGAATCGAACCATGCAAATCGGTCTGTTGTTGCAGATCGGCGCTCTTGCCATGTTGCTGGTCCCGGAAACTTGGCTCACTGTGATTTGGGTGATGGTCGCTCAGGCAATCTCTGGGATTGCGAAAGACCTGAATAAGATGAGTGCAAAGAGCTCCATGAAATCGATCGCTCGCGATCAGGATTCCGGCTTGTATCGGATCGTTGCGTTTCTCACCGGCTCAAAAAATGCACTGAAGGGCGCGGGCTTCTTCATTGGTGCAGTGTTGTTATCTTGGTTGGAGTTTCAAGGCGCGATCGCGGTGATGTTGGCGATGTTATCGGTGGTGTGGGTGATGAGCCTTTTGCTGCTTCGTCAGGAGCTTGGCGTCATGAAAGCAAAGCCAAAATTCAGTCAAATTTTTTCGAAATCGGAGGCGGTCAATCAGTTGTCTCTGGCGCGCTTTTTCTTATTTGGTGCTCGAGATGTTTGGTTTGTCGTCGCGCTTCCTGTGTTCCTTCACGAAGTGTTGGGCTGGGATTTCTGGCAAGTGGGTGGTTATTTGGCAGCCTGGGTCATGATTTATGGAATGATCCAAGCAGCAGCACCCAAACTGACAGGCCGGTCGCAAACGCCTGATGTGGTCGGTCAACAATTGGTGGTGTTCGGCGGATGCTTGGCGCTAACCCCGGCTACTATCGGGTTGGCACTTTCCTATGGTTGGTCGCCAGTCTTTGTTGTGACAGTTGGCTTACTGATCTTCGCGTTATTATTTGCGATGAATTCAGCACTGCACAGTTTCTTGATTGTCCGTTTTGCGCGGGATGAAGGTGCCAGCCTCGATATTGGTTTTTACTACATGGCGAATGCGGGTGGTCGATTAGTGGGGACGGTTGGCTCAGGCGCTCTCTATCAATGGATGGGATTGGAGGCCTGTTTATGGGTGTCAGCAGGATTAATTGCCGTGGCCTCCGTTGCTGCGATGTCTTTGCCGAAGGGCGAGGTGGGCACCGCCTAAGCAGTGCCCTAACCGTTACACTTCAGGATTAGCTTTAATTCGATGGATTGCCAAATCGGCGCCATCAAATTCCTCTTGTTCAGAGAGACGTAACCCCAGTGTCTGACGAATGACGCCGTAGATGATGAGTCCGGAAATCACAGCGATTCCGACTCCTGTGATGGTCCCGATGAGCTGGGCCATGAACGAGACGCCGCCAAGACCCCCAAAGGCTGTCGTTCCAAATATACCGCAAGCCAGTGCTCCCCAAGCGCCACAGACACCATGCAGTGCCCACACGCCCAACACGTCATCGAGTTGTTTCTGTTTGGAACACCACACAAATAGCCAAACGAACAGGCCGCCGGCAACCAGACCAGTCGCCAAGGCACCGAGTGGATGGAAAACATCAGATCCGGCGCAGACAGCAACTAGGCCAGCCAGTGGGCCGTTGTGGATAAAGCCAGGATCGTTTCTACCAATGATAAGGGCAGCCAGTGTGCCACCAACCATTGCCATGAGTGAATTCACAGCAACCAAACCACTGATGCCCTCGACCGCCTGTGCGCTCATGACGTTAAATCCGAACCAGCCGACAGTCAGAATCCAAGCACCTAAGGCAAGAAAAGGAATCGAGCTTGGCGCAAAAGAAATGATCCGTCCATCGCGAATACGACCTCTCCGTGACCCGAGCAAGAGGACTGCAGTCAGCGCCAGCCATCCACCCATGCCGTGCACCACAATGGAGCCAGCAAAATCGTGGAAACCAGTCCCGGTGACATCTTCAATCCACTGTTGGAATCCGAAATTTCCATTCCAAATCATGCCTTCGAACAGAGGATAAATCAGAGCCACGATCACGACGTTCGCAACCATCATCGGCCAGAATTTTGCGCGTTCAGCGATACCTCCTGAGATAATCGCTGGAACCGCCGCAGCAAAGGTTAAGAGGAAAAAGAATTTGACCAGCGCAAACCCGTTACCATCCATCATTTGATCGGCGCCGACAAGAAATCCGGTTGCATAGGCGACTTGGTAGCCGATAAAGAAGTAAGCGAGTGTGGATAGCCCAAAATCAGTGAGGATTTTGACCAAGGCATTGACCTGATTCTTATGACGAACCGTACCAACTTCTAAGAAGGCAAATCCCGCGTGCATAAAAAGTACCAGAATGGCACCCATCAGTAAGAAAAATGTATCCGTTCCAGCAACAATTAAGTCGATGCGTTCAGCTAAGCCCGTCAGAGTCGGCTCCATAAAGTCTCTCCGTTTTATGCACCAATTTAGTGCAATTTTAGTTAAAAACCATCCTCCGTGCACAATCTTAGTTCAGAGTGCGCGGATTTGGTGCGAAATTTCTGTCGTGTCAGAGGTTGAGCGAAATGTGTGCCAAAAAAAGGCGGGGTGAACCCCGCCAAAGATCGCAACTGGAAGGCTTATGCAGCCGTTTGTTTGGATAGACTGTGTTTCATCCAAGACAATGTGGTATCGAGCATTCGGTTGGAGAATCCCCATTCATTGTCATACCAGGCCAAGACCTTGGTGAGATCACCAAGCACTTTGGTGTGGTTCAGATCCACAATGGAGCTCGCCGGGTTGTGGTTAAAGTCCTGGCTGACAAGTGGTAACCGATTAGTGATGAGAACGCCGTCCGGACTCCCACCTGCCGCCTTCTGAATCGCCTGATTGACTTCTTCCGCTGAAGCCTTGGTTTTCAGTCGGCAGGTGAGATCCACCAATGACACATTGATGGTCGGAACCCGCACTGCCATGCCATCAAGGCGTCCATTGAGATGAGGCAGTACCAGACCAACCGCAGCTGCAGCGCCGGTTTTGGTTGGAATCATTGAGTGCCCAGCAGCGCGAGCACGATAAACATCGGTATGATAGACGTCGGTCAACTTCTGGTCATTGGTGAACGCATGGATCGTGGTGATCTGACCGTCTTCGAGGCCAAAGGCATCGTCTAGTGCCTTGGCTAGGGGTGCTAAGCAGTTGGTGGTGCAACTGGCATTGCTGATCACTTGCATCGTGTCAGTCAACAGGTGGTCGTTAACGCCATACACGATGGTTGCATCCACATCGTTTGCGGGGGCGCTGATAATCACTTTTTGGGCGCCCGCTTTGATATGGGCGAGGGCCTTGTCTTTACTGGTAAAGAGTCCAGTGCATTCATAGACCACATCGACATCTAGCTCACGCCATGGCAGTTGATTGGGGTCTGCCACAGCGAGTACCTTGATTGGATGGCTAGCAATCGTAAATCCATCATGAGATTGCTCGACATTGAACGCAAAGCGTCCGTGAGTGGTATCAAATTGCAGCAGATGTGCATTGATTTCAGGGCTCCCGAGATCATTAATTGCAACCACCTGAATCTGATCTTGTATATTTCTTTCATAAAGCGCTCGGAGGATGTTGCGTCCGATCCGCCCAAATCCGTTAATTGCTACTCTAATCATGTCATTATGCCTATGGTTTTGCGTGCAATACTTCATTTATGTTTGTAATATTACGTAAATTTACGAAAAAATAACGGAATCTGCAAGGGAGATTTTGGTGTTATCGCAAATTGAATCCTCACTTGAGCAATTGAGTCGATCAGAGCGCAAGGTGGCAGCCTACGTATTGGGTGACGCGCCTGCGCTATTGTCGATGTCAATCGCGCGTGTGGCGCAGGAAGCGTCCGTATCTGAACCCACGGTCAATCGATTTTGTCGGACTTTTGGCGCCACGGGTTTTCCGGACTTTAAGCTGAAGCTTGCGCAGAGTTTGGCGAGTAGTCCAATGCTGACCACGGCGATGGTGTCGGAGTCTGATGCCATGCCTGAGATCTTCTCGAAGCTCACTGATAAAGCAATCCGGTCGGTGCAGGACCTGAAATCATCGATCGACGTCTCAACGCTCGAACGCGGCGTAGATCTATTTTGCCAGGCGAAGCAGGTCGCTTTCTTTGGTATGGGTGCGAGTGGTTCGGTTGCGCGCGACGCGCAACACAAGTTTTTTCGGTTTAACGTGCCTGTCGTCGCCTACGAAGATGGCTTGATGCAGCGGATGCATGCGTCTGCTATGAATACGGGGGACTTAGCTGTTGTTATTTCGCATACCGGTAGAACGCGAGCAATGGTTGAGGCTGCAACATTTGCGCGAGAGGCTGGTGCGAGTGTTTTAGCTCTTACTCGAACAGACACACCGTTGGCACGCATTGCGACACTCACGGTTCCTGTCGACGTGGATGAGAACACGGACCTCTACATTCCGATGGTTTCTCGACTGATGCAGCTGCTGGTGCTTGATATCTTAGTAACCGGTGTCGCTCAAAAAAGAGGAGCTGATTTCCAGCCTCATCTCGCTCGCATCAAGCAGGCCATTGACGGGACCCGCTTACTGGACTGAGAAATCTTTTCCTAAGAATAAAATCTTGTTAAATTACGACAAATTGATCACTTCAATTTAAAAAACAGGGAACAGTAGAGTGCGTCGAACCAAAATTGTGGCCACGTTAGGCCCAGCATCAGACCGCCCGGGCGTTTTACGGCGACTACTGGAGGCTGGTGTTGATGTGTGCCGGCTGAATTTCTCTCATGGTGCTGCCGACGATCATCGGCGGCGTGTTCGTGAAGTTCGAGAGATTGCCAAAGATATCGGTCGGACCATTGCGATTTTGGCTGACCTTCAGGGACCCAAGATTCGCATCGCGCGCTTCAAAGACCAAGCTGTTAATTTGAAGGTCGGTGCGCAGTTTGTACTCGACGCGCAATTGGGTTCAAACGATGGTGACGAAACACAGGTCGGTTTGGACTATCGAGAGCTTCCTAAAGATACTCACCCAGGCGATCTTCTGTTACTTGACGATGGTCGAGTCGTTTTACGCGTGGTTGACGTGAAAGATTCTCAGGTTATGACGGAAGTCATCACTGGCGGGAGACTTTCCAACAACAAGGGAATCAATAAAAAGGGCGGTGGCTTGTCTGCGTCCGCGCTAACAGACAAAGATTACAGTGACATGGATGTCGTGGCCGAAATCGATGCAGATTTCGTTGCGATCTCTTTTCCACGAGACGCTGAAGATATTCATCATGCCAGGACAGCTCTTCGACAACGGGGTTCCCATGCTGATTTGGTTGCCAAGATTGAGCGAGCAGAAGCGGTTGCCTCTGATGAAGCGCTTGATGCTCTGATTTCTGCTAGCGACGCTGTAATGGTGGCACGCGGCGACTTGGGCGTCGAGATTGGCGATGATCGGTTAATCGGCGTACAGAAGAAAATCATTGCGCGTGCGCGTGCCTTGGACCGCCCAGTCATTACCGCAACGCAAATGATGGAGTCGATGATTTCGAATTCGATGCCAACACGCGCCGAAGTTTTCGATGTGGCCAACGCCGTGCTCGATGGCACAGATGCGGTGATGCTGTCAGCGGAGACAGCAGCCGGTGACTATCCCGTTGAGACCGTGTTGGCAATGGCGAAGACAGCCGAGGGTGCTGAGCAGACCGATCAGGCTCAAGCGCTGGGGGCTCGGGTTGAGGCGCAGTATGACCGGCGAGATGAAGCAATCGCCTTGGGTGCAATGTATATCGCCAACCATTTGAAGAAATTGGCTGCGATTGTGTGCATCACTGAGAGTGGATCAACACCACTGTGTATGAGCCGCTCCGGCGCCAGCCTGCCAATTGTTGCGTTGTCTGTTCAGCCAAAAACATTGGCTCGGATGGCGCTTTTCAGAGGCGTTATTCCATTAGCTTTTGAACCCCCGACGGATCAGTCGATGAGTCTTGTCGACCAGCTTGTTGTGAGACAGGTAGCTGATTCATTAGAGCTCCCTGAAGACAGCCAGGTCCTGTTGACCAGAGGTGATCGTCTGAATCATCCGGGTGGCACGAGTACCTTGAAAATCGTATCTATCGAAGAGGCAAAACGAATAAAAGATGGTGATTGAATCGAGAATACCTAAAGAAGCAGAGATACCACCTACTGACTTTATCATTGTTGGGGGTACGGGAGATCTCGCGCTTCGTAAGATTTTCCCCGCACTGTTTCATCGATTCTTGGATGGGCAGATTCCGGAGAGTTGTGCCTTAATTGCGGCGGCTCGTAACGCTCTACCCAAGGCTGATTTTCTGACACAACTAAAGCCATTTTGTGATGAGGTAATCAGTAAGGACAACGAGACAGACTGGGATGCGTTTGCGGACCGGATACAGATAATCGGGTTCAATGTCAAAACTGGTGAGGGCGCTGAAGAAATCGAAGCTGCCTGCCTTGCGACCGCTGCCGAACCGCGTGTCTTCTACTTTGCGATATCACCGACATTATTCGCAGACGCTTGCCAGACACTTGAGCGGACAGGCCTCAAAACAGAACAAACCAGACTGGTTATCGAAAAACCAATGGGTCACGATCTAAAGAGCGCTGAAGCGCTTGATGACTCGATCTTAGCGGTCTTCGATGAGCGACAGATTTATCGAATCGATCATTATCTCGGTAAAGAAACTGTCCAGAACTTGATGGCATTGCGTTTTGCGAACTCGATCTTTGAATCACTCTGGTCTAACGCTCACATCGATCATGTCCAGATCTCCGTCGCCGAGGAAGTGGGTGTGGGTTCTAGAGAGTCATACTATGACGAATTTGGCGCCCTCCGAGACATGGTTCAAAACCACTTACTTCAGTTACTGTGCTTGGTTGCTATGGAGCCCCCATCGAGGTTTGTCGCTGACCAAGTGCGCGATGAGAAGCTCCGAGTGCTTCGTGCACTACAGCCAATCACGCATGAAAATTTTGATCGATGCGTGAAGTTAGGCCAGTACACCAAGGGGTCGATTAAGGCAAAATCGGCAGAATCATATGCCGATGAAGTAGGGCGAACTACTGAAACTGAAACCTTTGCTGCACTGCGTTGTGAGATCTCGAACTGGCGCTGGTCGGGAGTTCCCTTCTACCTGCGAACCGGTAAGCGACTAGCCGGGCGAGCTAGTGAAATCGTAGTCACATTCAAGCGTCCACCTCATAATATTTTTGAGGACAGAGTTCGTGCGGGTGCCAAAGCGATGGAGCCGAATCGATTGGTGATTCGGTTGCAGCCTAATGAAGGTTTGAAGCTCTGTATGACCAGCAAAGAGCCGGGTCCCGGTGGTATGCGATTATTTCCCGCAAGCCTCAACCTGTCATTCAACGAAACCTTTAAGACGCGGTTACCAGAAGCCTATGAGCGGCTGTTAATGGATGTTGCCAGAGGGAACCAAACACTCTTTATGCGGTCGGATGAAGTTGAGGC
>Ga0255758_10004859_pt1 | contig 11232 bp, 10 predicted proteins | sample 011ome_24_FD_179958 | JGI IMG/M metagenome (GOLD analysis project Ga0255758, IMG submission 179958) | Coastal salt marsh microbial communities from the Groves Creek Marsh, Skidaway Island, Georgia - 011513CT metaG (version 2) | ecosystem: Environmental > Aquatic > Marine > Intertidal zone >...
TATTTTTAGATTATATTTCTATAAATAAAATTGATTTAAAAAAATTAAAATTAATCATTAAAGGTATTGTAAAAGGATGTAAATTGTCTAGTTGCGAATTAGTTGGTGGTGAAACAGCTGAAATGCCAGGCACATATGAAAAAGGTAAATTTGATATTGCAGGTTTTGCGGTTGGGATTGTTGGTAAAAATAAAATTTTAAGTAAAAATAAAATTAAAAATAATGATTTAATTGTAGCTATACCCTCAAGTGGTCTTCATTCGAATGGATACTCTTTAGTACGTTATCTTCTTAAACAAAAAAAAATAGATATTAAAAAAAATATTTTTTTAAAAAAAGAACTAATTAAACCAACTAAAATTTATGTAAATGAAGTTTTAAAATTGATAGATAAAAATTTAATTAATGGATGTGCCAATATAACTGGAGGGGGTTTAGCTGATAATATTAAAAGAGTTGTTCCAGATAATTTCACAGCTGAAATAAATTTAGACTTAATAAAAACATCTAAAATTTTCAAATGGCTTCATAAAAAAGGAATATTGGATAAAGAAATGCTTAAAACTTTTAATTGTGGTGTTGGTTTTTGTTTAATCATTAACCCAAAAAAGTTAAATCAAATTAAACGTTATTTTACAAATAATTATAAACCTTATGTAATAGGAAAAATTACTAAAAATTTTAAAGAAAAGGTTAAATTAAATGGCTCAATTAACTGGATCTAATAAAATAAATATAGCAGTTTTTATTTCAGGAACAGGCAGTAATTTAAAATCTCTTATCAAATTTTCAAAACTTAAAAAATCACCAATAATTATTAAACTGATTATTTCTAATAATTATAAAGCAAAGGGTTTACAATATGCAAATATTTACAAAATAAAAAAAAAGGTATTTGATTTTAAAAACACTTTATCTGAGAAAAAAGTTATTAATGAACTAAAAAAAAGAGATATACATTTAATTTGTCTTGCAGGTTTTATGAAAATTTTATCGAAAAATTTTATTAAAAATTTTAAAGGAAAAATTCTTAATATTCACCCCTCCCTTCTTCCGAAATATAAAGGATTAAATACTCATGAAAGATCAATTAGAAATAAAGATAAATATTCAGGTTGTACTGTGCACTTTGTAAATTCTAGACTTGATTCTGGAGAAATTATTATTCAAAAAAAAGTAAAAATAAAAAAACTTGATACACCTAAAACCTTAGCAAAAAGGATTTTAATCCAAGAGCATAAATTATATCCAGCTGCTATAATAAAAGTGCTTAGTCTTTAAAAAAGAAATCTATTTCAATTTTTGCGTTTTCAACACTGTCAGATCCATGTACAGAGTTTTTATCAATAGAAATCCCATATTTTTTTCTGATAGTTCCTTCTTCAGCATCATTTGGGTTAGTGGCCCCCATTAATTCTCTATTACCCAATACCGCATTTTCTTTTTCAAGAACCATAACTACAATTGGTCCAGAAGATAAATAAGTGCATAGATCGTTATAAAATGGTTTTGTCTCATGAACCTTATAAAATTTTTCAGCTTCTGATTTTTCAATTTGAATTTTTTTTTCTTTTACAATTGAAAAACCTTTATTTTTAAACATTTCTTTAATTTCATTATCTAGATTTCTTTCTACAGCATCTGGCTTAATAATTGATAATGTTTGTTCAATATTACTCATAATCATCCTCTACTAGTTTATTTAATAATCTTACACCGTAACCTGTTGCACCACCCGAATTTAATGCTCCACCATATTTTGAAAAAGCCATACCAGCTATGTCTAGGTGTGCCCAAGGTGTTTTATTTAAAACAAATCTCTGTAAAAATTGTGCTGCAGTTGTTGAGCCTGCTCCACCAACGTAATTAATATTTTGCATATCAGCATTTTTAGAGTCTATCAATTTATCAAAATTTTTATGTAGTGGCATTCTCCATAATTTTTCATTTACCTCTTCCCCTACTTTAATTAATTGATTTGATAATTTATCATCATTTGAAAACAAGCCAGCATATTCAGATCCAAGAGAAACAATAATTGCACCTGTGAGTGTTGCCAAATCAATCATAAATCTTGGCTTAAAATTTTTTTCTGTGAAGGTAAGTGCGTCAGCTAAAACCAATCTGCCCTCAGCATCTGTATTTAATATTTCAATTGTTTTACCACTATATGATTTAACTATATCCCCAGGTCTTTGAGCATTTCCACCTGGCATATTTTCTACAAGTCCCACAACACCAACAGCATTAATCTTAGCTTTTCTTATAGCTAAGTTTTTCATTAAACCAACTACTGTAGCTGAACCTGCCATATCATAAGTCATATCTTCCATAAACTTTGCGGGCTTTAAAGAAATACCACCTGTATCAAAACAAACACCCTTTCCAACAAATGCTAAAGGTTTAGAGTTATTTTTTGCTCCATTCCATTCCATAGTGACAAGATAAGATCCTCTAATACTTCCTTGACCAACTCCAAGTAAAGCATTCATTCCAAGTTTTTTTAATTTTGTTTCATTATATATATTAATTTTTAATCCAAATTTTTTAAGTGAACTTATTCTTTTTACATATTCGTCAGGATGTAAAATATTACCTGGCTCTGAAACAAGATCTCTTGCAAGAAAAGTTCCTTCTTCTAAAGCATGAAATCTTAATTGATCCTGTGTAGATATTTTATTTTTATTTCCAACAACATTTATAGAAATAGTTTTTTTATTTTTTTTTGATTTATAAATATTAAATTCGTATGATTTTAATTTTATTCCATGTAAAAAATATCCAACAAAATTTCTTATCTTACTATTGATAGTATCTGAATTTACTACATAATCCTTTTTCTTATCATAATTTATATAACCATGAAATTTAGCACCTAAATTCTCTATATCAGAAGTTTTAATATCTTTCTTAATTGATGCTAAAAATATTGTTTTTTTTGAGTTAATTTCAAAAACAAGCAAATCCTTATTTAGGTTACTATTTTTTAACAAGTCCGAAATGTATGAAAATTCCGAATTTGAAATATATTTTTTTAAACCACTAATATTGAATTTTTCATCAACAAATAACACAAGGTTTGATGAAACTTTATTAGAACTATTATGTTTATAATTAATTTGAACTGTCATAAATTTTAAATACACTCATTTAGAGTTGAGTGCTATATATTGTCAAAATAACCGTATTTCAATGAAAAAATTAATATTTAGAAAATTTTTACTAGATGTTTTTTTGAGTTTTATAGTATTAATAATTTCTCTTTCAGTAATTGTTTGGGTTATTCAAGCTGTAAACTATCTTGATTTTGTCTCAGAAGATGGGCATGGTTTTAAAGTTTATTTTTTATATACATTGTTAAATTTTCCAAAGATTTTTTCAAAATTGTTTTTAATATCTTTATTTATTTCATTGTTTTATATCATACTAAAATATGAGAATGATAATGAGCTATCTATTTATTGGTCTGTAGGGATTTCAAAAATTAACTTTATTAATAAAATTCTTATTTTTTCTATAATGTTATTGATAATACAATTTATTTTTAGTTCATACATTTCTCCTAAATCACAAGATATGGGTAGATCTTATATTAGAATGTCTAATATTGATTTTTTCCCATCACTTATTAAAGAAAAAAAGTTTATTGATACACTGTCTAACTTAACAATATATGTTGATGAACAATCAACTGATAAAAGAAAATTTAAAAATATACTAATTAAAGATCAAGAAAAAAATCTTAATGAATTTCAAATAATAGTTGCAAGTGAGGGTGAAATTATTACAAAAAATAATATAAATTTTTTGATTTTAAAAAAAGGTGAAATTTTTTCTAGTAACAACAACAAAGATTTTTCAAATTTTAAATTTGAAAATTTTGAATTCAACCTTTCAAAATTTACCAGCAAAACAACTGTTATACCCAAAATACAAGAAAATAAATCTAGTAATATAATAAAATGTTATTTGAACAATTTAGATCTGAATAAAAAATTTTATATTAATTACGATGAACTAAGATGTGATGAGGGTAGTAAAAAAGAAATAATTCAAGAAATGTTTAAAAGGTTTTTTCAACCTATTTTTATTCCAGTCTTATGTCTTATAGCATGCATACAAATAATGAATAATAAATTTAATAGTTATTACACATTTTATAAAATATTAATTTTTATATTTGGTTTTATTACATTATTTATTTCAGAAATTTTAATAAAATATACAGGCAATAATATTACTCAAGATATAATTATTTCTTCATTTCCTGTTTTTATATTTTTATTAACTTATTTTATAATCTCAAAAAAAAATCATAGTTAATGAAGATTTATATTAAATATATTATAAATAGTTTTGTTAAATTATTATTTTTAGTAAGTTCTATATTTTTTATTTTAGTTTTATTACTTAATTTATTTGAGGAGTTGAATTTTTTTAAAGATACTAATGAAAGTTTATTTTATCCATTATTATTAAATATTCTAAATGCACCATCAATCTTAATTAATATATTTCCTTTTATATTTTTAATATCAACCCAATTTTTACTTATCAATTTAATTGAAAAAAATGAACTTATAATCTTAAAAAATTTTGGTATAGATAACTTAAAATTGATAAGTGTTATATCTATGGTTTCATTTATTGCTAGTTTGCTAATAATTATTATATTTTATAACTTTTCAGCAAAATTAAAACATTTTTATCTTGATATAAAAAATGATTTTGCAAGTGATAACAAGTACCTAGCAGTTATTACTAATAATGGAATTTGGATTAAAGATGAGATTAACGATAAAACAAGCATAATTAATGCTAATTTGATTGAAGGAAATTTTCTAAAAGATGTTGTAATTACACAATTTGATGACAATTTTATACCAAAAAAATATATTTATGGGAAAAATATAGATATTAAAAAAAATCAATGGGTAATTGATAAAGCAATCATTACTGAAAATAATATTAGAACAATAAAAAAAGATTTCTTATTTCGATCTAATTTTAACTCTGAAAAAATTAACACTCTTTTTTCAAATTTAACATCGTTAACCATATGGGAGCTATTTGATCTTAAAAATGAGTATATTTCTATAGGTTATTCAATTAAAGAAATAAATTTACATTTACAAAAAATTTACTCTTTTCCTATTTATTTAACAATATTAACCATTTTTGCTTCGGTGTTAATGTTAAATGCACCATCTAACAAACCAAAATTATTTTATTTATTAATGGGTATATTTGTTTCTGTATTAATATTTTATATTAATCATTTTTCATCTTTATTGGGAGCGAACAATAAACTTCCTGTTATAATATCAGTTTGGTTGCCTCACGTTATTGTTTCTATCTTAACTGGAATTGGTATGGTGAGGATTAATGAAAAATAAAAATCAAATTATATTATCTTATTTATTGATAATATTATTTTTTAATATTGCTTATGGTGATGAAAAAATTGATTATTCAAGTAATTCGATAAAAATTTCAGAAAATGGTAAAATTATAACTGGTGAAGGTAATGTTCAAATTATCATAAATGATAATATTATTATTAACTCTGAAAAATTTAATTATGACAGAGAGTCTGGTCTATACAAAATATTAAACAATGTTCAATTTAAAGATAATATAAACAATATTAAAGCATCAGGATCTGAGTTTATTTTTTCGGTATTTGAAAATAAAATTCTATCAAAAAAAAAATCTAAAATTATTTATAAAAAAAATTACGACATTGATCTCAATAACTTTAAATACGATATTTATAATAAAAAAATAAGCTCTAATAATTTTGTTAAAATTAAAGATAATGTGAATAACTATTTTGAATTGTACGAATTTTTATTAGATTTAGAAACAAGTAATTTTTTAGGTAAAGAAATAAAGTTTATCGATTATCAACATAATAAATATTTTTTAAATGAAGTTAAGATTAATACTGATGAAGATAAGCTTTATGGTAAAAAAATTAATTTTCTTGATAATCAAAAAAATAAATATTTTTTAAATGAAGTTATGATTAATACTGATAACAAACAACTTTATGGTAAAGATTTAAATATAGAATTTAATAAAACTTTATTTGGAAATAATAATAATGACCCAAGATTGAAAGCAAAAAGTGTCAAAATACAAGAACAGTCCTCTTTTTTAAATAAGGGAGTATTCACTTCATGTAGCAAAGATAATGATTGTCCTCCATGGAGTATGTATGCTGAAGAGATTGAGCATGATAAAGTTACACAAACAATAAAATATAAAAATGCTTGGTTAAAAATTTATGATATACCAACCGTTTACTTTCCAAGATTTTCTCATCCAGATCCAACTGTTAAGAGAAAATCTGGTTTTTTACCTCCAACATTTAGTAACTCAAAAAACATTGGATCTTCAATAACTATTCCATATTTTCATGTACTGTCTGAAAATAAAGACATGACATTTAAACCAAAACTGTTTCTTAAAAACGAAATCGTTTTGCAGAATGAATACAGACAAGAAAACAAAAATAGCAGTCATACAGCTGACTTTAGTATTGCTTTATCAGATTTCCTTTCTTCAAAAAATACAACCAAAGCCCATTTTTTTTCAAATTCAAAGTTTGAATTAAGCAATGACTTTTTTAATCAAAACAATATTGAGTTAAATTTAGAAAATGTAACTAACGATGAATATTTAAAGGTTTATAAAATTGAAGGGGATCAAATTAACATTGACACAAATACTTTACATTCTTTCCTGTCATTTGATACTGAAAAGAATGATATCGAATTCTACACATCGTTAGAAGTTTATGAGGATTTATCAAAAGACAAACAAAGTAGACATGAATTCATTTATCCAAACTACGTTCTTCAAAAGAGTTTTTTATCTGAGGAAGGCAATAATTACTCATTAAAATCATACGGTAATCAAAGAAAATATAACACAAACATATATGAAGGAGTTATAATAAACGATTTAGAAATTAATACCATTTCAAAATTTTCATATAGAGGTTTTGCAACTAACTACAAAATGCTAATCAAAAATACAAATATTGATGCAAAAAACTCAAATAAATATAAAGATAAATTTGAACAAAGTTTAGGGTCTATAATACAGTACAATAGTGAATTACCTTTAAAAAAAGAAAATGAAAAATTTATAAATAATTTTACACCTAAAGTTGCCATCATGTATAGTCCTAATAAAACAAAAAATTTAAGTTCAGATAATCGAAGAATTAATACATCTAATATCTTTTCTATTAATAGAATTGGAAATAATGAAACTATTGAAGGTGGAAGTTCATTAACTTATGGGGCAACTTTTAATAAAACAAATAAAGAAACCAATCAAGATACTTTAAATTTTGAAATTGCATCACTTTTGAGAATTAATGAAAATCCTGATTTATCTACTTCAAGTTCAATTGGAAAAAAAAATTCAGATTTTTTTGGAAATATAGAAATACATCCTAATGAAAATTTATCTCTAAAATATAATTTTTCTATCGATAACAATTTTGATAAAACTAACTATGATAGTATTTCAACAAAATTTAAAATTAATAAATTTGTAACTTCTTTTGAATATTCTGATGAAAAAAATAATTTAATAAATGAAAGCTTCACATCAAATTCATCTTCATTTGAAATTGATGAAAATAACAGTATTAGTTTTAATACAAGAAGAAATAATGAAAAAAGTGCTACTGAATTTTATAATTTAATTTACAATTATAAAAATGATTGTTTGATTGCATCACTAAAATTTAAGAAAGAATTCTATAAAGATTCAGATATTGACCCAGAAAAGGAAATTTTCTTCACATTAAGTTTGATACCTTTTGGTGGTGTAACAACAGGAAATTAATGAAAAAAAAATTATTTTTTTATTTATTGATTTTTCTTTATTTGAACATAGGACAAGTAGGTAGTCTAGAAAATAAGATAATTTTAAAGATAAATAATAAAATAATAACAACATTTGATATTGAACAAGAGACGAAATATTTAGCAGTTTTAAATAAAAACTTAAATAAGATAGATCAAAATAAATTCGAAATATTAGCAACAGACTCGATCATCAAAGAAAAAATTAAGGAAATCGAAATAACAAAATATTTTGAAATAGAAAAAACTTTAAATGATAAAAACTTAAAAAAGATAATAAAAAACCTTTATCAGAATGCTGGCTATCAAAGTGAAGAAGAATTTAAAAATTATTTAGAATTACTAAATCTTAATTATAAATTAATAAAAAGAAAAATAGCGATTGAGATGTTGTGGAATAATTTAATATTTAGAAAATTTATTAATCGTGTTGTTATTGATAAAAAAGAAATAGAAGATAATCTAGATAACGAAATAAAAAATATGAGTTTTTCAAGAAATTTATATTTATCCGAAATAATAATTAAAAACTCTAAAGATTTAGAGATAGAAAAAATTTATTCAGAAATTTTAAAAAGTATTGAAAATATTGGATTTGGAGCAACTGCAAATATATTCAGTATATCAGATTCTGCTAAAATCGGTGGAAAAATAGGTTGGGTAGAGGAAACTTCTTTATCAAAACAAATATTAAAAAATATTATTAATTTAAAAAAAAATCAAATATCAAAACCAATAAAAATTAACGAAAATTTTTTAATACTAAAAATTGATGATTTAAAAATTAATAAACAAGAAATAGATAAAAATGAAATTTTAAAAAATAGAATTTCATATGAAAAGAATCAACAACTTGAAAGATTTTCTTTAGCTTATTTTAGTAAAGTAAAACAGAACATACAGATAAATGAATTTTAAGCCAATACTAATTATGCATGGAGAGCCAAACAGTGTTTTTTTGGAAATTTTTTTTAAATCAATTAAATTTAAAAAATTTAAAAGTCCATTGATCATGGTTTGCTCACAAAAGATAATAAAATTTCAAATGCAAAAATTAAAATTTAATAAAGAAATCAATATAATAAACCCTTCATCAATTGATAAAATGAAATTAGATAATAAAAAAATTAATATTATTGATATTAAATATAATAAAGATGTAAATTTTAATAAAATTACTAGTAAATCAAATGATTATATAAAAAATTGTTTTGAAACATCTATTGAAATTATAAAATCTGGAATTACAAATAAGTTTATTAACGGACCTGTTTCAAAGAAATCTTTTTTAAAAAAAAAATTTTTAGGTATCACTGAATACTTAACCAAAATGAATAGTGTCAAACAAAGTGCTATGCTTATTTATAATAAAAGATTATCTGTTTGCCCAATTACAACTCATTTACCTTTAAAACTTGTAACTAAAAATATAACAAAAAAAAAAATTGAGGAAAAAATATATTTAATTAATAATTTTTATAAAAAAAAGATAGGTTTTAAACCTAGGATAGCTGTATTAGGATTAAACCCTCATTGTGAAAGTATCAGTAGTATTAATGAAGATGAAGAGATAATAAAACCAACTATAAAATATTTATCTAAAAAAAAAATTGATGTTAAAGGACCATTTTCAGCAGATACTGCCTTTTTAAAAGAAAATATAAGGAATTTTGATGTTGTTGTTGGGATGTACCATGATCAAGTTTTAACTCCTATAAAAACATTATATGAATATGATGCAATTAACATAACCCTAGGGTTACCTTTTATAAGAATTTCTCCTGATCATGGACCTAATCATAGGATGCTAGGGCAAAATAAGTCAAATCCTCTAAGCTTAATTAGAGCAATAGAATTTTTGGATAAATATTGATTAAAGCAAAAAAAAGTTTAGGTCAAAATTTTCTAACAGACAGAAATATTTTAGAAAAAATCACTAATCTAGTAACCATAAAAGACAAATATATTCTTGAAGTTGGGCCTGGGACAGGAAATTTAACTTCCTTTATTTTAAAACAAAATCCAAAAAAATTAATTGTAGTAGAAAAAGATTGTGATTTGGCAAAAAATCTTCAGGAAATATTTGTTGATAAATTAACAGTAATTAATAGGGATATTTTAGAAATTGATGAAACAAATTTATTCAATAATAAAATTACAGTATTTGGCAATCTTCCATATAATATCTCGACTGAAATACTAAGTAAATGGATAATCAATACTGCTGATATATTTTGGTTTGATCATCTAATTTTGATGTTTCAAAAAGAAGTGGCTGATAGAATTATCGCTAAATTTAATACTTCAAACTATGGTCGTTTATCAATTTTATCAAACTGGAAACTTAATATTAAAAAAATTTGTGATATCAAGCCTTCATCTTTTACTCCACAACCAAAAATAATTAGCTCACTATTATTTTTTTCACCTAAACAAAATTTTTATAAATTTAAAGACCCAAAAAATTTAGAAAAAATAACTAGAGTTTTTTTTAATCATCGAAGAAAAATGTTAAAAAAACCTTTTAACCAATTATTTAATGGTGATCAAAAAATTATAAATAAACTTAAAATTGATTTGAATTTGAGACCTCAAAATTTAGACTTTGATAAGTATTATCAGCTTACAAATGAATATGAAAATCTAAGAAGTTAATTTTTCAATATGATTTCTTATATATTCCAAATCATAATCTTTCGATCCGTTAGAAATTTCAGCATTAATTAAATTAGTAATTCTAAAATAACAATTTTCTAAATTATCATTGATCACTACATAATCGTAATTAATCCAATGCAAAACATCTCTTCCAAATTGCTTCATTCTTTCTTCAGCAATTAATTTATCTTTCATGTCTCTGTTCGACAATCTTTCAAATAAAACTTCTTTGCTTGGAGGTAAAATAAAAAATGTTATTAGCTTGTAATCTAATTTTTTATTTTTAATCTGGTCTGCACCTTGCCAATCAATATCAAATAGAACATTTTTACCTTTATTTAATTTATCGATAACAGGTGATCTAGTTGTCCCATAAAAATTACTAAATACTTTTGCGTATTCAAGAAATTCTTGGTTATTGATTAATCTTTTAAACTCATCTTCATTGACAAAATAGTAGTCTTTATTATTAACCTCATTTGGTCTTGGATAGCGGGTTGTATGTGAAATAGAGATTTCGAAATTATCTATTTTAGACAACATTTTAACTAATGTGGTTTTACCCGCTCCGGAAGGAGAGGATAAAACAATCATTACGCCATCATTTTCTGAGGGCATTTAAATTATTAGTTCGCTTTTCCTTCGATAAACTTAACTGCATCACCTACAGTTAAAATTTTCTCAGCTT
>Ga0255758_10004865_pt1 | contig 11223 bp, 12 predicted proteins | sample 011ome_24_FD_179958 | JGI IMG/M metagenome (GOLD analysis project Ga0255758, IMG submission 179958) | Coastal salt marsh microbial communities from the Groves Creek Marsh, Skidaway Island, Georgia - 011513CT metaG (version 2) | ecosystem: Environmental > Aquatic > Marine > Intertidal zone >...
ATGCGTGTTGGTATCGAAATAGCTTTTGGTGCCGTCAACTGACACCTCTTGCAGCAAACCCGCGTCGCAAAAGGCGCGCAAGGTATTATAAACGGTGGCAAGCGATACTTTCTCGCCCAAATGTTGGGTTTGCTCGAACAGGCTTTCGGCGGTCACATGGCGATGACGACCGTCGCCAATCAACGCCTCTGCCAAGATCATTCTTTGGCGCGTTGGGCGTAACTCTGATCGGCCAAGCCAATCTTTGGCGCGGGTCTGTGGTGTCATGTTTCATTGCCTCTGCTTGCTTGCCTTTTAATTAAAACATTTCGGACACCATTTTCAATGGTTTTTCACGCAATTCCCATGTGACAGGTGACGAAGGCTTGCAAGACATGGGATACGGGTGCTAGAGGAATGGGTAAGTATTGAAATAGCACAGGGAAATAAACCTTATGTCCAACTTTCCATCCAGCTTCGACCGTGAAGACCTGTTGAAATGCGCGCGCGGCGAATTGTTTGGGCCCGGGAATGCACAATTGCCTGCGCCACCCATGTTGATGATGGATCGGATTACCGAAATCAGCGGTGATGGCGGAGAGCATGGCAAAGGTCATGTGATCGCAGAGTTTGATATCACGCCAGACCTGTGGTTCTTTGACTGCCATTTCCCTGGCAATCCGATTATGCCCGGCTGTTTGGGTCTGGATGGATTGTGGCAGCTGACTGGGTTTAACCTTGGTTGGCGCGGCTGGCAGGGGCGCGGATACGCACTTGGTGTGGGCGAAGTCAAATTGACCGGCATGGTGCGCCCAGACCGTAAAATGTTGACATATCGCATCAACTTTACCAAAGCGCTGCAAACCCGCCGTTTAACAATGGGCGTGGCCGACGGCATCGTCGAGGCAGATGGCGAAGTGATTTATCAAGTCAAAGACATGAAAGTCGCCCTTTCAGAATCTTAATAGGCCAAACAAAAAGGAGAACCCCATGCGCAGAGTCGTGGTGACAGGTTTAGGCGTTGTTTCGTCAATCGGAAACAATGCAAACGAAGTATTGGCCAGTTTGAAGGCGGGCAAATCAGGGATCACAGCCAACGCAGATATGGCAGAACGCGGTTTCCGCAGCCAAATCGCGGGCAACATTAAATTGGACGTGACCGATCACGTGGACAAACGCACATTGCGGTTCATGGCGCCAGGTGCGGCCTATGCCTATATTGCGATGGAACAGGCGATTGCAGATGCCGGGCTTGAGGAAAGCGATATTTCGAACCCGCGCACCGGTTTGGTCGCCGGATCAGGTGGACCATCCACATCCGCCATGTTGGCCGCGCATCAGGTGGTTCAAAATTCAGGGTCACCAAAACGCATTGGGCCTTTTGCTGTGCCAAAATGCATGTCCTCAACCATTTCGGCCAATCTATCGACCGCCTATAAGATCAAGGGCGTGAATTATTCGATCACCTCAGCATGTTCAACATCGTTGCATTGTATCGGCAACGCATCTGAACAGATCATGTTGGGCAAGCAAGACATCATGTTTGCAGGTGGTGGCGAAGAATTGGATTGGACGCTGTCATGTCTGTTCGATGCAATGGGGGCAATGTCGTCGAAATATAATGATACGCCCGAAAAAGCATCCCGTGCTTTCGACGCAGACCGTGATGGATTTGTGATTGGTGGCGGCGGTGGTATCGTTGTGTTGGAAGAATTGAACCATGCCTTGGCGCGTGGCGCGAAGATCTATGCCGAAGTCACGGGCTATGGCGCGACATCTGATGGGCATGATATGGTTGCGCCATCGGCGAAGGCGGCGAACGGGCGATGCGCATCGCATTGGACAGTTTGGAAGCAGGTCGCAAAGTGGGCTATATCAACGCCCATGGCACATCGACACCTGTCGGGGATGTGGGAGAGATTGAGGCCGTGCGCCGTGTCTTTGGCAAAGGGTCAACACCACCGGTCAGTTCGACAAAATCTATGACCGGTCACAGCCAAGGGGCGACAGGCGCGCAAGAAGCGATTTACTGTTTGTTGATGTTGGAACATGACTTTATCGCACCGTCGATCAATGTTGAAACCTTGGATCCCGCACTTGATCCATCGGAAATTGCGACGAGCTTGGTGGAAAATGCTGGGCTTGATACGGTTATGACAAATAGTTTTGGATTTGGTGGAACCAACGGATCCATGTTGTTGTCAAAGTATCGCGGATAAGTGAGGGCTTGGGAGGGCTTTGCCCTCTTGGCCACACTGCGTGTGGCCAATTCACCCAGAGTATTTTGACAAAGATGAAAGATTATGAGGTAGGGGTAGACGATGCAGCTGTCTGGTAAACGTGGTTTGGTGATGGGCGTTGCAAACGAGCGCTCGATCGCTTGGGGTATTGCAAAAGCCTGTGCCGAGGCAGGCGCGGAATTGGCCTTTACCTATCAAGGCGAGGCGTTTGGGTCACGGTTGGTGCCTTTAGCGGCGTCTGTCGGGTCAGATTTTATGGTCGATGTTGATGTGACAGATGACGCGTCCTTGGATGCGGCGTTTGATCAATTGAAAGCACGTTGGGATACGATTGATTTTGTGATCCATGCGATTGCCTATTCGGACAAGAACGAATTGACAGGGCGGTTTGTGAACACGAGCCGCGCGAATTTCAAAAACTCGCTCGATATCTCTGCATATTCCTTTATCGAAGTTGCGCGGCGCGCGCATCCGATGATGGTAGAACATGGCGGGACATTGATCACTTTGACCTATCAGGGGTCAAATCGTGTGACGCCGTTTTACAATGTGATGGGGGTGGCGAAGGCCGCGTTAGAGGCCACGACGCGATATCTGGCGAATGATTTGGGGCCTGATGGGATCCGTGTCAATGCAATCTCGCCCGGTCCGATGAAGACGCTCGCGGGGGCGGCCATTGGCGGGGCGCGCAAAACCTACAAACATACGGATACGAATGCGCCTTTGCGTTCCAACGCAACGCTTGAGGCGGTTGGGGGGACAGCCGTTTATCTGATTTCTGATGCGGGTGCCTGCACCACGGGTGAGATTATTCGTGTCGATGGTGGCTATCACGTTTTGGGGATGCCGCAGCCGGAAAATATCTAACGCAGAGTTGTTGGGATACGATACAAAAAAGCCCGCCATTGGCGGGCTTTTGTTGTTTCTGACGCGACATGCTTAGAGTGGATCGCCAATCAAGCTTGACCCGCCGCTTTTGAAGTCACCATAGATGCCGGTTGGTTCCATCGTATCGTCACAGACAGAGCGTCCATCCGGTGTACGACGCGCGTCCATGTAACCTTCGACGCCGTCGTCGATGATCCAATGTTGACATCCGTTCGGGTCAACCCAAATCCCAGCTTTTAATTCAGTCAGAGGTTTTGAATCGGTTCCAATATCACGGGTTTTGTCGGGACCAGCCGCACCGCCCAGTTCGCAGGCTGAGAGTGCCATGAGGCTGACGCCAAGAGTAATGTGAAGTGCTTTAAATTTCATGACGGACCCCATTACTGTACGCAGACGATTTCAACGCGGCGGTTTTGCGCCATGCCTGCAGATGTGTTGTTTGTAGCGCGTGGCTTGCGTTCCCCGTAACCCAAAGATTCAGTTACGGTTACGCCAGCTTCGCGAGCGATGCGTGCAACAGCGTCCGCACGGTTTTGAGATAGACGCATGTTATATGCATCCGAAGCGCGGCTGTCGGTGTGTCCAGAAATGGAAAAGGCGCGCGCATTTGCCGAACGGAAAAATTCCATGAGACGAGCGCGACCAGCCGTTGAAATTGCATATTTGTCGGTCGCAAAAAATTGGTCAGATGACAATACGCCACAGGTATTACCGCGTTTACACACAGGTAATCCATCGCGCGTTAAATGGGGGCTCATATACCCTTCTGCGCCATCGTCCATAACCCAATGTTCGCACCCATCCGGATCTACCCAAATTGTCGGAATATACCGTTCGCCCGTTGATGTCAGGGCTTGTTGTGAAAATGCAGGGCCTACAATTGACGCCATACCTGCCACTGCGATGATCGCAGCTTTTAAAATTTTATTGATCATTCCCACCATAATCTCCTCGTGTACCCTCACGCCATTCTATCTTTAATTCGGAGCAAATTAGTATAGTTTTAGCTAAAAGACATATTTTTTTATTCGATAGTGTTATTATTTGACATTCTCGCAACAAAATCAACGCAATCCTCGCGCTCTTTGTTTTCAACACGGAAACAAAGTGGGGCTTTTTGAGGAATTGAGTTGAGCGCGTAATTAATTCAACGGCATCCGGTGTTAGACCAGATCGCCATCCAACGAATTTCGGTTGCTTTTGGTGATTCGAACGCGTCGAATATCGCCTGCTTGGACCCCGTCCGCTTTGACATGAACAGCGTGCAAATATTCGGATTTTCCGACCATTTGGCCTTCAAATCGACCGGAGCGTTCGAACAACACAGATACATCGCGGCCGACCATGCTGTCTTGGATGGATTGTTGTTGCTCTGCAATCAACGCCTGAAGGCGTTGCAGGCGATCGGACTTCACGTTTTCGTCTACCTGATCGCGTTCGGCTGCGGGGGTGCCGGGGCGCGTTGAGTATTTGAATGAAAACGCTTGGCCATAGTTAACCGCGCGGATGAGGTCCATTGTGTCTTGGAAATCTTCTTCGGTTTCTTCGGGGAAGCCAACGATGAAATCACCAGACAACAAAATGTCAGGACGGGCCGCGCGAATGCGTTCGATCAGGCGCAGATAGCTGTCGGCATCATGGCTGCGGTTCATGCGCTTCAAGATCTTGTTTGATCCTGATTGAACGGGCAGGTGTAGATAGGGCATCAGTTTGGAACAGGTTCCATGTGCCTCGATCAGGTCATCGGACATGTCGTTTGGATGGCTTGTGGTAAAGCGAATGCGTTCCAGCCCGTCGACTTTGTCCAATTCCCAAATCAACTGCGCCAAGGACCATTCCCCGCCATCAATGCCGGCACCGTGATAGGCATTCACGTTTTGACCCAGCAAAGTGATTTCGCGCACGCCGCGTTCGACCAAATCGCGCGCTTCGTCCAAGATACGCGCCGCAGGGCGGGATACCTCTGCACCGCGTGTATATGGCACGACGCAAAAGGCACAGAATTTGTCACAGCCTTCTTGAACGGTTAAAAATGCGGCAGGTGCACGTTTTGCCTTTGGGCGTGCTGTCAGGTGTTCGAATTTATCGTCTTCTGGAAAATCGGTATCGATTGCCTTTTTGCCATGGCCTGCTTGTGCTTCAAGCTCGGGCAGACGGTGGTAGCTTTGTGGGCCGACGACCAAATCGACCATGGGTTGACGGCGCATGATCTCGGCGCCTTCGGCTTGGGCCACACAGCCCGCAACGCCAATCTTTAGATCGGGTTTTTCGGCCTTTAGGTGTTTGTAGCGCCCCAATTCGGAATAAATCTTTTCGGCGGCCTTTTCCCGAATGTGACAGGTGTTCAACAAAATCATGTCTGCATCATCGGGTGTATCGGTTTCAATATATCCCGCACCGCCCATTGCTTCTGCCATACGTTCGCTGTCGTACACGTTCATTTGGCATCCGTAGGTTTTAATAAACAGCTTTTTGGGCGCGGTCATCGTTGCAGTCCTAACACGTTCATGATCAGCGCTTGCTATACCAAAAACTGTCTGACTTGCAATGCGTGAGGTTTTGCAGATAGTGAAAAGACAAGAATTAGGGTGTGCAAAATGGATTTTTCTGGTCTCAACGAATTTATCACGGCCCAAGGGGCAAGTTTGAAAAAGGGCCCGATTGCCATCATTTTCGTCGAAGATGATGTCGAAGTCGAATCCACACTCGCGCATCACATCGCCTTGGGGTTCAAACAGGTGTTGGTACTTGCGCCACGCTTGCCCGATATTTCGGATGATGTGTTAATTGACGTGACCACGATTACATTTGATCCGTTTCAAAAATATGCCGTGCGTGATGCGATCAATCTGTTGATGCCTCATATGGCAGGGTCGTGGGTCTTTACCTGTTTTAATGCCGAGTATCTGTATTTTCCTTTTTCCGAATCTCGGAGCTTTGGCGAACTCGTGGAGTTTCACACCGAAGAACGCCGTGATTCTATGTTGACCTATGTCGTTGATGCCTATGCGCGGGATTTGACACAGGCCCCAGATGGGGTGGATCGCGAAAATGCGTTTTTGGACAAGGCGGGGTATTATGCCTTGGCCCGACCAGACCCCGAAACGCGCCATCCCAAGGAACGGCAATTGGATTTTTTCGGTGGGCTCAAGTGGCGATATGAGGAATTCGTGCCCTATGAACGGCGCAAAATTGATCGCATCGCAATTTTCAAGGCGCGCGCAGATTTGAAAATGTCCGAGGATTTTTGCTTTTCCGATGAAGAATATAACACCTATGCCTGTCCTTGGCATAACAATATTACGGCTGCATTGTTGTCATTTAGAACGGCAAAAGCGCTGCGGCGCAATCCGACATCGCGCGAAGCAATTGATGATTTTACATGGGTGAATTCTGCGCGTATTACATGGACGTCGCAACAGCTTTTGGATTTGGGATTGATTGAGCCGGGACAATGGTTTTGATCGGTGGTGTGTGAAATTTTTGTGACGTGTGAAACTAGTGCTTGCGTTTGGTCAAAAGCGTTGGCACCATATATATACATTGTATAGGAGAGTTGCGTGGCGCACGGCACACTGACGCATCTAATCGATGCTTCGACGGCAGGACAAGTAACATTGGATTTTCCCGATAATCGGTTGATGATCGAACTTTGCGGAGAATTTGATAAAAACCTAGCCAAAGTTGAACAACAACTTGCGGTTCAAATCATCAGGCGCGGCAACCAAATCGAGATTTTCGGCGAACCAGAGGCCCGCACCATTGCCGGCAAGGTGTTAGAAGCCCTTTACAATCGTCTGGAAAATGGAAAATCGGTCGAATTTGGCGATGTGGATCGCGAATTGCGGATGACATCTGCGCCAGAACTGGCGAAATTGGCGGATGATCAGCTTGAGATGTTCTCGGGCGGCAATGTCGAAATCAAAACGCGTCGCAAATCTGTTGAACCGCGCACTGACGCGCAAAAGGCCTATGTTCATTCCTTGATGAACAATGAATTGGCCTTTGGTATCGGCCCTGCGGGCACAGGTAAAACCTATCTTGCGGTTGCTGTTGCCGTAACCAAATTCATTTCGGGCGAGGTGGATCGCATTATCTTGTCACGCCCTGCGGTCGAGGCTGGTGAAAAACTGGGCTATCTTCCCGGTGATATGAAGGACAAGGTCGATCCTTATATGCAGCCGCTCTATGATGCGTTGAATGATTTCTTGCCCGGGAAAACCTTGGCGAAGCTGATCGAAGAAAAACGTATCGAAATTGCGCCGCTTGCCTTTATGCGTGGTCGTACTTTGGCGAATGCCTTTGTGGTGCTCGACGAGGCACAAAACGCCACAGCCATGCAGATGAAGATGTTTCTGACCCGTTTGGGCGAAGGATCGCGCATGGTGATAACGGGTGACCGATCACAGGTCGATTTGCCCCGTGGTGTCGTGTCGGGCCTGACCGAAGCAGAGCGGCTGTTGAAATCGGTTTCTGGTATTAGTTTCAATTACTTCACTGCCAAAGATGTTGTGCGCCATCCGCTTGTTGCTGCGATCATCGAGGCCTATGACGAAGACGGCCGCAAGGCGATGATCAAACGGTTTGAAAAGCGCGACGCGGAATGACCGTCGACATTTTATTCGAAGATCCACGCTGGCAAGACATTGATTTGCAACGTTTGGCTGAGGTTGCTAAAAACGCAACACTGCGTCATTTGGGATATGACGCGGAAACCTTTGGCTGCGATCTGTTGGCCTGCGATGATGCACGTATTGCGGATCTGAACGCCGAATTTCGGGACAAGCCCACGCCCACCAATGTGTTGTCTTGGCCGTCAGAGGAACGCGGTGCCGATGTCGATGGTGATGACCCCGATCCGCTTGATCCCGAATGGGATGCCGAGTTGGGGGATATTGCCATTTCCTATGACACCTGTCATCGCGAAGCGGCAGACGCGGGCAAAGCCATGTCGGATCACGTTACACATTTGATGATACATGCCGTTTTACATTTATTGGGCTATGATCATATTCGTGACCAAGATGCCACGTTGATGGAAGAAATAGAAGTTCATATACTTGGCAAACTGGGTATAGATAACCCATATATAGTAGACTAATCGCATGAACGCGACTTTTGGAATGGATTGATGGACGACAAAGACGGGCCTTCTAGCGCAGCGCAAAGCGCGCAGCCGAACGGCAAAACGATACTATCACGCTTGGCGACGCTGATGTTTGGAAAACCATCGGCCTCCGAACAAAAGCGATTGTCTGTTGATCAAAACTCAGTAAAGCGATCCGAAAACGTATTGGGCATCCTGAACCTGCGTCGTATGCGCGTGGAAGATGTGGCCATACCCAAAGCGGAAATCGTGGCTGTTGCGGATACCACGACAAAAGACGAATTGGTGCAAGTTTTGCGCAAAAGCGGTTTGACACGGATCCCTGTGTACGACGGCACTTTGGACAGCCCGATTGGCATGGTCCACCTAAAGGATTTCGCGCTGCGTCATGGGTTTGGAACCGACGATGCCGCGTTTGACCTCAAGGCGATGTTGCGCCCGCTGTTGTTTGTGCCACCTTCAATGCCGCTTGGCGTATTGTTGGCCAAGATGCAGACAGAGCGTCGTCATATGGCCTTGGTCATTGATGAATACGGCGGGGTCGATGGGTTGGTCACAATCGAAGATTTGATCGAACAAGTCGTCGGTGAAATCGAAGACGAACACGATATTGACGAAGGCAAATATTGGCATCTGGAAAAACCGGGGCAGTATATTGTGGTCGCCAAAGCCCCATTAGAGGACTTTGCGCGCGAGACGGGATTGGATTTGACCCAAGGCGAAGACATTGACGCCGAAGAAATCGACACCCTTGGTGGGTTGATCTTTATGCTGGCGGGGCGTGTCCCTGTTCGGGGTGAAGTGGTGCGCCATCCTTTGGGTGCTGAATTCGAAATCATCGATGCCGAACCGAGACGTGTAAAACGCGTCCGCCTGCGGTTGCCCGAAGTGGCCCAAGCCGCAGAATGATCACCGCCCTGCGCCGGCACTGGGTTGCAATCTTGCTTGGGGCAGGGGCCGCATTGGGCCACGCGCCGTGGTCCCTTTGGCCGTTGACAATCTTGTGTTTCATCGGATTTTTTTGGTGGAATGGCGATGCATCTGTGCGTGGGAAACGGGCGCAGTTCCAAAGGTTTTGGTTTTTTGGGTTTGTTTATTTCGCCGTGTCCATGTCGTGGATCATAGAACCGTTTTTGGTGGACGCCGCGGCGCATGGATGGATGGCACCCTTTGCCTTGGTCTTCATGGCGGGGGGCTTGGCAGTGTTTTGGGGGCTTGCCGGACTTGCCCATCCATATGGCGGTGCTTTTGCCTCTGCCTCGGCCTTGGGCGTTGCGGAATGGATGCGCGGCCATGTGCTGACGGGGTTCCCATGGGGAATGCCTGCCTATGGCGTTGTGGATACCGGGTTCATCCAATGGTTCGCAATCCTTGGGCCTTATGGCGTGACAATTGCCTTGTTTTTGATCTCTGCGCTTATTGCCGTGGCGCTGCGGGCGCGAAAATTTGGCTGGATTGCTGCCGCAACCTGTGCCGGTGCAATCGCCGTTGCGCTGCCGCTTTTGCGGGCTGAGCGGACGGACGCCGCCTCTGACTATGTGGTGCGCTTGATTCAGCCGAACGCGCAACAATCCCAAAAATGGGATCCTCAATATGCGCCGATCTTTTATAAACGTCTTTTGGATGCAACGGCGGATGGTGCGCGCCCTGACTTAATCATTTGGCCAGAATCCGCGATTGCTGCCTTGCTCAATTACGCCCCCGACATGATTGCCGACATAGAACAGGCCGCAGGCGAAACACCTGTTGTATTTGGCGCGTTGCGATTTGATGATGCGGATCAGCTAAAAAATGCGCTTGTCTTGTTGCAGGCAGGGGCAGAGATGCAGATTTACGACAAATCGCATTTGGTGCCGTTTGGGGAATACTTGCCCCTTGAATCGTTCTTGCGCCCGTTGGGCTTGGGGTTTTTTTATGAACTCTTTGGTGGTGCGTTCACACCTGGACCTGCACCGCGGGTGTTGGAACTATATGATGGCAAACGGTTTCTGCCTTTGATTTGTTATGAACTGATCTTTCCAAATCTTGTGCGTGGCACGAATGAACGCCCCGATTTCATCGTGCAGATCACCAATGATGCGTGGTTTGGCACCGTCTCTGGACCCTATCAACATTTGGCCCAAGCACGCGCCCGTGCGGTGGAAAACGGGGTTCCCGTTGTGCGTGTTGCCAACACCGGTGTGTCGGCGGTGATTGCCCCTGATGGGCTGGTGACGGCGCATCTGCCGTTGGATCAGTTTGGTGTTCTAAACGCCTATCTTCCGGTGGCAGAAAAGCCCACGGTCTATGCACGTCTTGGGGATATTTTTGTGCCAATTTTCTGCCTTATCGGGATTTTGTTAGCGTGGATCGAACGGCGCAACAAGAATTTATTGACCTTTTTATGAAATACGCCTAACCAGGAAAAATCAGTGTCACAACGGCTTCCTGGCGTGACGCGTAACATTAATGGAGCACTATTTCATGTCACGTTCATCATACGTATTCACCTCTGAGTCGGTTTCAGAGGGGCATCCAGACAAGGTCTGTGATCGCATTTCCGACGCTGTCCTTGATGCATTCTTGGCACAAGAGCCAGAAGCCCGCGTTGCCTGTGAAACTTTTGCAACGACAAATCGTGTTGTGATCGGTGGCGAAGTTGGATTGTCTGACCAATCGAAATTGACCGAATATATGGGTCGCATTGATGAAATTACCCGCGAATGTATAAAAGACATTGGATACGAACAGGATAAATTTCACCACGAAACAGTAGAAATTACCAACCTACTGCATGAACAATCCGCCCATATTGCACAGGGTGTGGATGCCGCAGAAAACAAAGACGAAGGTGCCGGTGACCAAGGGATCATGTTCGGCTATGCCACGAATGAAACCGATGCTCTGATGCCTGCGCCCATTCAATATTCCCATGCAATCCTTCGCCGTTTGGCCGAAGTTCGCAAAAACGGCACCGAACCGTCATTGGGACCAGATGCGAAATCGCAATTGTCGGTGCGATATGAAAAT
>Ga0255758_10004873_pt1 | contig 11214 bp, 19 predicted proteins | sample 011ome_24_FD_179958 | JGI IMG/M metagenome (GOLD analysis project Ga0255758, IMG submission 179958) | Coastal salt marsh microbial communities from the Groves Creek Marsh, Skidaway Island, Georgia - 011513CT metaG (version 2) | ecosystem: Environmental > Aquatic > Marine > Intertidal zone >...
GCTTGCTCTCTGCTTTGCTTAAACCGTAACTCTTTGCTACATCATATTCATCAGCATCAATCTTGTTGTAGCCTTTCTGGGCCATCCAAGTAGTAAAACTTGCCTCCCAGTTAAGTAGGACACCATCGCAATCTGTAAGTATAATATTGTTCATCAACTATTTTTCTCTTTCTTCTTTACTTTATATCTTACTATAGCACCAATATGTCTTGGTGTCAACCTTTTTTTTGGTGGGCCTAAGAAGATTCGAACTCCTAACCTCTTGATTCGTAGTCAAGTGCTCTATCCAGTTGAGCTATAGGCCCTAGAATTTGGCATAGGTGGAGGGATTCGAACCCCCTGACTATTGCTAGTCCTGGTTTTGGAGACCAGTGTGACACTCCAACTTCACCGCACCTACATTATTTTTATATTATATGGTAAGATATTTTGGTTGTCAACCTTTTTTATAAATATTACTATGACAAATATTCTAAATGATTGCCTCGCAAAATCCCAAGCAATGGAAATCCGACAAGATAAAAAAGTAAGACCATGCTGTAATTTTACAGGTAGAGGATTTTCTGTATTTCTAGACGATTTTCAAGAAACAATGCATCAGTTTAATAGATACACTGATGATGAAGTCAAATTAGCATGTGCTAAGTGTATTTCCAATGAAAAAAATGGATTACCTAGTAGAAGAACTTTTTATCAAAACACGCTAGTCAAAGAAAATTATAGTTTCTTTTATGATTTGCAGATGTCTAGTCTGTGCAACTTACAATGTAGATTTTGCAATCCAAACTATTCTACTAGACTTGTTCCCACATATGAATTTCTTAAAAAACATACAAACATGGAGGAAGACAAATATACAAACGTAACAAGCAAGTGGGATCCAGATCTAGAGAAACATCTTGTTGAAGAAATTAACCAAAAAACAAAAACAAGTCGTGTAATATTGAGTGTCAAAGGCGGAGAACCAACAATACAACCAGAATTTCCTGTGTTTCTAGACAAGTTACAACATAAAGAAAATATACGACTAAAGATAATCACAAACTTACAAGAACTACCTGAATATCTAAAAACTGCCGTGGGGCATTTTCATAAAACAGAAATAGGTGTTAGTTTAGAAGGTGTTGAAGAGACTTATGAATATCAAAGAGTATTGGCAAAATGGGATAAATTTAAAAACCATGTGGACGAATTAACTTATCTAAAAAAGCATTGTGATAATTTAGATGTAGTATTCAAACCAACTATATCAAATCATGTTATTGGTGATTTGGATCGATTACTTGGTTTTTTGAAATCATATGATAATCAGGGTTGGGTTAGGCTAAAAAGCGGAGGACTAAACACTATGGTTTATTCACCAAATCATTTAAATCCTCTGAATTTACCTTTGTTATTAAAAACAGACTTGCTTAAAATTATACCTAATGAATTCAATACTATTAAATCGGCTATAGAAAAAAATCCAGCAGACTTAAGGTACTGGAATCGTTTTATAAAGCATACTAGATTGTTGGATGAATATTATGGAACAGACTTCTTTAATACTCCCACAGGAAAAATATTTCAGTCTTATATGTAAGATGTCTTACTTGTCAACCTTTTTTTATAAATATTTTTAGCATTCACATGCTTTAAAAGTGGCCCATTCATCATGGGTTAAAAGATGGTTAACTTAGAGGAGGATATGATGACTCATCATTGGATACTTGCTCGTTTTAGCCAACTAAGAAAAATTGCTAAACTCGAGCGTATACTACTAAGCCGTAGTCGACTGCATCACGTTTAGTATAAACTTAACGACACGTTTAGATTGTACGATCTCATAGTGGTTGCGATCAATTTCTATGAGATCGGTGTCGTCTCTGCACGCCATACTTTCACGAGTAACAATACCGTCATTTTCGCCTCGCAACCAGGGCACATCACCTGCTGTTGTTACAAATTGTGTCCAGGGTATTGTTATAGGTATTTTACGACTACTTCGTATAAAATCACTGTTGGGGGTAATATCGTTAAACAATTGGTAATGAGGCATCAATAGATTGCTCCATATAGCAATCTCACTGCCCGCAAAGGGGGTTGCTAGGCTAACTGCTTTAGCACTGTTAGCGAACTCTGCTTGCAAGTGTACGGCGTATATACCGCCTAAACTATGTGTTATAAAGAACAAAGGCTCGTCAACCTGTGCGAGCTCTTTTTTCATCCTATCCAGGTTATCTTTTGCACTTGTGTCTTTTTCGTAACTCAAGTATACTGGATCTTTAGCACGAATACTTTTTTGTATATAGGCAAAACTGCGATTACTCGCTGTTGCGCCATGTATATAAACTACTCTCATTCGTCCCCCTAAATAATATGCCACTTTTCTGTTGCTAGGTTAGTGGCCAACCCCGAATGATTATGCAGCTAGTGCGTAATCTTCATGTGCAAAATTATCGTTTGCATTTGTAGTTTTTGAGAATATCACGCTTCTCAACCGACTAACTCCACTCATCTATTAACTACCAGTCGATCCTAGTTCGCCCCCATCATAAACACTCGCAAGCAGTGATTCAATATCTCATCTACGAGTGCTTATGGTGGAGGCGCCGGGTACCGCCCCCGGGTCCTGTCTAGCGTTTGAATTGCTTCAACGTTAATAATATATTTATAACAAGAAAATGGAGTTTTGTCAATAAATACTTTATGTGGAAAAGAATAAAAAAATGGTGTACAATAGATCATATAGTTGATCTAACAGTTGATATACTACTAATGATCTGGGACGTAATAACAAGCCCTATTCTTATTATAGCACGAGTACTACGACACTTCATAGGTGCTTGGTTTACAGATAAAATTAAAGCAGGTGTGCGTTGGATAGCACATTGGTTTGAACGCAAACGTGCTTATAGACTTGAACACGGTATAGGCATATTTCGTACATACTGGTGGCTTATTATACTAAGTCCTATACTACTAATTGGTATTGGATTAGGTATAACTTTTTTGTATATCGGTGCTGAAATGCTAAATTGGATGGTTGATGCAGACACAGGATTGTTCAGCGATAACCCAGATATAGATTAAGGGCCGAAGCCCTTAATCATTTTATTATTATAATTATTTGTTGCCGTTTACGAAGTTATAAAACTTTTCAGCAGCTTCAAGTACTTGGTCAACGCCAGGAACTTCTGGAATTGATACCTTAGTAACAATTTGTCCTGTTTCTGAATCACGCTCAACTGTCTGTTCGAACTGACCCCACTTTGCATGGTAATCTGACCATACATTGTCTTTAGCCATTTCTAGTACTTGTGTGCGAATTTCGTAACCGTTCTTATTGAACTTTACTTGTGGCATTGCTGCCTTGACTTGCTCAGCCATGTCCTGAGCGACTTTATTAAAATCTGACATAATTTTCTCCTTGTGTGTGTATGTCTGTTTAGTATAGATTATAAATGTAATAAACTATACCATAGTAGGTAAGATAATGTGCTATCTGATCCAATGTTTGAATACGCCAATAAGCAACATCTTGCCTAATAATATTTATCCTTTTGCATATCGTACTTTTAATAAAGTCAATATGCATATGGATAATATAATCGGCTACTGCTAATACAATAGCCATTTCCCACTCTACAAAGTGTATCAACACTAGTAGAGTTAGAATGCTGTGGTCAAAGGCATGCCAGTGTAAACCTTTGCCTATATAATCTGTTTTATCACACGGTGGGCGAAGCGTTTGTAGCAGTAAATCTGCTATCGCATGTTTAATCATTAATAGTATTAATAATTCTAACATTATAATTATGCTTCTCTAATAATTTTAAATTCAATTTATGATACATGGATATTCTATTTATAAAAAATTCCTTATGCAGCCACGGTGGTAATCCATTACTTAAAAATGTAAATAAATCAATAACTGATTTCTCTACATCAGAAATAAAAAATCTTTCATAGTCTATCACATGAAGATCTGCTCCATAGCGTCTTAGTTGTGATATCATAAATTCTATATGTCGTTGTTCTTTGTTTTTTTGTTTTAAATTTTCTGATCGTTGTTTACGCAATTCTCTACCAAAACGTAGCCCATTTTTTATATCGCATAAATCACCAACAAAGTAATGATATTTTCCAGGATCTATAACTAATACTTTCCTGTTTCGTAAATGATTTAAAGAATCTTTATATCTCTTCACGGTAGGTATATATAATTCTTTTCTTTCTGGATTAGATCCATCTCCTACTTCGATGTATTGCTCAGGATGTTGTGGATGTATAAATCCATGATTTATAATGACATATTCATTATTCTCATTATCCGGCTTAACAATCTTTCCATTGCCTAAATAAAAGGATGTAATTAATGATTCAATAAAATGACCACCACTACCACCAGGAAAAATAATATAAAAGACACTGTTAATTAGATCATTCGTCCACATCACATTGCCATTAAATCATCATATTCCCATATCATATGGGCCGCTCCTCCAAACATACCTGGCCCGATACCTTTTACCCATGTCTGACTAGGAGGTTTATCTCCTGTCCAAACAACATTGTCAGGCATAGTATCTTGTAGTCTGTGCATTTTATGCAAATGTGCAGGTTTCATACCATGACGTTCAGTCATATCATACATTTCAAAATAAGGATCACCACTAAACTTTAGTTTTACTGTCATGGCTTCAAATTCTGTCATACTAACACAGTCGTTTTTGCCATTAATAGTTACACTCCAAACACGCTTTTCCATTAACGCCTCATACTGCTTATTTCTTCTGCTTGTTTTTTGTCGATGATCGGAACCGCATTGCTTTTATGCATCGTAGCAATACCCTTAATAAGAGTACCTGTATAAACCTTAGGCTCAACTTTAGTAGCAACGCCACCAATACTTTCTTTACTTGGAATATGAGGAGTCTCCCTACGATAAGGTTCCACACTTTTCAGCGTCTTAAATTCACGGTCTGCAGCACTTTTCTGCGCCTTAGGCTTCCAATCACCGTGACAATAATCAATAAACTCTTGTAAGTCCATTTGTAAGTCGTGTAAACCCTTGCGCCGCATCTCTTTGTTATGAGCAAACATCTGCTCTTGAAACTTAGCAATTTTACTCAGTGTCAGTTTGCGTTTCTTGTTCTTCTTGGTATTGAGGGACGTCATCCCCTGAACTAGATGCATAGTCATAGAGTTGCTCCTTGTCTCTCCAGTTTCCTGCAACATAGTTAATAATAACACTTTTTCTAATTCCGTCAACCTTATTTTGTTCTACACCGTGAATAAGTGGGTTATTCATTGTAGTCATCCAACCAGTGTTATGTTTGAATGGAACTGTTGTATACAATACTCCTTGACTGGTATAAAAACTTGTCCCCCAGTTCTCCTCGTTGCCTTCACCTAAGTATATTTGCATGGTGAGTATTTTTTCTGGAATGTCGACATGTCTTTCTAGATAAAAACCAGGCCCCTCCTGGCAAAGCTCAATCCTAAGATCACCGACTGTGCAATCTACTCCGGTAATATCTGAAAGATGCAGTCTAAACTGTCTAGATTCAAAGTCTTTAAATAATTTTCCAAGAGGCGTATCTTTTTTAACAAATGTTCTGAATAATGAGTGAATACCATCCCTTTTTCCATTTTCACTGAAGTGGATATCATTAGGAAAATATTCTAATAATTTATCTGGATCTATAAAACATTGAGTAATTAAAAACCACTGCTCAGGATTTTGATTTGATTCATATTTTATATTAACTGCCATAAACTGCATCTCCTAATAATTGATCATAATCGCGTAAATCAACATTTCTAAACTTATCTTGTGCCTTACATTGATTAACAAAAACTTGCCATTCCTCTTTTTTAAAATCTTTATTGAGCATTTTTTGGCAATCATCAATCATTGATTTTTCGCTTTTGCCTATCCAACTTGATTGTAAAAGTTTATTAATATTTTCGTTAGCGATAGACTTAATATGTTCTGGAGTATGTGCAGCTTGAAACCACCTAGGTCCTACTAGAACTCTATTATTAATATTGGTATAATCTCCAAACATATCATGAACGTATGTAAAAAACTCATAAAGTTTATGTACATTGAATATTTGATAACTACTGTTTATACTGACCATGAGCCAATTTGAGTTTTCTTTAACATACTCGCTTAAATCATGAGTGAAACTATGCATCTGATTCCAAGTATATACTCCAGAACTTCTCATATATTCAAACATTGGCCCAGTGGTATCCATACTTAAATCCCAATTTATTCTATTGAAATTTCTAAACTTATCTACATCATTTATATTTGTTCTACTGCCATTTGTAGTTATTGTCATGTTTATTTTAGAAGGATCAGCATATTCATTTAGAATATCCATTACTTGCCAGATAGAATTGTCAATAAAAGGCTCTCCGCCAGTTATCCATATACTTCTAAGGTCTTTTAATTTATCTTTATTCGCTTCAATAAAATTTACAACATTATTGATATTCTTGTATTTTTCTTCTTCAAACTTTACTTCTGGAACATCTTGACTAAGTTGTTTAAATTCCGGAATAAGGCTGTTACTATAACGTGGACTACACATACGGCATTTGAAATTACAGACATTGTTAAAGTTTAGAAATAAATGTTTTATCTTATTACCTGTAATATTTGGATTATCAAATACGTCTTCTTCAAAATTAAACTTTGTTTTAAGGTTTGCACTAAGCCAGTTTTGTCTCTGACTTTTCATACCTATACTTTCTTTTATCTGACAGTTGTCACAACCGGGAGAATCCCACTTGCCGTCTAACATACTTTTTCTAAGGCGTTGAAACTCTGGATTATTCCAATCCATTTCGTCATAATTGCTCATTACCTCTTCTGACATCATACAACGACTGAGGAATCCCATTGGATGTAGGCTTACGCCTACAAACGGAATGGGACACCAAGTATCAGAATGTTTGTTATATTCTTTTAGATCATCCATTAATTTGTCGTGCGCCTAGAAACTTACTATGAACCCACATTTGTTCTCCAACGGTAGTTTCTACATTCCACCAAATGCCTTGACGTTTTAGAATTTCTAAGGCTGTTCCTTTAGGTAGTTCTTTAACTATGCTATGCTCACTACCAGGTCCACTGCGTCCATTTAAACTTGTGTTTACGTTTGCGACGTACCATTCCCAATTACCTTGGGTGCCAGCAGCATTTGCATTAATACGATCATATACACGATAATTCATACATGGACCAGGGTCGGTTTTGCGTCCAGGAGAAATCATATCATGTCCTACACATTCTTGTAAACCATATTGCTGCATAAGAACAGGACCTACTTCTAATAATGCATTAACTTGTTGCTCAGTAAATGGAATCCAACCATAAACAGGTCCATTGGGATCATTAGGATGAGGAGCAGTAATAATATTATTATCTGTTACTGATTTACCCCACCACGTTTGAAAACTACCATTTGCTGTAATGGTTAGAGGACCTGGATTACATACCTCAATACCAATACTATTGCTATTAAGATTATCAAATCCTGCCCAACTACTTTTACCAGCATGATAAGCAACTTGTCGAAACTCAACACTTTGAGCCCATGTGCCATCTTCACTTAAACTTAAATGTGCAGATACTTTTGCTTCTGGTTTTTGAAAATAGGTTGCTGTTCCATAGGCATCCATTGCACCAGCAGTAAAGTGAATTACTAAGAATCTAGGCTCCATTGATCCACCCTTATTGGGTGTAGGAAAAAATTTTACTTGCTGCCAATCACCTTGAGATGTGGCTTGATAAAGCAAATCATTTTGAATTGTATACATATATTACTCGCTTTTATAAATTGTCCAGGCACCGTAAATAATTGCACCATATGCTATTACGGACGCTATTGCTTGGCCTAGAATTAGATAAGATAATCCTGCAACCACAAGAACAATACCATCTAATGTGGTTCGTTCTTCTATTCGTGCATTAATCCATTTTTTAATCATATTAGGATACTCCTTATTATATTAGTATTTATTCCAAGTACGGCCCCCTTTTCCCGCCTACTTGGTGACTTGTCCTGCCGCTACGTCTAACAAGTCTTAACCTTTTTGGTAACTGGCCCCGCCATCGCCGTTATCCTGGGTCTTGCTGTGACCCTTGCCGTCAGGGGAGTTTGTGATCTATGTTCGAATCATTAGCAAGTTGACGTGCTAGGCTTTGTAAGTCTTCAATAAGGTATTGTACCTCGTGTTCACTATACGCACCTCCCGCTTCTGAGCTGTAACGTACCCGGTGCAAATGCACAGCCTTCTCGTACATTACAGACACTAGGCGGTATACATCTTCTACACTATGTCCCATCACTTTCTCCCTACTTCAATATGGCGGAGAGTGAGGGATTCGAACCCTCGATACGGTTGCCCGTATAACACCTTAGCAGGGTGCCGCCTTCAGCCACTCGGCCAACTCTCCAAATTTGTTAGAGCTTCAACTCCAACTGTTCGATATGCGTTAGCACATCTTCCTTTTTAAAAATGCCGTAAATATAATTCTCTGCGGCATCTTCTGCATAACTACCATCTTTACCATAATAGTTTATTCTACCGATTTTAACATCGTTCTCATAAAAGTCAACAAAATAACACACTTCATCATTGTTAACTATTGCTTTGAGACCATCTGCCTCAAATCTTAATGCGCCTCGCAACATTTCTACTCCTGTGGTTGCTTCATCTTGAAGTAAATAAATTCCTCGCCTGTTGCTTCATTTTTAGCCGTAATAGCCGGTGATCCATCTGGAGTAGTTTTACCAATGTAATGCCACTCCATTCCGTCTTTACGGTTTTGTTCTACTGTTTGAAAAAACACAGCATTGTCATTAAAAAACAATCCTGCGATTAATGCTACTCCTAAAATCATAATGTTCTCCTCGTTAATAAAAAGTGGTAGTCGCCACCAACCTCGCCAACTACCTTGCGGCAGGATACACCCTGTTGTTCCGCCCCGACTCTCAGATATAGCACTGAGACACTGCTACCCAGGTGGCACCATCTGTTCACTTGTTTATCCTGGAGAACAGAATCCAGTTTTAAAAGTCTTCATTAAAAATAAAATGCCTATGTCCATCACGCAAAAGTTTTTCTCTACTATGAGAAAACCTATCAGATAGATGATCTATCCATTTCTGACTTTCATCGTCAACTATATTTTGTTTCATCAAATCTTTTAGTTCTTTAATTCTTTTATAATTATATAAACTTACCATTTGATCTGTAGTTTTTACATCAAACCATTTAGGTAAATTTTCATATCGTCTATCCCATAATGTTAAAAAAGGATCATCAACTATATGTGTAAAATAGTCAGAAAACTTATCTAAGTTATACATTTGACTTAAACTACTAAATGTTAACCATTTAAAATCTTTTGTATAGTTTTTCACCCAACAATCAAACAAAAATAAACGAAACTCTTGAACTGTTTTAATTCTTAACGAATAAAAATTAATATTGTAACTGCTGTTTTCAGGAAGATACTTTAAAATAGTTTCAACGTCATCTGAATGTGATGAAGCGTTAAGTAATGCATACCAAAAATTTGTTTCACCTCGCAAAACCATTTTAGAAACATCTTCAATATTTTGAGATCCAGGAATTTTTCCTGGTTGTTTTTCATAAAGTTTTTTGATAATATTTAATCTAATACTATTAGTAAACACACTATCAAAAATTTTAATATCTTCAATTGATTTGTTTTTCAAAAGTTTCCTACAGGAATAATTTAAGACATCTTTATCTATTCCATATGGATACGAGTTGTTCCTACAAATGGTTGTTATAGGCTTTCCCTCTGATTCGTTCAGTCTAATATACGACTCTAATTGAACTCCGCCTTTCAATGGATGATTTACGCAATTAGGATCTGCAAGAGCAAATAATTGACTATAAAAATCACCACCTGTATGACTCATATATCTCATTAAATTAATTTTAATATTATCTTTTGGAAAGTCAAATTCAATCATCTGGTACTTCTATCTTGGCATTTTCTAAAAATATATCATAATCTTCAAAACTTGGTGCGAGCGGAGGGACTCGAACCCACACACCAATAATGATAACGGATTTTAAGTCCGTTGCGTCTACCTATTCCGCCACGCTCGCCTAATTGGCCTCTCCTGGAGGATTCGAACCCCCGACCCACGGCTTAGAAGGCCGTTGCTCTATCCTGCTGAGCTAAGGAGAGAATATTCTTTTTCTAATTCGTTCTTACGATGTGTCATCCAACTAATTGCTGTATTGATGTGTCCTGTATCATGAGGTTGTAAACAACTTGTAGCAAACTCAATCTCTTTGTCAAGCACATCAATTACAAAAGCAATTTCTATTTGACTATCGTACACTTAATCTTCAACCTTAACATCAAGTGGGCCGTAGATCCAGGTTTCTGAATCGTCATCATACCAGCCACTTTCTTCTAGATAAGAATAACTATCCTCATACCAGCCTTCTTCAAGTTCTTTTAGGCGAGCTGCTAGTGGATTATCTTCATCGTCACTGTCGCTACAGACGTTGCGGTCTTTGTCATACAGTGTCATATATTCCCAACAACCGTCAAATGTGTTGTCTAACTCTGCGTTAGTATAAGCATATACTTCAAAGCCGTGTTCGTTCTTTACGACATCTTCATCATCTGGCGCAACTTCATCTTCTTCAAGGCCATTAACGATAAATGTACCCCAACGCCAACCAGTCTCAATTTCCAACCGCTCACCAGTTTCACTGTTGCTCCAATAAGCGGTTTCTACAACACTCTTCTTTTGAGTGGGTTCAATTACATACGTTGACATCAGTTACGTCCTCAAATGCTACAACATACTTTTTGGGTTTGCCATCACTTTTATGATCCATAACCTCAAGAAGTTTTGTAGATAGGTCACGAGCAACAATATCACCTGTGCTGGTGTAATCACCGTATCCTTTAACTGGCAAATCTGCCAGGCTCATCATACCACCTGGGCGACCCCATTCATCTAGTGGAATGTTTTTTACTGTGAATGTACAAGTATAACTATTACCTGCTACAATTTTTTCCGGTGTCATTTCTTTACCTCTGTTTGATATAACAGTAGTGTAATAGCAAGTGTTAGTGCTAACACTACATACGAATCAACTGCGGCTGCAAAGGCGGCACCAAGTGCCGCCAATACATAGTACTTTGCCATTATT
>Ga0255758_10004896_pt1 | contig 11175 bp, 10 predicted proteins | sample 011ome_24_FD_179958 | JGI IMG/M metagenome (GOLD analysis project Ga0255758, IMG submission 179958) | Coastal salt marsh microbial communities from the Groves Creek Marsh, Skidaway Island, Georgia - 011513CT metaG (version 2) | ecosystem: Environmental > Aquatic > Marine > Intertidal zone >...
CATGTGCGACATGTGTGCGCGCGCTTTCGCGGTGTTTGCGGTGGTGCGAACGCGGGAGCGGGGGTGGGAAAATATCGTGGAAAATATCGCGCGTGCGTGGCGCGAGAGAGACGCGCGCGAGGCGACGGGCGTGGGGGCGTACGCGAAGGGACTTGGGCGATCGGCTGGTCGATCGCGAGAGACGTTGACGCGAGACGACTGACTGGTGGTTGACTTTTGTGTTTGCATTCTCGCGCAGCGTAAGGATTGGTTGGCGCTCGTGGCGGTACACAGCGATGCGTGGTTAATGGCTGTGGCGTTTTACTACGGCGCTAAGTTTGATGCGTCCAAGAGGTGCGTATGGGACTCGTCGACTCGTCGAGCGGGCGCGGGCTGTCCCGTCTGGACGCGAACCGCGCGAGCGCGCGAGACATTGAATGCGTTTTGTCTGTATGCCTGTACGTGCGCGAGATGCGCACGACACGCGAGATGATGTATGACTGACGATTGCTTATTCGTGTGCTCGTATTATTCGATGTAGGTCGAGCTTGTTTGCGCTCATTAACGGCGTGCCGACGGTGTACGAGACGTTGTCCGCGGCGGATGGCAAGGGCGCCGGCGCAGGGAAATCGGGTGGGAAGAATGGTGGCTCTGAAGTTGGTGCGGGTGGGAACGGTGCCAAGGGCGCGGGCAAGGGTGGGGCGAAGAGACAAAAACCGGATCCGGTGCGTCTGCGCGCGTGTTCGACGACGATATTGGCGACGCGACGTCTCGCTCGACGTCAACCAACTATATACTGACCCATGTTTTCGCTCGCGTTTCGCACGCACACAGGCGGATGCACAAGGATTCAAAAAACCATCAACGGGGTTCATCTTACAAGTCGACGAGCCTCTGGACGCGTTAAAGAATGCGCAAATCGAGGTGCGTCGTCGTCACTCTTCTGAACCGTCGCCCGTATGGGTATTTAGTATACATTGACATTGACACTGACTTTTGTCGTTTCTTTCCTCTAGTTGTTCTGGCCGGATGATAACTTGTGGTACCGCGCCGAGGTGATTTCACTCAACGAGCGTAACCGCACCGCTAAGGTGTTGTACGCCACGAGTGATGTGGAGACGCTAGATTTGGATGAATTGATTCGCGAAGGGCACGTCAACGTGCGCCGTGAGACGTGACGAGCGCGCGCCGTGTCGTCGATGAAAAACCACCACGACCATGATGAGGGGAAGGGTTAGTGGACTGTATCAATCCAAAACAAATTAGCACTTAAGCCGTCATTTCGCGTTCGCTGGTAGACGTTTTTAGCCTCTTTTTTAGCCGAGGTTGTTTGAAAATGAATACGAGAACATACGCGCATCACCTTCGCTTTTCAAATCGAAACTTTGTCCTTTACATTTTCAATATACCTATACCGGTAGTTGTACACGTGGATAACATACACCGCGCGCGTTTATGCCGCGTCGCAGAAACAATTTATTGCGAAACGTTTCGTCGTTCGTTCATGTCTAAGAATCACCTCGGTGTGGCGGCGCGTCGTCGCCGCCCTGGTGCGGGTGGTACATCACGTGCGATTGCGGTTGAGTCCAAGGTGGATTCATGGAAGGTGGCGCAAATTGCGCGTTAGGAATCGGATGTGGCATCGGCATTCCTAGTGGCACACCGAAATGCTGCATTGGCACCATCCCGGGTCCCAGCGCGCCGTATTGCGGCGGAAAATGCACTGGCACCAACCCGGGTCCCGGCGCCAAGAACACGCCGGGCCGCATCGGCATAGGCACCGGCATAGGCACCGGCATCTGCGGCGGTGCCAGCGGCTGTCCTGGTGGTAAAGGTGGTGCGCTTGGACGCGGATTGCGCGGTCGCGCGAAATCGGGATCAAACGAATCCGCTCTGGCGTTCTTCTTCAACGCCTTGCCGCGGTTGCGTTCAAACACAACCACGCCTTCGCCATTCGATTGAGCTTCGCTCAACCGCGGACTTTGTGCGCGCGGTGTGTTCGATCGACTCGCGTCCTCTGCGTTGTCGTTGCCATCGCCTTGCGCGCCAAAAATTCGTTCGCGCGCGACTCGATACGCCTCCTCGCGTTGCTCCGTCGTCTGCGTCGACGCCTCTTTCTGCACCTTCATCGCACCCATCCCGCGCGAAAGCGCCTCTATATCACCCGGTGGCGACGTATTCGTCGTCTTGGACTTGACTCGAATCACTTTCGTCGGCGATTTCACCGCCGCCACCGCTGACGCGCCGCTCGAGCTCGCGTCGCCGCTCGTCGCTGACGTCGCGTCGCTCGCGTACTCCTCTATCCGCTTCCCCATCGCCTCCATCGTCCACCCTTCCGGCTTGACCCACACCACGCGCTCTTTTTTACCTTCCCCCACGCTCAACGCCTCCACGCCGTGCTGTATCGCCAGATACCCGGCGAGTTTCCGCCGCTTTGCATTCGTCGCGCTCGCGCACGTCGCCTCGCGCGCATCCTCCCGCATCAACAACCCGTCCACGAGTTCGCGCTCAATCTCCATCACCAGCGCGCGATCACCACCATCGCTTTGCGCCGCGCGCATCAGCGCCTCCTCCGCGCGCTCGCGCGCCGTCGCCCTCGCGTCTTCATCCGCCGTCACGATGTTGGGCGCTCGAACGCGCGACGCCATCGTCGACGCGAATTCCCCGTCGCCCTACGCAAGTGAACACCCCGCGAGACGCGCGAAAACGTGAACACGCGCGCGCGGGACGTCGCGCGATGCGCTGACGCCGACGCCGCGGTCGACGCGCGCGGTGGTGTGGCGCGAACGACGCGCGCGCGCGGTCGGCGGCGTGTTTGACGCCACCAATGTAAATATCCACGAAGCGCCGCGCGACGTCTATCCGCGATTTGCGTCGCCGCGCGCGCGCCGTGGCGACCGCGATCGCGCGTAAAAGATGCGCGTGAATTTTCCGACACCGTTCGCCCGTCGTTTCGCGCGTTTTGGTGCTCGAGCGGCGACGCATGGGGGTGATTTCTGCGTGAAATGCCCCACGCCGCACGGCGCGGCGCCGGCGGCCGCGCGGCAGATCACGACGCACGCGTTCGACACGAGCGACGTCCGCGCGAGCGAGTGTTGAGAGCACGATCGATAGAGGATAAAAATGGCAACGGTGTCGAGCGCGGTTCCGCGCACGGTGGCGCGCGCGTCGACGATGTTGGCGACGAAAAGATGCGCTGCGGCGATGGTGCCTCGAGCCGCCTCGGTGGTGACGATGAAGACGACGATGGCGGCGTCGACGATGCGCGTCGGGCGGGTCAAGGCGTTCGGTGGTGCGTCTTCGACGCGCGCGACGGCGTCGTTCGTGACGCGCGCGGTGACGGAGGCCGAGAAGGCGGATGGCATCTTGCCCAAGCGCGAGCCGGAGGACGACGACGAAACCGACGGGAAGGAGTTTGACATCTTCCGCGACAGCGCGTTGCGATACATGGGGTATGCGAATGAAGTTGGTGAATCGTTTGTGGCGTGGGTGCCCGCTTGGGGGGTTCCAGCGACGTACGGCGTCGCGGCGACGTACGTATTGATGGATACGGTGGATAAAGGTTTAAAGCGTTGGAAAAAGGCTGAGGGCGAAGAGGACCAAGCCAAGCAAGCGGTGACGGTGGCATTAGACACGGTAACGTGGCAAATGCTTGCGTCGGTGTTCTGGCCTGGGTCGTTCATTCGCGTCGTCGTGGCGACGACGAACTTGGCGCTCGCCAAGGCGGATGTGAGCGCGTTTGACCAGCTCGCGGCGCAAGGCTTGGACGTCGAGCGATTGTTGCCGACTTTGATGGGTTTGGCGGCGATTCCGTTCATCGTGAAGCCGATCGATCACACCATTGATGCCGCCGCGGACTTGTCGTTCTCCAAGGCGTTGAAGGGTGAAATGAAGGAACCGCAAGAATGGGCCGTAGGCGCCGGCGTCATCGGCGCCTGCTTGGCGTTACCGCCCATCTTGTTTTCCGTCGCGGGTGCCATCAACGACGCCGCGGGCGTCGTTGTTGGTTAATTAGTATTAATCATCATATTCCGAACTTGCAATCATTCATTACTTAACTTACTTAAGGTTGCTGAGTGAAGTGTGATTCTATCGACTACGTGCTACGTGTTACTATTGAAAAAGCTCTTCTAACCAGCTAAAACGACATCCGAGGCTTTCCCCGTACCCGCTTTTCCGGTTTTCATGGTGTCTCCTTCGATTTCCTTCGCCTTGTAGTAGTGCGGGGCGATTTCAACCAGCCATTCGGGCTTAATCTCAATCACTTGACGCATGTATTCCTTTGTCGTGTACACGAGCTCGAAATACACCACCCAACGCGGAAGTTCTTTGGCTAATCCACTCGATGGGTGAATGGCTACTGTTTGCGGATTCTTTACCGTGCGATAGCTTCCATTTCTTTGCAGCTTTGCGGTATGGTAGAAGAATCCGCTCGTTATGCACTTTTTGATGCCATCCATGTCATTGACGTTGCTCATCGGCTCGATTTCGACGCGTTCGAGAAGTTTGACAAGCTGCTCTCGAATATCTCGCGCCGTCTTCATCGTTCGCTGCTGCACAAAATTCTCATAACACCATTGCACACTGAAATCTGCATCGCGCCAGGTGTTGTATACGTTTAACAACGCAATATGATCGCCAACGTTGCCAATGTGAAATGACTTGTGCGCGTGGTCCGCGAGCTGCAACTTATCCTTTGGGCGATAGAAAATCGTGTTTCCGCACGACAACATGCAACATATCGTCATAATTTCGTCGCTGACTTTGTACTTATCGCTCGCACACAATGTCTTCGAAAGCATCGGGTCGAGCGGAAACTCCGCCATTTTTCGTCCGAGCTTGGTGAGCTCGCCGCGATCGTTCAACGCCCCCAACGCGTACAGTTGCTCAAGCGCGCGAAGCAATGTCTCCGCGGGCGGTGGATCCATAAAGTCAAAGTGCATCAAATCGTTGATCCCAAGGGATTTGAGCATGAGCACGACGTTGCCTAAATTCGTGCGCTGGATTTCGGGAACGGTGTTTGGATCGAGCTCGTTTTGGAAACTCCACGCCGTGTACAAGCGGAAACATTTACCGGCGGATGTGCGCCCAGCACGACCGGCGCGCTGCAATGCGCTCGCTTGCGACGTCGGCGTTACAACGAGCGATTCCATACCACTTCGCGGGTTGTAGCTCTTTTGCTTGCAAAACCCGGGATCGATAACGTACTTGATACCGTCAATAGTAAGCGACGTCTCGGCGATGTTCGTGGCGAGAACGACTTTACGCGAGCCTTTGGGAGTTTCCTCAAAAATTTTTGCTTGCATATCGCTCGGTAACGATGAATAAATCGGGGCAATAATGAGCTCAGGGAGCTTCTTATCCAATTCGTTCATGCGCGTTTTGAGCAACTCTTCGCAGTTTTCGATCTCCTCTTGCCCGGTGCAAAACACCAAAATGTCTCCTTCGGGTTGCGTGGTGTGAATTTGTAACACCGTCACTACCGTCGCGTCGACGTAATCCGCCTCGGGTTGCTTTGTGTACAAAATATCAACCGGAAAACGGCGACCTGGGATTCTGAAGATTGGTGCAAAGTCAAAGTATTCGCTAAACTTTTCCGCGTCGAGCGTCGCCGAAGAAATCAAAAGCTTAATCTCTGGACGGAATCGAGCGATATCCTTTACCAAACCAAAAAGCACGTCCGTGTGTAACGTGCGCTCGTGTGCTTCGTCGACCATCATCACTGCATATGACGCCAAATCAGGCTCGCCTAGGAATTCACGTAGGAGCATACCATCCGTCATGTATTTGACCACCGTCTTGTCGCTCGTGCAATCCTCAAAACGAATGGAGTATCCAACCTCATGCCCGAGTTTAATGCCAGCTTCGTCGGCTACACGCGTGGCAACAGACATCGCCGCGACTCGTCTCGGTTGTGTGCATCCAATCTTTTGCGTCTTCTTCGCAAACCCAGCCTCCCACATGTATTGCGGAATCTGCGTCGTCTTCCCCGAACCCGTTTCGCCGACGATGACAACAACCTGGTGGTCCTCCACGGCTTTAATCAAATCTTCACGGTACTGATAAATTGGCAAAGATTTCCTATCCGCCTCAATCTTCGCCCGTTTTCCTAGCTTACCCGCCAACGCGAGCTTGGTGCGCTTCTCTTCATCCATTTCCTCCTCGCTTTCGCTGTCGCTTTCGCTACTCGAAGACACACCGTCACCCGCCATGATTTCATCCTTGATGAATTGTATTTGATCATCGTACACTAAATCATACTCCTTCACGTCAGACTTTTTATCAGCTGCGCCGTACTGCGCCCTGGCGTGCTTGAGCTGATGCGCCTCCCACTGATCGGAATCCTTGAACGGGTTCGCCTCATCTTCGGGATCGGGTTCTTTGTACCGTTGCCGCGCGACGGCGAATCTCTCACTCGTCGACTTGGGTTTATTCGGATCATCATACGCCGTGGGGATTGAATACCGTTCTTCTAACTGATCGTTAATGCTATTGATCTGTTGCATGGCCAATTCGTACACCTTTTTACGTTTTTCCAAATCCCTCCGTTGCTCCTCCGTCACGTCTTGGCCCTCGTAAAAGTACTCTGTTTCCCGAATCGATTCTTTCAACTCCTCGAGCTTTTGCATCTCACGTTTCTTCAAATACTCCTGCCTCGACACCTTACGCAACTCTGGGAGTAAATCCATGCGATCTTCATCGTTTTCTAAATGCGCGCCTCGACGTTGCGCCTCGGCGCGCTCCGCCTCGGTCATGTCTCGCTCGGTTAACTTTTTCGTCTTTCCTTCATCTCTCGCGCGTAATCGAGCCTCAAACTCTTCGCGCTCGCGTAAATCTTCCTCCATTTCGCGTTGCTTCTTCGTTTCTTCATCCTCCTCTTCGACATCCTCGCCGTTATCGGCATCCTCGTCGCTCCAACGCTCCGCCGTCAACGCCCGCCGCCGCGTCTCCTTTGCATCCTCATCCTCCGAACTCGACACCTCATCTCTACGTTTCTTGCGCACTCTCCGCTTCGACGACGACGCAGTTTTCTCACGCTTCGCCTCGCGCCTCTTGTCGCTCTCGGAATCATCCTCGTTGCCGTCGTCGTCGTCGTCTTCAATCAAATCGTACGACGCGTTGCGCCTCGCCAACGCCGCCGCCTCGGCTTCAAGCTCACGCAACGCCCGTCCACTGCCACTCGCGCCCGCGCTCGCGCCTCGAGAACGTGCATCCGGTGCGTTCGAATGCGCGTGCGACGCCGCACGCACCGCGGTGGAGAGTTCGCGCGCGAATGTCGCCGTGGAATCGTTCGCCGGGCATCCAGAATCGATCAACGCCTGACGCAAACCGTCGACGTCTGCGCCGAATGTCGCCGCCTGCGCCTTGACGAACGCCTCGAGTGCACTCGCGGTGTATCCCAGGACGTCGTGTAAGCCGTCGCGGATGACGTCGTCGACCGAGCGCGACGCGCGACCCGGCGGCGGCGGCATGATGGATTGCGTCGCCCAATGAAGGCGCCAGAGCTCGCCGCGACGACGAACGCACGGCGCGCGACGGTTGCGCGTAATCGAGAGACACGAGCACGTTTGGTATGATTTCACACGCGGCGACGCGTGCGGTGCGCGCGAACGCGCGCGTGACGGCGCGCAAGGATGTGGATAACCGTGCGCAGCGTCAGGCGCGCGTGACGACGTCTCGGGGGAAGAGAACGGTCGAGACGCGCGCGAATGCGAGCGAGATTAACGCTATGAATGAAAACTTCGCGTCGCAAACTCCGCTTGAGATTATGGATGCGGCGCTTGAGAAATTCGGCGATGGATTGGCGATCGCGTTTAGCGGCGCCGAGGACGTGGCGTTGATTCAGTACGCGGCGTTGACGGGGAAACCGTACCGTGTGTTCTCGTTAGATACTGGACGATTGAATCCTGAGACATACGAGTTATTCGATAAGGTGGAGAAGCACTTTGGGATTAAGATTGAGTATTGCTTCCCGGAGGCGCAAGCTGTGAAGGATTTGGTGAATGAAAAGGGTTTGTTTTCATTTTATGAAGACGGGCACAAGGAGTGCTGCGGCGTGCGCAAGGTGAAGCCTTTAAGAGCGAAGCTCAGTACACTCACGGCGTGGGTGACTGGACAACGCAAGGATCAAAGCCCTGGGACGCGAAACGAAGTGCCGGCGTGCCAAGTAGACCCGGTGTTTGAGGGCGCGAAGGGTGGCGCCGGAAGCCTGGTGAAATTTAATCCACTCACCGATGCCACGAGCCAAGAGGTTTGGGACTTTTTGCGCGTCATGGGCACGCCTGTCAATGAATTACACGAGAAGGGATACGTTTCCATCGGCTGCGCGCCGTGCACGCGTCCAGTGCTTCCGGGGCAACAAGAGCGCGAAGGCCGATGGTGGTGGGAAGACGCAAGCGACAAGGAATGCGGCTTACACAGCGGTAACTTGAGTGCTGAAGCTAAGGCCGCACAAGATGCACGTGAAGCAACGGAAGAAGACCTTTTCAAAAACAGCAAAGTTCACGCGCTCACGCGCGCTGACATCGAAAAGCTTAAGGATGAAGCTACGCACACCGAAACTACCATCGCTGTCTTGTACGCGCCGTGGTGCAAATTTTGCCAGCGCATGCAAGGTGGCTACGAAAACGCTGCGGAGAACTTGTCCCCTAAAGGAGTCAAGTTTGTGAAATTCCGTGCCGACCGCGATGAGAAGGAGTGGTCCAAAGAGAATCTGTCCCTCGAATCGTTCCCAACCGTGCTCCTCTTCCCCAAGGGCCGTTCGGGATACGTCAAACTCGGTTCCGAGCGCCGCGACGCGGATTCTTTGCAAATCTTCATCGAATCCATCGTAGGTAAATTGTAATTATCCCTCATTTCTTCTTCGTATTCATCCATGGAGTTGTCGAAACACTGAAAAATGAAACACTAACGACGCGTTCACCGTGCGAGCGCCACTCCTCGGCGCGCGTACGACAGGTTTCGCATAGCACATACGCACATAGACGCACACAAAATAAGAGGAGGAGATAAACCCTGTCGTCTCGGGTCCATCTAAACGCATGGGTCTCACCGCGTCGTCGCTGAATTTGACGCAATACGACATCGCCGATGTGCAACAACACTGTGAAGATAAATTCACATCCGCCGAAATCCAAGCCCTGTACCAACGATTTCGCGCGTTAGACAAGAAACACAAAGGATTCATATCTGAAGATGAACTCATGGCCATTCCCGAGCTCGCCATCTCGCCGCTCGCGCCGAGGATTGTGCAAATGTTTCAGAATCAAAACTTCAAGGATTTCGTACGCATGATCGCGGCGTTGAGCCCGCGCGCGAGCCGTGAAGACCGCTTGCGGTTCATGTTTACGTGCTACGACATCGATCGAGATGGCTTAATCTCGCGGTCGGATTTAGAAACCATGGTGCGACACTTGGTGGGGAGTTCCATCGGCGAGGATGAGTTTGAGCGTCTGCTCGAGCGCGCGTTCGAAGAGTTGCGCACATTGCGTAACGGGAAATCGACCACGAAGGACGACTCCACGCGCTCGCGTGGGATTTCATTCGCGGAGTTTTCGAGTTTATTAGCAAATGTCGAACAATTACCCACGGTGCGCGTGCCGGTGGAGACGTGAGCGAGCGCCGCGAGCACATCAAATCGCGTCGTCGAGTCGAGCCGCACTGTACATAGCCTTTGTTGAACACATAGCCTTCTTAGCAATACACACTTATTAACTTGATAAAATGAAAAGCGAGCGAGCGAGCGAGCGAGAAACATATCGTATTGTCACCATGCAAACCCGACGGCGCTACTCGCTCGGCTCCACGGCGCCGCAACCCGACGTCATCTTATTTGCACCTCCAAGCGAACAGTTATACACTCCCTTAAACAACGCATCGGGTCCAGTCGAGCTCAAACGAATCAACTTCACCGAGTACTTCAACGTTGTGCCACCCGGGATGAGCGCGTACGGACTCTTCACCGCCGAGTCGCCGAACCCGACCGCGCTCGGTACTTCAAACGTCCGCTCACCGCCGACGCGCATGCCAATAATCCCCTCAATCAACCCAGGAGGCACCCCGGGCGCGGGATTATTCTTATCCAACGAAATCACTTTCGGCATCGCTTCGGCCGGGGTGATGCTCACCGATCCCGTCCCAGACGCGTTGGTATCGTACACCAAGCCTCCGAGCGTCGTATCGAACGTCGTCGGCGTCGTCGACGTCCCATCCTCGAACGTCCCCACGAGCGACACCAGCACGAGATCCCGCGCGCGTGCCTCTCGCGCACCAAACCCAGGCGCGTCCGACACCACGCGCACGCTCGCGCCCGCGTCCTCCGCGAATGCGTTCGACGATGGGAACATCTTGTGCATCGCCAACACCGACGCCGCCGACGCCAACCACTGTCGACGCGACGCCGACGCCGCGGACGACGCGGACGATGATCGCGTCGTCGTCGTCGTCCCTCGCCGCGCCGTCGCGCCGCACGTCGCGCGCACCGTCGTCGTCGCGCGCATCGAATTCGATGTGAAAAAAAGCGTCGCAAACTGTCGACCTCCAGCCGTCACTCATCGACGCCACGCCATCGCTCGCGATGTCCGCGACGCCGCCGAGCGCGCGCGCGGTCGACGGGCATCGCCGCGCACCGTCCACCGCGTCCTCGGCGTCGCGCGTCGCGCGACGCGCGCGAGGCGGCGGCGGCGCGCGCGTCGCACCGCGCTCGGTCGCGTCCTTTCGCGTGACGGCGCTGTCTGACGCCTCGCACGGCGCGGAGGCGCCGCGTGCGGCGTCGAACGCGTCGGCGAGCGCGAGAACGCCGAATGAAGAGGATGATTCTCTCGCCGCCATGCTCGCAGTGCTTCGCGCGCGCGCGGCGGAGGATGCGAAGGATTGCTCGAAAAGCGAGGACGGCGCAAAGGTGTACTTGGTCGGTACTGGGCCTGGTGATCCGGGATTGTTGACGCTACGTGCGTATCAACTCATGCGTTCGGCGGATGTGGTGCTGTACGATCGGTTGGTGTCGAATGAGATATTGAATTTAGTGCGACCCGAGGCGACGTTGGTGTACGTGGGCAAGCGCGCGGGATTTCATACGCGAACGCAGAGCGAAATACACGAGTTGTTATTGGCATTCGCGGATGTTCGAGCGACGGTGCTGCGATTGAAAGGTGGTGATCCCTTAGTGTTCGGTCGCGGCGGGGAAGAGATGGATTT
>Ga0255758_10004900_pt1 | contig 11172 bp, 8 predicted proteins | sample 011ome_24_FD_179958 | JGI IMG/M metagenome (GOLD analysis project Ga0255758, IMG submission 179958) | Coastal salt marsh microbial communities from the Groves Creek Marsh, Skidaway Island, Georgia - 011513CT metaG (version 2) | ecosystem: Environmental > Aquatic > Marine > Intertidal zone > Salt...
GGCCCGGTAACTCTTCATTCAGCTGGGTGGAGATAAGCCTCACACCGGCGGAATTCTCGATAATCGTGATGGTGTTAGCACCTGTGTAGGCGACCTCAATGACAACACCCTCAACGCTCGAGAGGTCCTTCTCGGGCTTATGCCCAGCTCCGTGCAAACGAATACGCTCCGGTCGGATGTTCACGAGCTCTGAACGCCCCACAAGCGCCATCGCCTTCTCTCCCTCCAAGAGGTTGGAGATTCCCAAGAAGCCTGCAACAAAGGCGGTGGCAGGGTTCTCATAGACCTCGTGGGGTGTACCGAGTTGCTCAATGCGTCCTGCGTTGAAGACCGCGATGCGGTCACTCATGCGCATCGCTTCCTCCTGATCGTGGGTCACGAACACGAAGGTGATTCCAGCTTCACGCTGGATTGTCTTCAGCTCGACCTGCATTTCTTCACGAAGTTGCTTATCCAAAGCCCCCAAGGGCTCATCGAGCAGCAGAACCTTAGGTCGCAGAACCAGCGCCCGAGCTAGGGCAATTCTTTGGCGCTGACCTCCAGAGAGCTGGTGCGGGAGGCGATCAGCGACGTGCGAGAGCTTCACGCGGTCGATGGCCTCCGAGGCCTGCCTGGCTCTTTCATCTTTCGGCACTTTTCTCGTGCGCAGACCGTACTCCACATTGTCCTGAATAGTCATGTGAGGAAACAGCGCATAGTCCTGGAAGACCGTGTTAACGGTGCGGTCAAAGGGAGCTAAATCGGTGATGTTCTCACCGTCGATGTGCACTGTCCCCGACGTCACTGTCTCAAAGCCCGCAATCATCCGCAAAACAGTTGTCTTGCCAGAACCTGAGGGACCCAGCATGGAGAAGAACTCCCCTGACTGGATGTCGAGATCGAGGTCGTTAACAGCGTAGACATCACCAAAAGCCTTCGAGACAGCACGGAGCGAGACGTATCCCGGCTCGTGGCTCTTTGAGCTAGTCACTATGGGTCACCCTCGACATTCTTCGTAACCGACCTACAACATAGAAACCCTACACAAGAAGAACCGCCTGGGATGCACCCAGATATTCATGGTCATCGAGCTAGGACTTGACCGTGAGCAACTCGGAAAGCACACGATCGTTCGACCATCCCAGCTCGTCAGATTGGATTCCAGCCATCTCTCTCATCAGCTCCGTGGAGGCTTCGCCCCGAAATAGAAGGCTTGTCCTCCTTGTGAGCAGATCACCCAAGGTATGAACCCATTCATGCCTAACGAGGTACTCGATTTCGCTCTTTGAATACTCCGAGTGATGCGCCAAGGCCTCATCACCAGAGGACTCGAGGTGTGCAACGATTCTGTCTGCGTATGTCCCATAGCGGCCTAAGAGTTGCTCAACACGTTCTCGAGGGAGAACGGAGCAATGGGCGTCCACCCATCGCGCGCGCTCAGTCGGGCTCGTTGGGAAATCTTTTCCGCCACCGATAGGAAGATCAACGGTGGACACTGTGCGGGATTGACCCAATCGCTTGAGGACTTCGTCTGCAAGATGCTCACCCAGAGCTCTAAAGGTCGTCCACTTACCCCCAACCAGCGAGAGAAGAGGTGTGGAACCGAGCGCACCCTCGGCGATTCTGTAATCCCTCGAGACCACACCGGGGTTCACGTCTCCCGTTGCAGGAAGTGGGCGAACGCCGGAGTAGCGGTACACAATTTGGGAGTGATTGATCTCGATGTGGGGAAAGACTCGAGAGACAAGGTCAAAAAAGTAGTCAACCTCTTCATCGGTGCAGACAATCTCATCCCGCATGTCCACGGGAATATCCGTCGTCCCCACCAACACCCGGTTCATAATTGGATACATCAATACGATGCGTCCATCACTGTTTTCGAAGAAAATCTCGCGCCCATCACACGCTTCAAAAAGCATGGGATTGTCCAACACGATGTGTGAGCCTTTTGTACCGCCCATGTAGGAGGTTTTCTGCCCCAACGCTTCGTTCGTGAGGTCGGTCCAGGGTCCTGAGGTGTTGACGACCACATCCGCTGTCACTGTGAGAGTGTCTCCAGTGAGCTCATCCCGTAGGACCACTCCCCCGGAATCAAAGCCCACGGCAGAGAGATAGTTGAACGCTCTTGCGTGAGTGCCTGTCTCCACGCCGTCACGCAATACATCAAGGGCAAGCCTTTCAGGGTTGTCCATCGCCGCGTCATAGTAGGTGGCCGTGAACTTAATGTCGGGGTTCATGTGGGGCATGTGAACGAGAGACTTCTGACGACCTAGGAAGCTGTGACGAGGCATCTTGCCTTGGTTCCGCCCGAAGAGGTCGTACATCATCAAGCCGACCTTGATTAAGAGCGCTCCGCGCTCTTTGGGATTGCCCTGGGCATGCGTGAATAAACGAATGGGCGCAGCCAGCAATCCCGAAAAAAGCGAGAAAATAGGAATTGTCGTTTGCAGGGGCCTCACATAGTGGGGAGCCGATGCGAGGAGACGGTTGCGTTCCATCAGGGACTCTTTGACGAGGCGGAGTTCACCGTTCTCCAGGTAGCGAACACCGCCGTGAATCATGTGGGAGGACGCTGCTGAGGCTCCCGAGCAAAAGTCTGAACACTCCACCAGAGTGACGTCAACGCCTTGAAGAGCAAGATCTCGGAATGTTGCAATCCCGTTGATGCCTCCACCGATAACCAATACGCGGGTGGAGGAGTTTTCGCGCAACGACGAGAGGCGATCACTCACCTGTGCTGACTTGGATGCTGACGCCACTACCTCATCCTTTACTGTGTTGCGCACCTACCCACGTGGTGCCCCACCCACCATGCTCAGTTGTGGGACATAACTACAACATCTTTCAACACTGTATGCCATGCCAGTTAGCCCGAAGAAGGCATCTCAGCGAGTGATGAATGGCCTTCGGCCTGGCTCATCACCTACTTCATCAGCAAAGGTGCAAACGCCAGGGCCCGTGCGACGCCCTAAACGAGGCTCAACGACGTGTGGACCCGGAGATTTCCCCGGGCCCACAGTTCAGTGATAAGCGGTTGTTTACTGGTACACCATTCCGCCGTCGATCATGAGCAACTGACCGGTCATATAGTCGCTATCCGAGCTGGCAAGAAAAGCTGCTGTTCCCAGAACATCCTCGGGATAGGAGTAGCGCTTCATTTCGATCATGTTCGCCGCGAGGCTGTCCATGGACTGGCCAGGCTTTTCAAACTTGCCGATCTCGACGAGGTCCTTGTCCAATTGCTGCCACATTTCAGTTGCCACGACGCCAGGACCGTAACCGTTAACAGTCACACCGTGGTCAACAAGAGCCTTTGCTCCTCCACGAATCAAAGCGAGTACTGCGTGCTTTGCCATGGCGTACGGAATGATGTCATCAAAGGCCATACGCGAGGCAATCGAGCCCACATTGATGATCTTGTACATGTAGTCACGTTTACCCTGAGCAATCATCTGACGTGACACGGCGCGCATGACATTGAACTTGCCCCACGCGTTCACCGACATGATGAAGTCGTAGTTCTCTTTGGGTGTTTCGGGGAACATGGTGGGCTTGTTGACACCTGCATTGTTCAGCAAGAGGTTGATCTCGCCAAATTCCTTGACAACGTAGGCAACAGCGGCTTCCGCATCCGCCTCGCTCGTGACGTCCATTTTGAAATGCGTCGCTTGGCCACCCGCATCGCGAATTTCTTGCGCAACCTGCTTGACACCGTCCTCGTTCAGGTCGGCAAGACAAACAGCGGCTCCCTGTTGGGCCCAGTTCTTCGCAATTGCCGCTCCCATTCCTTGGGCGGCGCCGGTAATGAGTGCTTTTCTCCCGGCAAGACGTTCAGTGTCCATAACTTCTCTCTCCTCGTTGAGCTTCACTTTGGGGTATTACATGGTGTGGGTTGGGTATCCCGAAAGTACCAAGTGTTAACTCTCAGCTTACACTTGGAGGCTTGCTGTGCGCACGGAGTGCACTGAGAATGACACCTTGACTATTTCGCATACTCATAGTCGTGCGCCCTAAGCCAGCAATGCCAGCGGGTTCTCGATGAAGTGTCGGAAGGCTTTCATCCACTGAGCCGCCAGCGCGCCGTCGACTGCGCGATGGTCCGCTGACAGATTGACGGTCATCACTGTGCCCGCAATGAGCCCGCCCTCTTTCGCGAGAACTGCCTCGCGAGCAGCTCCGACGGCAAGAATTCCTGACTGTGGTGGATTGAGAATGGCCTGGAACGAATCCGTGCCATACATTCCCAGATTGGACACCGAGAAGCTTCCGCCCTCGATTTCCGCCTGGGAAATCTTTCCCTCTCGAGCCTTTGCCGCCAGACGGCTCACCTCAGCATTGATCTGGGTCAAACTCATCGACTCAACCCCTCGAATGACAGGAGTGAGCAAGCCACCTTCAACAGAGACCGCAACTGCAATATCGGCGCGGTCGAAGTATCGAAGTGCGTCGTCCGTCCAGATGACGTTGGCGTCTGGTACTTCAATGAGCGCCATAGCGACGGCTTTCATAACCCAGTCATTGACGGAAATCTTGACTCCGGTGGACTCATTCATCTCCGCTCGCGCCTGCAGCAATTTGTCGACCCGGCAGTCTGCTGTGACGTAGAAGTGGGGCACTGTCGTCTTGGACTCCGTCAAACGTCGTGCAATAGCACGGCGCATCCCGGTGTGAGGTCGGTCGGTGTAACCAGCCTCACCTGTGACATCGAAAGGTGTGGACGTCCGCTGCAGCGGAACCTCCGTGACAGCCTCGGTGGCGCCACCCGTGGCAAGGAAAGCTTCAAGATCTTTCTTCACAATGCGGCCCCCCGGACCTGTCCCCGTCACCAGGGAGAGATCAATACCTGCCTCGCGCGCGCGCTTTCGGACTAGCGGGCTGACATAAATGCGTCCCGACGTCGGTGCCGCAACGGCAGGAGCCTCCGGGGCGACTGCACCAGGAGCAGGCGCCGACACCGCCTCAGGTGCGCTCTCCGCGGGGGTCACCGAGCCTCCGGCGGCAGCGAGTGCCGCGTCAATGTCATCTGCGGTCTCCCCGGCGGCCGAAAACACGGCAATCGGTGTACCGACCTCGACACTTTGCCCTGGCTGAATGAGGACGCGAGCCAGCATCCCCTGCTCTTCCGCCTGATAGTCGACATTGGCTTTCTCGGTCTCAATTTCCGCAAGAACATCCCCCACGGCCACTTCTTGACCCTCGGAAATCATCCATTTGGCGAGGACAGCTTCCGTGGCTCCTGCGAGAACCTCCGGCATTCGGATAACGCTTGCCATTAGTGACCCACCCCTGAATTCACGCGGACCTGCTCGAGACCAGCCACAATGTCCTCGACGCCGGCGATTGCGGCTGCCTCGAGAACCTTCGAGATACTCGGGGAGGCTTCTCCCCCACTGACACGAAGGACGGGCTGATCCAGGTGGTCAAAGAACCGGCGCTGGATTTCATCCGAAAGCCACCCTCCGTAGGAGGTGCCTCGGGCGCCTTGCTCCACAATCATGACGGCGTTCGTCTTCGTGATACTGGCCTCAATGCTCGCCCAATCCACGCTTGCTTGGTCAAGGAAACGCAGATCGATGAGCTCAGCGTCCATCCCCGTCTGGGTAATCGCCTGGTGTGATTTCTCCACCATCGACAAATAAGAGAGCACAGTGAGTTCGGAACCCTCCCGAACCATTCGTGCCGCCCCAAAAGGAATCTGGTAATCCAGATCCCCGGAAGGAATCTCACCCTTGTCCCCGTAGAGATCCACGTGCTCGATGACGAGCACGGGATCTTCACACGCCAACGCGGCATTCATCATGCCGACGTAATCGTGGGCAGTGGAGGGAGCCATGATTCGCCAGCCGGGAGCTGTGGCGAAGATTCCTGCGGGATCCATCAAGTGTTGGGACCCGTATCCGGTACCCATTGCCACCTTGGTTCGAAGCACCAGTGGTACCGGTGACTCCCCGCCAAACATGTGGCGTGCCTTGCCGATCTGGTTGAACACCTGGTCGGCAGCAACCCAGAGGAAATCGGGGTACATGAACTCGACAACGGGACGGAAACGACCATCGAGGGCCATTCCTCCCCCGAGCCCGACGAAGGCGTTCTCACTAATCGGGGTTCCCAGCACTCGACCCGGGTACTTCTCCGCCAGCCCCTTTGTGGCACCGTTGGTGCCACCCTTCAAGCGGTGAATGTCCTCCCCCAGAAGCACAATCCTCGGGTCAAGCTCCATGCGACGATCCATGACCGCCGCAACGGCATCCACAAAACGGACGCTTTCTGTAGCGCCCTGATACTCAGAAGCCTCCACAGTCTTGGCACCCGAGAGCTCCATCAAATCGCCTCGAACACCGACATTGACGAAGTCGGGGCTTGGCCACAGGTCCAGCTTGATGCGTCGCACCCCGGCTTTTCCGTCCGGGTCCTGCTCCACCAACTCGGCTGCAGCACTCGACATCGCGGTTTGGGCCCGAAGACGCACACTATCGACCTGGTCTTGGGTGATGAGGTCTCGAGAGATCATCTCGGTCGCCATCCGCGTGAGCGGATCACGCTCACGCCACGCTGCTTCCTCTTCTTTGCTGCGATAGCCAAAAGCCGACCCTGGGAAAGCGCCGTTTTGGTGGAAGAAGCGATAAACCTCAGCCTCCACCACGACGGGACCCTTCCCAGATCGCGCAATATCGGCGGCTTTCTGCATCGCGAGGTGAACAGCTAAGGGGTCCATGCCATCAACGCGCAGCGAGGGGACACCGAAGCCCACCCCACGACCCGAGAGGCGGGGTTCCGCAGTTGCTTCCTCCACCGTGGTGGAGACCGCGTACAGGTTGTTTTCGATGAAGAACACCAGCGGTATGTCCCATGCCGCGGTGAGGTTCATGCTCTCCAGCACCGAGCCAATGTTGACGGCGCCATCGCCAAAGTACGTGACCGTCAGATCGTCAGTGTGGGAATGCTTCTGCGCCCACGCGTTACCGGCGGCCAGAGGAACGCCACCACCCACAATCGCATTGGTGCCAAGGCATCCAGCCTCGTGCCACTGCAAATGCATGGAACCGCCGCGGCCTTTGCAGAATCCCTGGGCAAGCCCCAGGATCTCTGCCAGCGTCTTCTGCAGTACTCCCTGAATTTCAGGAGTTACAGGGTTGGATGCATCGAAACCGTGCGGGGCAACATAGCCCAGCGCTTTGGCCAGGAACTGGTGGTGCCCACGGTGTGAACCGTTGATGGAGTCTGTGGCTCGAAGACCCACTATGGAGCCCACTGCTCCACCCTCTTGTCCTACGGACGAGTGAGCGGGCCCATGGACGAGTCCCTCACCGGCGAGTTCGAGAACTGTTTCTTCGAAAGCACGAATGAGGTGGAGCTGCACCAGCATGGTGTGCAGAAGGGAAGGGTCAGCGCTATCCCAGTCAGATTTTTCGGAGCTGACTTCAACCCACTGCTCCAGCGGGAGGAGTTTTTTTTCTTTCGCCACAGTGGCCTTCTTCCGTGTCGTGCGCGTGGTGCCATCGCGCATCTCCCGTCATTGGGATTGTTGCCACGGTACACCAGATAGTATCCAATGTCACCTCATTTGCCGAAAAATAGGTGGAAATATGTCGAGAAAAGCACCATACTGGATGCAATCAGTTCACCACAGAGGAGTTGGGACATGCCCTTACCGGGAATGCGGGGAACCGATCACATCGGCTTCACGGTGCCAGACCTCGACCAAGCCGAGCGCTTCTTTGTGGACATCATTGGCTGCCAACGCGTTTATGCGCTCGGTCCCTTTCAGCGCGAGGACGACTGGATGGAAGAACAACTCAATGTTCACCCCCGGTCGGTCATCAAGGAGAACCGCCACTTCCGTTGCGGACATGGGACAAACTTCGAGATCTTCGAGTGGATAACTCCCGAACCACCAGCACCTCAGCCGCGAAACTCCGACCTAGGCGGACACCATCTCGCGTTCTACGTCGACGATCTTGACCTCGCCATCGACTACCTCAGGTCAGAGGGTATCGAGGTCTTGGGCGATATTGTTATGAGCAAGCAGGGCGCTGCGGGGCAGCGCTGGATTTACTTCCTAACGCCGTGGGGAATGCAGTGTGAATTGGTCAGCTACCCCCAAGGCAAGGCGTATGAAGCTGAAAGCGATGTCGTGATGTGGAACCCAACTAGGCCGGCTGACTAGCGCATGGCTGAGGTCACTCCCACTACCCGCGATGGCTCCGCGAGCGCACGTATCGCTGAAGCTGTGCGACGCGCCATTCTCTCAGGAGAGCACCAACCCGGAGAGCGGATCGTGCAGGAGGAACTTGCCGAGCGATACGGTGGCTCAAGGATTCCAGTGCGAGAAGCGCTCCGTCAGCTCGAGTCAGAGGGCTTAGTACGACTCGTCGCCAACACCGGAGCGTGGGTACAGAGCTTGACCATGGCCCAGTGCTCGGAGGTGTACCAGACGAGAGAGCGCCTCGAGCCTCTGTTGCTGCGACACTCGGCGGAGCATCTCACCGACGAGGTCGTCCACACTCTTGATGGCTTAGCTCAGAGGATGGAGGCGTCAGACGACATCGAAGAATTTCTCGAACTCGATCGACAGTTTCACTTCGCCACCTATCGAGCCGAAGGAACGTATGTCCTGCGGGACCTCGTCACAAGGCTCTGGAACACCACACAGCCATACCGACGCGCCTACACAGGACTGGTCGATAAGGAACACATGCGGATCTTCCACGACGACCACCACATGCTGGTGAGCGCTCTGCGGGATGGAGATATGAAGCTCGCTGAACAGATCGTGGCCATCCACATCCGTCGCACTCGAGTGAACCTGGAGCGACACCCCGAAATTTTCCCCGATACCGACCCCGACCAGGAATAGAGAGATACACGATGACCATCGCAGTTGTTAACCCCGCCACCGGCGAGACTATTGAAACTTTTGCTGAACACACGGCCGACGAGGTTGAGGCGAGGGTCCAGAAAACTCAGAGCGCTTTTGAGGCTCTGAGAGAAACCAGTTATGCCGAGCGAGCCGTGTGGATGAAGAAGGCCGCAGACATCATGGAGTCTGAGGTTTCGGACCTGGCGCGGATGCTCGTCATTGAGATGGGCAAGCCGATCGCTCAGGCCGAGGCTGAGGTCCTCAAGTGCGCAAAGAACATGCGCTTCTACGCCAACAACGCCGAGAAGTTTCTCGCTGATGAGCCGCTGGAAGACCCAAGCGCCGTCAACGCGTCCTCCGCGTATCTGCACTACCAACCACTGGGAGTGGTTCTCGCGGTCATGCCATGGAACTACCCACTGTGGCAGGTCATCCGTTTTGCTGCTCCGGCTTTGATGGCTGGCAACACGGGCCTCCTGAAGCACGCCTCGAACGTCCCGCACTCGGCCCTGTACCTCGATAGCGTTTTCACCCGAGCGGGCTTCCCCGATGGTTCCTTCACCACAATTCTGAGCGGTGCTGGCCCGATCGCCGGATTGCTCAAAGATCGCCGCATCAAAGCTGTCACTTTGACGGGCTCTGAGCCGGCCGGGCGCGCTGTGGCCGCTCAGGCCGGTGCGCACATCAAACCTGCCGTGATGGAGCTTGGCGGATCGGACGCATTCATTGTCATGCCGTCTGCTGATCTCGATAAGGCGACGACCGTCGCGGTCAATGCGCGCATCAGCAACAACGGACAGTCCTGTATCGCGGGCAAGCGCTTCGTGGTGCACGCGGACATTTACGACGCATTCGTCGAGATGTTTGTGGCCAAGATGTCCGCGCTCGTAGTCGGCGATCCGCTAGACCCCGCCACACAGGTTGGCCCTTTGGCGACCGAGCGTGGACGCCAGGAAATTGCGGACCTGGTGGACGACGCACGCGACAAAGGCGCGCGGATCCTCACTGGAGGCGAAGCTCCCGATATGCCCGGCTGGTTCTACCTGCCCACCATCGTCGACGATCTGAAGCCCGGTATGCGATTGGTCATGGAGGAAGCATTCGGACCCGTCGCAAGCGTCTACAAAGTCTCCTCTCGTGAAGAAGCAGCAGAAATCGCCAACCAGACAACCTTTGGCTTGTCCTCAGCACTCTGGACCGAGGACGACAGCGATACCGAGTTCTTCATCAAATACATCGAAGCAGGGGCTGTGTTTGTCAATGGCATGACCATCTCTTACCCCGAGCTTCCCTTTGGCGGCGTGAAAGACTCTGGTTTTGGTCGCGAACTCGGAGCCCCTGGAATCCGCGAGTTCTGTAACTTTAAGACGGTCTGGAAGGCATAACGATGGCGCGGGTCGGCTTCCTGGGGCTGGGCTCGATGGGCCAAGCGATGGCTCAACGCTTAATCGACGCCGGACACGATGTCGTTGTCTGGAACCGCTCCGCCGGCCCGAGGGACGAGCTCGCTTCGCTCGGCGCGACCGCAGTGGAGACACCGGCTGAGGCGCTGGCTGTCGATCTCTCGGTCTCCATGCTTGCCAACGATGTCGCTGTGGATGCCGTTCTGTGTGAGGACAATCTGCCCTCACACAGAATCGTCCACGCCAACATGGCCTCGGTCAGCCCCGACATGGCAAGGCTGCTCAGCGCGCGGTTCGAACAGGCAGGACACGGCTACGTGGCCTCACCGGTTCTTGGCAGACCCAACGTCGCTGCCTCGGGCGGTCTCAACATCTTGGCCGCCGGTTTGACCGACGACATTGTTCTGCTGCAACCACTGTTTGATGCGATGGGAACCAAAACGTGGCCCTTGGGTGAGCTCCCCCACACTGCCAACGTCGTCAAGATTGCCGTGAACTACAGCATCATCCATGCCCTTCAATCTCTCGCGGAATCCATTGCGATAGCCACATCAGCCGGCGTGAAGCCTTCCGACTTTGTTGAGGTCTTGACCTCAACCCTCTTTGGTGGGGTCGTGTTTACGGGGTATGGCAACCTGATCGCCGAGCGGAACTACACCCCGGCCGCATTCTCGTTGGAGCTAGGCCTCAAGGATTTGGGTCTCGCCGAAGCAACAGCAGAAGAGGCCGGCATCTCACTTCCCACGAGTTCTCTCCTGCGCGAACTGTTCGAGACTGCACTGGCTGACCCTGAGCTTGCGGACAAAGACTGGTCAGCAGTGGCTGAGATCACCCTCAACCAGAACAAGAGTTAGGACGAACACCATGAGAGTTGCCTTCTGTGGAGCAGGTGCTGTGGGGGCGTCCCTCAGTGCAGACCTCATCAACGCT
>Ga0255758_10004905_pt1 | contig 11160 bp, 6 predicted proteins | sample 011ome_24_FD_179958 | JGI IMG/M metagenome (GOLD analysis project Ga0255758, IMG submission 179958) | Coastal salt marsh microbial communities from the Groves Creek Marsh, Skidaway Island, Georgia - 011513CT metaG (version 2) | ecosystem: Environmental > Aquatic > Marine > Intertidal zone > Salt...
CTTATAATAGCCTTGTTATGGCAGTTATTAAGAGATTTTGTTCAGGGAATTATATTTGGATTTCAAAAAGGAGATATAGTTGGTCAGCGATTAAAAATAAATAATTATTCAGGTGTCGTTTCCGCACAAACAACGACTAAACTTCATTTGGAAATAGAAAACGGCGAAATCATTCAATTTCCTTATAACCAAGTAACTTCCCAGTTAATGTCGAAACCGACAGTAGCCGGAAAGCTTAAAAGTTGTAGTTTTTCGGTTGTTCTATCTGGCAAAGTAAATATTGATGCAGCAAAAGATAAATTAACAAGTCATTTACTAAGTATGCCTTGGGTTATTTCTACTATGAAAATTAAGGTTGAGGTGATTGAAGAGCGCGACGCAAATATTGAGCTTAAAGTTGTTGTTTACACTTCCAGTGAAAAATACATTTCTAGAATTAAACAAGAAATTGCAGAATTGTTATTTGATTGATAATGTTCTAGGTACTGTTAGACATGTTTTGGCTTTTGCATTTGAAACCAATAAGTAAATAAGTACATTTGTTCGCATGGCAGGAAATTCTTTTGGAAAACTATTTAATTTAACCACATTTGGCGAGTCACATGGCACTGCTATTGGTGGTGTTATAGATGGATGTCCGTCAAATGTTGAGTTGGATTTGGAGGCAATTCAAAAAGAATTAGACCGCAGAAAACCGGGTCAGAGTAGAATTGTAACACAACGAAAAGAAAGCGATACAGTAGTGTTTTTATCCGGAATTTTTAACGGAAAAACAACAGGTACTCCAATTGGTTTTACAATTCAAAATGAAAACCAAAAGAGTAAAGACTATTCCCACTTAGAAAATACGTTTAGACCGTCACATGCAGATTATACTTATGCGCAAAAGTACGGTACAAGGGATTATAGAGGAGGAGGAAGAAGTAGCGCAAGAGAGACTGCATGCAGAGTAGTAGCAGGTGCGATTGCCAAGCAAATATTGATTGTCAAGGGAATTAGAATAGAAGCTTATGTTTCTTCAGTTGGAGACATTTCATTAGATAAATCACATAAAGAATTAGATTTATCCAAAACAGAAGATTCAATTGTTCGATGCCCGGATAAGAAAATTGCGGAACAAATGATTTCACGAATTGAAGAAGTTCGAAAATCCGGAGATACCATTGGAGGTGTGGTTTCATTTGTAGTAAAAGGAGTTCCGGTAGGGCTTGGAGAACCTGTTTTTGACAGATTACACGCCGATTTAGGTAAAGCAATGCTTTCAATTAACGCAGTAAAAGGTTTTGAATATGGTTCTGGATTTGACGGTATAGAATTGTTAGGTTCTGCACATAATGACAGTTTTATTAGCGATGTTGATGGTATTTCTACTACAACGAATAATTCTGGAGGAATTCAAGGAGGTATTAGTAATGGAGAGCCAATTTACGGCCGCGTTGCATTCAAACCTGTAGCCACTATAATGCAAAAACAGACTTCCATAGACAAAGAAGGACAGAAAGTTGAATTAGAAGGTAAAGGTCGCCATGATCCATGTGTTGTTCCTAGGGCAGTGCCGATTGTGGAAGCAATGGCGGCGATAACAGTATTAGATTTTTTATTAAGAAGTAAAGCCACACAATTATAATTTAAATAAAATATGAGAAAATTAGCATTGCATTGGAAAATTATAATTGCACTTGTTTTAGGAATAATATGGGCTTTTGCTTCAAGTTACTTAGGTTATTCTGAGTTTACTTTAGATTGGATTGATCCATTTGGGAAAATATTCGTGAATCTCCTTAAAATGATTGCAGTTCCTTTAGTTATGTTTTCCATAATGAAAGGTGTAGCAGATTTGAAAGATATTTCGAAATTAGGAAAGCTTGGTGGGAAAACTTTGGGTATTTATGTAGTTACAACTGTGTTTGCAGTGACTGTTGGTTTAGGGTTGGTAAATTTGATTAAGCCGGGTAGCTTCTTAAGCGCGGATCAGCTTATTAAAAATAGAATTCAATATGAATTGTGGTGTGGAGAATCGGGAACGGAAATAAAAGATGCTCAGGATTACTTGCACGATCCGCAATACGCGTCGTATGTTCTTGCTGCAAAAGCAGATTACAAAATAAGTAAAGATGAAATAGCAAATGACAAGAAATTTATGGAACGTACCAAAAATGCGAAAGCGCAAAAAGATGCGCGTCCATTATCCTTTCTAGTGGATTTTGTTCCTCAAAACTTCTTCCTTTCCTTAACCGATGGCAAACTGATGTTGCAGGTTATATTCTTTTCTATCTTCTTTGGTGTTTGTTTATTGATGATTCCAATTGGAAAGGGGGGTCCAGTTTTAGCTGTTATAGATGGAGTTAATGAGGTGTTTTTAAAAATGGTAGATATAATAATGAAATATTCTCCATTCTTTGTTTTTGCTCTTTTAGCAGGTAAGTTTTCTGAGATGGCAGGGGACGATCCAGCTTCTTTAATAGAAATGTTTAAGAGTTTAGGGATTTATAGCCTTACAGTTCTAATAGGTTTGTTTTTCATGATATTTGTTTTGTATCCGTTTATTATGAAAATTGTGGTGAAAAAGAAAATGAGCTATGCTGGCTTTTTTAAGAGAATTAGCCCCGCTCAATTTTTAGCATTCTCTACAAGTTCAAGTGCTGCCACATTGCCTGTTACAATAGATTGTGTTAGAGATCGAATAGGTGTTTCTAAGGAAGTTACAAGTTTTGTTTTACCAATTGGAGCTACTGTAAACATGGATGGAACTAGTTTGTACCAGGCGGTTGCAGCAATTTTCTTAGCGCAGTATCACGGAATCGATTTGGACTTAGGAGCGCAGCTTACAATTATTCTTACGGCAACACTAGCTTCTATAGGATCAGCGGCTGTTCCTAGTGCAGGTTTGGTAATGTTGATGATTGTATTGGGGTCTGTTGGTTTAAATCCAGCTTGGATAGCAATCATTTTGCCGATAGATAGAATATTGGATATGTGCCGAACTGTGGTTAATGTAACTGGAGATGCAACTGTTGCTACAATAGTGGGATCCTCAGAAGGAGATCTTAATGTGGTATCAGATGACGCGCTGGAAAAATTGGAAACAGCCTAACACATTGCTGTTAAGGAGTTATGTTAAAGCACAATATATGGTAGGCTTTTTGTTAAATGATATAAGATTTGCGGCAAACTAAGATGAAATATTTCTATCTGTTTTTATTGATATTGACATTTTTAACAACTTCCTCCTGGGGGCAAGATGATGAAGTGCAAATTGATCCTGCCTGCCTGCAAATTCCTACAGATAAAAAAGTACTGAAACTTTATGAGAAAGGGTTGGACAGAAAAAAGTATGTCTATAAAGAACGGATTCGTCATTTTAAGGATGCTTTAGAATTAGATGAAGATTGTTCTGCTTGTATGTGGGAAATAGCGAAGTTAACATATCGTAGGGCCCAAGCAAATGGTGATAATTTTGAAATACCTCAGAAATATTTTCACATGATTGAAGCTACGTGTCCAGAGTTTCATGCTGATATATATTACAATTTGGGGGTTATCTATTATGCCCAAAAAGCAGATTGTATGGCCTCGGAATATTTTGATAAATTTTCAAAATTCCCTTCTGAAGATGAAAAAAGATTGTCTAGAAAGTATGCGAAGCAATTGGAAGATATTAATGAGATTAAATACGAAATAGATTTTTATTGCAATTACTTTAAAGACAAAAAACCATTTACTCCAAAAGTTGTGGAAAATGTCTCTACAGCATCACGTCATGAATATTTGCCAATGATTTCTGCTGATAATGAAATTCTCTTATACACTGCAGAGTTTGATCAAAAGTTCAAAGGAGATGTTATGGTACAAAAAGTACAAGAATTTACAATGAGTAATCGATCGGAGGCCGATTTACTATTTGGAGCAGGGATTAAAATGCCAAAGCCGTTTAATGTAGGTCCTAGATATGGAGGGGCAACTATTTCATTGAATAATAAAAATCTATTTATCTGTTCATGTATCAAACAAGCAGGAATTTTCAATTGTGATATTTTTAGCACAAAGTATGAGGTGGTTGAGATAGATGGAAAAGAACAAAGGGTTTGGTCTGAATTAAAAAATTTAGGTCCTAATATTAATGGTCCCGATACATGGGAAGCCCAACCATCATTGAGCGCAGATGGTAAAACCTTATATTTTGCATCAGCTAGGGCCGAAAGTATTCAGCAAAGTATTGATATTTATTATTCCGAAAAACAGCCGGATGGTTCTTGGGGTAAAGCGATTAATTGTGGACGTCCAATTAATACGATAGGCAACGATAAAGCTCCTTTTATGCACTCTGATAGTAAAACCTTATACTTTGTTTCTCAATGTTCTCAAGAGCGATTAGGCGCAGGCGGTTACGATTTGTTTTACACAAGACAAAATGATGATGGTACTTGGGATATTCCAAAAAACATGGGGTATCCTATCAATACTGAAGGAGATGAAGAAGGGATCATTGTAAGTGCTGATGGAGAGCAAGGCTATATTTCTTCTGATGGTATTAAAGGAGGAATAGGCAAGAAGGATATCTTTTCTTTTAATTTACCAGAAGAAGCTAAGCCAGACAAAATAATAATTATGAAAGGAAAGGTAGATGCGGAAAATATTGAGGAAATTAAAGACACGAAATTAAAAGTTCGCTATCAATCTGGAAAGGTTGTGGAACAAGAAATTTCGATTAGTAATGAAGGCGATTATGTGGCTGTAGCAAATGTTGGGTCAGGAAAAGAGGATGTTCTTATTGAAATTGAAAAAGAAGGAAGTGCTTATGAATCAAAGTTGATAAAGAAGGAAGAAACAGACAATACTTTTATTAAAGAACAAGGAATAGCGATTAAAGAAGTTAAAAAAGGAAGTATGCACACGATTAATGACATTTTATTTGCTTCCAATTCATCCGAGATTTCGGAAGCTTCTAAACTTGTATTGCAAGGTTTTGCTAGTTGGTTGAAGCAAAATCCGGACATTAATATTGAAATTCAGGGGCATACCGATGATGTTGGTAATAGTGCTGACAACCTTGCATTGTCGCAGGATAGAGCTTATTCCGTAATGGAGTATTTATCAGTCGATGGAGGAATAAAAGTCTCTAGAATTAAGTTTAAAGGGTATGGAGAAACAAAACCTATAGTACCTAATGATTCTCCTAGTAATCGCAATAAAAACCGTAGAACGGATTTTTTAATTTTATAGAGCCAATACTAAGTTGTTATAAAATTGATGAAATTATTATCACAATCGTTTGTCTTCTTGTAAGTTTAGTTCGGCTACTTTGTTAATTCTTTTTTATTTAAGATTCATCCAGAATTAAATTTTTTAGCAGTTCCAATACTTTTAAACTTTGGTTTGAAGATCAAAGTATAGATAAAGTACTTATATTCTAAGCCCAATAACACATACATCATCAATTTGCTCCATTGAGCCTCGCCATTTTTCGAATTCTTCAATAAGTAGGGTAAGTTGTTTTTCCATAGAATTTTCTTGAATGGATAATAAGAACTTTTTGAAATTACCTGATTTGTATTTTTTACCTTTTTCTCCACCAAATTGGTCTGGATATCCATCGGAAAAAATATAGACTGTATCTCCTTTTTCCAATACAAAAGAATGTGTAGTATATGGAAGGAGGTTGTCAAACTTTCCTATGGGTTGTTTGTTCGCTTTAGTTTCCAATAATGCACCATTACGGACAATCCAAAGGGGATTATGGGCTCCTGCATATTCTAATTTATCTCCAATTAAGCTGCAAATTGCAATGTCCATTCCATCTCTTACTTCCGTATCACTTTTTTCAAATTCTTCAATGACTATTTCTCTAGTTTTATCTAGTATTTTACCTGGGTCAGTTAAGTCATATTCTCTAACTGATCGATTAAGTGCATTATTGCATACTACGCTTACCATTGCTCCAGGTACTCCATGCCCAGTGCAATCTGCAGCAGCAAAAAGAACTCCATCTTCTTTTTCTTCAAGCCAATAAAAGTCTCCTGCAACAATATCTTTAGGTAAATAAAGTATGAAGTTGTTTTTTAAATGATTGTTTATTTTGGATTGTGGAGGTAGAATAGCTTGCTGTATTCTTTTAGCATAATTGAGTGAATCCGTAATTTCTTTATTTTTAATTTCAAGTTTTAATTTTTGCTGGTTGACTTTATTATTTGAAGTAATTAGACTTTCATTTTTCTCAACAATGATATCTTCATAGGCATCATTTAAATTTCTAAAATACCAGATCATTAGAAAGGAAGTAATAATTACCCCCAGCATTCCAGAAAACTGGTATATTACTCTTATTTCATCTGTTAATATTATAAATGGTTCCATAGATTGGGTAAGCCAGAATAAAGTGCAGAAGAGGCCAATAATAAATACAGACAATACAATGATTGTTTTTTTGTTGTGAAAAATAATCGTGGGAAATAATACGCTTGGAATTAAATAAATAATAGTGCCGGTATTTTTTCCCGTTAGCACTGTTAATAAGGAAACGTAGCTAATTATAAAAACTATTGAAAGCCATTTTGATAGGGTATATTTTTTTTTGTAGATAAGGAATAGAATACTTAGACAAGTAAAAATTGTAATTAAAGTAATAGCTACTCCTTCATATACTTGATGATATAAGTCAATAATTAAAAAAAACAACGAAAGAACAATAATAATGCTAAGCATTATGTTAAGAATTCTGATCCTTTTCTTTTCATTTTCATCTAGCTCTAATGGAATTCCATTATTAGATATTTTAGTCCAAATTTTATCCAAAGTGCTTCGGGTATTTTATGATAAATGATTTGAGTCATAAATATAATACAAGTTTTCCACACGGTGTTAATAAGTTGCTTCCTAACTTGGCATGGATTTTAATATATTCGAACTTCTTAAAAAACAAGTATAAAATCTGTTTATGAAAAATACATTAGTAACTTTTGTTACCGCCTTAATAACCTTTGGCTTTTCGGCCCAAGAGATAACACCTGAGGAACAAGCTTTTCAGGATTCAATCAATGCGTTAAATACAGCAAGTGCTGCAACAGCGGAATCACAAGAAGCTTATAACCTTGGAATCGCATTGTTCAGTAAGGAAAAATACAAAGAAGCTGTAGCAGCTTTTGATAGATCGATTACTGGGGATTCAAAATTTGAGGCTGCTTATTATAATAAAGGTGTCGCGCAATACCAAATGAAAACATATAAAGCGAGTGTAGGAACATTCACTAAATTATTAGGAATCAATAAGGAACATGGAAAAGCTTATTTCCAAAGGGCACAGTCGCATCAAAAATTAAATAATTTAGATGCTGCTATTGATGATTATAATCACGCAATATTAATAGATGAAAAAAATTACAAAGCTTATTATAATGCAGGAGGAGTTAATTTTTTGAAAAAAGATTATGAAAAAGCAATAAAATTATTTACTAAGGCTATTGGAATTAAACCTGATTTTGGTGATGCGTATAATGATAGAGGAAGTAGCTATAGAATGTTAAGGAAATTTGATTTGGCTTTAGCAGATTATAAAAAAGCTGGAAAATATATGCCAAAACATGCATTTGTTTTTAACAATCTAGGAGCAGTTAAGAAAATGTTAAAAGATTTTGAAGGAGCTAAAGCTGCATATGGTAAAGCATTGGCGTTGGATCCCGATTTTTATCTTGCCTATAATAATAGAGGGGCTATGAGTTTTGAGCAAGGAAAATACGATGAAGCTTTGCGTGATTTTAACAAAGCGATTGAAATCAATCCAAAATATGCACCTGCATATAACAATAGAGGCACTGTAAAGGATAAAAAGAAAAATTATAAAGGAGCAATAAAAGATTTTGATTTAGCTATTTCTTTGGATAAAAACTATGCCAATGCCTATGCAAATAGAGGCACAGCAAAAGAAATGAACCGTGATATGGAAGGGGCTTGTATGGATTGGGCTAAAGCTAGAGAGCTTGGGTCAGATGTTGGAAAGGCATACCAATCTGAAAATTGTGAATTTTAAACAATGTAATTGAATTAAGAAAATGAAGATGAAAAGTATATGTTTTATTGTGGGCTCTATATTTATTGCGAATAGTTATGCTCAGAATGTTGATTTCAAAGCAGGTAATTTTAAAGATAAAAAAGATGCCTTTAAAAGTGCCTTAGCGCATTTGGAAAAAGGGGATGAGTTTTTAGAATTAGGAAATGAATCTATTTATACGGTTAAATCGCCAGGAAATAATTTTAAAGCAGCTATTCAGGAATATCAATATGCTTTTAAATTTAACCCGAATAGTGCGGAGTTAAATTTTAAAATGGGGAATGCTTATTTATATACAAATGAAAAGTATAAAGCATTAAAGTACTTAAAAACAGCTGAGAAATTGGATCCAGAAGTTGATACATTTTTAGATTTTTATTTAGGAATGGCCCAACAATTAGATATGGATTTTGCTGGCGCTTTAAAACATTACGAAAAATTTGAAGGTGCTACGAAGTCAAAGCATGTTGAAACTTTGGGAAGAATGCTAAAGAAACGCAAGGCTGAATGTAAGCATGGAAAGAGCATAACTGCAGCTCCAATACGAGCTTGGGTTGATAACGTTGGGAATATTAATTCTCCAGAAGATGATTATAGTCCTTGTATTTCAACGGATGGAGGAACAATAATGTTTACCTCGAGAAGAGAGAATGGTCATAAAGCTGATGAAGTTGGGGTTTATGATGGAGATATTTACATTACTGAAATTAATAACAAAGGGAAATGGTCAAAACCTAAAAACGTAGGGGAACCGTTAAGTACAAAAAATGATGAAACTTCTACAATGCTTTCTTATAATGGTACTAAATTATTAGTTTTTAAAACGGAAGGAGAGGATTACAACGTTTATGAAAGTAATCTAAAAGGAGCTTCCTGGAGTGTGCCGGGAAAGTTGCATAGAAGTTTAAATACGATTGTTAACCAAACGCATGCTACCTATAATTTTAACGATAGAAAAGTCTATTTTATTTCTGATAAACAAGTTGGATCGAGTAGTAAAGGAACGGATATATATTTCTGTGGTCGTAAAAATGGTTCAAAAGGAGAATTTGGTGCTGCGCAATCAATAGGTAAGGAAGTAAATACTAAGTTTAACGAAGGATCTGTATATATGCATCCTGATGGAGAAACGATGTACTTTAGCAGCGAGGGACATAATTCAATGGGAGGATTTGATATTTTTATGTCGGAGAAAAAACAAGGGGTTTGGCAAATACCAGTTAATATGGGATATCCGATTAATACTCCTTATGATGATCATTTTTTTGCAGCTACTGCAAGTGGGAAGTATGCTTATATCTCTTCTAACAGAGAAGGAGGGAAAGGTGGTTTGGATATTTACAAAGTAACTTTTTGGGGAAATCCAAAAGAGTTGATTGTAGATACGGAAGATTACTTGTTGGCAAGTGTTGCTAATCCAATTCAAGATGTTAAAATAGAGAGCAAGGTAAAGGTAAATAAGAAATCGCTAACTGTATTTAAAGGAGCTACGATTGATGCTATTGAAAATAAACCGGTTGAAGCTAAGATGGAGATTGTAGACAACAGCACTGGACAAAAAATAGAGACATTTGTTACAAATAGTGCTACGGGTAAATTTTTATTGTCATTGAATGGTGGAAGAAATTATGGGATTTCTGTTCAAGCTGATGGGTACTTATTCCACTCAGAGAATTTTGATATCCCCAAACAGAGCTCATTTAGTATGGTAAATAAAGAAATTAAATTAAAGAACATTAAAATTGGAAGTAAAATTGCTCTTCGAAACGTATTTTTTGATGTCGGTAAATCTACGGTAAAAGATGAGTCCAATACAGAGTTAGATCGCTTAGTAAAGCTTTTAAAAGATGTGCCAGGACTTAAAATTGAATTATCTGGACATACAGATAATACAGGTAGTGAAAGTTTGAATAAGAAGTTATCTCAAGATAGGGCTACAGCTGTTGTTAATTATTTAAAAGCGAAAGGGGTTGTTACAGAAAGGTTATCTGCAAAGGGATATGGTTCTTCTCAACCAATAGCAAACAATGCATCATCTGAAGGTCGTCAAGAAAATAGACGCACAGAATTTAAAATTATCGCTAATTAGAATAGTAATAGCAGCGGTTTCAATTACGTTAAGATAACTGGTATTTGTTGTTGCTCGACTTTTTACAATGACTTTAACCATCTACTTTTGTATTCATATTTTAAATTCTATAAATTATTTTAATTTCTGCTAATAAAATAGCGCTCAAAGTTTACATTTGTCTTTCAATATTGCACAAATGAGTAAACCGTCTATTCCAAAAGGTACAAGAGATTTTTCGCCAACTGAAATGGTGAGAAGGAACTATATTTTTGATACGATTAAGAAATCATTTATTAAATATGGCTTCCTTCCTATCGAATCACCTTCTATGGAGAACTTGAAAACGCTTACTGGAAAGTATGGTGATGAAGGTGATAAGTTGATTTTTAAAGTGTTGAATAGTGGAGATTATTTAAAAAAAGCTGATAAGGGAGCACTCCAGGAAGCGAATTCTTCGAAGTTGATTAGCTCTATTTCTGATAAGGCATTGCGTTATGACTTAACAGTGCCTTTTGCAAGATATGTAGTGCAACATCAAAATGATATAGCATTTCCGTTTAAACGCTACCAAATTCAACCTGTTTGGAGAGCTGATCGACCGCAAAGAGGAAGGTACCGAGAGTTTTATCAATGCGATGCTGATGTAGTAGGAAGTAACTCCTTATTGTACGAAGTTGAAATTGTTCAATTGTTAGATGAGGTGCTTTATAATTTGGGTATTCCAGGCTTTACCATCAAAATTAATAACCGAAAGGTATTGAGTGGGATTGCCGAAATAACAGGAGAGTCGGATAAAATTATTGACATCACTGTTGCCATTGATAAGTTGGATAAAATTGGAGAGGAAGGAGTTATTAAAGAATTAGAAAGTAAAGAGGTTTCAGCTTCAGCAATTGAAAAAATAAAACCTTTGTTTTTATTGAAAGGGGATTACAAAAAAGTTATTTCAGAAATGAAAACAATGCTTCAAGATTCAGAAATTGGATTGAGAGGAATAGAAGAATTAGCGTTTATATTTGAAACAATCAATGCATTGGGATTGAAG
>Ga0255758_10004916_pt1 | contig 11143 bp, 9 predicted proteins | sample 011ome_24_FD_179958 | JGI IMG/M metagenome (GOLD analysis project Ga0255758, IMG submission 179958) | Coastal salt marsh microbial communities from the Groves Creek Marsh, Skidaway Island, Georgia - 011513CT metaG (version 2) | ecosystem: Environmental > Aquatic > Marine > Intertidal zone > Salt...
CCAATGTTAAAGCTGTATTTAGGCCTGTTTGCCCCCCCATGGTTGGCAATAATGCATCTGGACGCTCTTTATCAATTATTTTTTCAATTGATTTCCAATGGATAGGTTCAATGTATGTAGCGTCGGCAAGCAAAGGGTCAGTCATAATTGTTGCTGGATTAGAATTGACCAAGATGACCCTAAAACCCTCAGCTTTTAGAGCCTTACATGCTTGTGCCCCAGAATAATCAAATTCACAAGCTTGACCTATAATTATTGGCCCGGCACCAATTATCAAAATAGATTTAATATCAGTTCTTTTTGGCATTTTTTTCAATCATTGAATTAAATTTTATAAATAGCTCCTCTAGCTCATGTGGCCCAGGGCTAGCTTCTGGATGCCCCTGAAAACTAAATGCTGGCTTGTTCTTGAAAGCGATTCCTTGCAAACTTTGGTCAAATAACGAAACATGGGTAGGCTCAATATTTTTAGGAAGACTTGATAAATCAACTGCAAAACCATGATTTTGACTAGTGATATATACCACTTTAGATGCTAGATCTTGCACGGGATGATTGGCACCATGATGACCAAACTTCATCTTATAAGTTTTGCATCCACCCGAAAGAGCTAGTAGTTGATGACCCAAACATATCCCAAAAATTGGCATATTAATACTAAGTAGTTGCTGGATTAATTCGATTGCATAATTACAAGGCTCAGGATCTCCAGGTCCATTAGACAAGAACACTCCATCTGGTTTTAGCTGCATAAGTTCCTCAAAACTAATTTGAGCATTCACTACTTTTACTTTACCTACGTGCTTTCTTAGGAGCCTTAAAATATTTTTCTTTACTCCAAAGTCAACAGCAACAATCAACTTTTCATTTTTTGTCTGCGCATAATTTGGCCATGTGCCCTCTTCCCATGAGAAAGATTCTTTTGTTGATACTTCTTTGGCAAGATCCAGACCTTCCAAGCCGTCAAATTGATTCAAAGCCTCATTAGCTTTTAATAAAGAGTCTGCATTATTAGGAGAGATGCATGCTTTTAATGATCCGTGGTCTCTCAGCTTTGCTGTCAATGCCCTAGTATCAATGTTTGAAATTCCTATTGTTTTCTTTGATTCCAGAAAATTTTCAAGGGATTGAGTTGCACGCCAATTACTAAAATGACTGGGTAAATCTTTGATCACAATCCCGGAAGCAAAGATACTATCAGACTCGTTATCCTCATCATTTATGCCAGTATTTCCTATATGAGGATGAGTAAAAGCAATGATTTGTTTAGCATATGATGGGTCAGTAATAATCTCTTGATAGCCGGACATAGAAGTATTAAAAACAATTTCGCCTACTGCTTTATCTTTCGCACCGAATCCAATACCTTCCATGACAGAACCATCTTCTAAGACTAAAATAGCTGGAAAAGACATCAGCAATTCACCTTATGTAGGAAAAAAAAGATAGTGAAAAATTGTGAAAATTGAGGATTTAATGAGCTAAAATTGTGCGCTGGCATTAAAAGGGTACTTTATATTGATAAGTCCTTAACGTCCATAAAATTTTAAAAAAAATGAAAATAAATTTAAAGAATCAAGATCAAATATCTCAGATGAGAGTTGCGGGTCAATTAGCAGCTGAGGTTTTAGAAATGATTACACCATACGTGGTACCAGGAGTAAGTACTGAGGAGCTTGATAAAAGGTGTTATGAATTTATTGTGAATGATCAACAAGCCATTCCAGCAAATGTGGGTTACAACGGATTTGAAAAAACAATTTGCTCAAGTGTTAACCAAGTGATCTGCCATGGAATTCCTTCAGATAAAAAGATACTCAAGGATGGAGATATTTTAAACATAGATGTAACAGTTATTCATAATGGATGGCATGGTGATACATCAAAAATGTTTTTAGTTGGCAAGACTCAACCACATAACGAAAGGCTTGTTAAAGTGACTCAAGAATGTTTATACAAGGCAATAGAAGTTGTTAAACCTGGTGCTCATTTAGGTGACATAGGTGCAGTTATACAAGAGCATGCAGAAAAAAATCATTACTCAGTTGTGGAAGATTATTGTGGTCACGGAATTGGACAGGTTTATCATGAAGAACCCCAAGTTCTGCATTATGGTAAAACTGGTAGAGGAATCGAAATCAAAGAAGGTATGTGTTTCACCATTGAGCCTATGATCAATCAAGGATCAAAATATACCAAACTCTTAAGTGATGGATGGACCGTAGAAACAAAAGATGGCAGAAATTCTGCTCAATGGGAGCATACTCTTGCGGTTACTGCATCCGGCGTGGAAGTTCTAACAAAGCGCAGTGAAGAATCCTTTTGAGTAACTCATTAGAAAGCATAAATCTTGATTTTAAAAAAAATTTTCATAATTTATTTCGAAAACCTGAGCTGATTCAGCCCTATTTGCTAAAACGGTCAAATAAATTTGATGAAATTATTAAAAAGGAGTTTTTACGAAGAGAGCTTGAAACAGATTTTGCCATAGTTGCACTTGGAGGCTATGGAAGAAAAGAGCTTTTTCCATCCTCTGACATTGACCTTTCAATTATTCAATTAAATTTAAAGACAAAAAAAATTGAAGACATAAAAGATTTTATTGGATGGCTTTGGACTCTGAAGGTAAAAGTTGGGCATTCAGTTCGAACTATAAAAGATATCGAAAATATAACTAAATCTGATCTAAAAGAATTTACATCATATCTTTCTTATAGAATTATTTTTTGTAAAAAAAATAAAGCCCCGAACTTAGAAAATGATTTAAAGAAAATATCAAAAAAATGGAATAGAGCTAAATTTTATAAGGCTAAACGGCTTGAGCAATACAATAGATTTCAATCTTTTGATTCTACTGAATTTAGTCTTGAACCAGACCTCAAAGAATCTCCAGGCTGTCTGCGAGATTTTCAAACTGCTTTGTGGATCTTGGAGCATTGTTTTAAATTAAAAAAATTGCAAGATTGTGCAACCGCAGAACTTTTTTCTAAAAAAGAGCTATCAAGTATTAATCAATCCTACGCTCACATGAAGGTCCTTAGATATTTTATAAACCTTGAAAGTGGGACAAATCGCATTAGCTTTGAGAACCAATTGTTGCTTTCAAAAAAATCTAGACTTAAAAGCTCTAAAAAGTCATCTGCTGTTGAGAAATTCATGAGAACTTTCTTCCTGCATGCATCAAATCTATCAGATTTTAATGAGTTTGTTTTTCAGGCATATGAGGATCAATTAACCTTATTAAAAAGACCCTACACGAAAAACTATTACATATTTAAAGACCGGATTGGTATAGCAGAAAGCGTTGATCTTATAAAAAAACCTGAATTAATTTTAGATAGCTTGATCCAAGTTGGAAAACTCAAAAGAATTAACGGCTTAGATTTTAAGACAATTAAAAAAATACAGAAATCTCTGCCCAAAATTGATCCTAAATATTTTTTATTGCCGGAGGCGGGAGCTCAATTTTTACAGATCCTAAGATCGTCCACTAATCTGTCAACCATTCTCAAAAAACTTAAGCAGCTAGGTTTAATGAGATTGCTAATTCCCGAATTTGGAGAGATTGAAGGCCAAATGCAATTTGACATGTTTCATATCTACACCGTTGATGAGCATACTTTTAAAGTTGTAAGGAATATGAGACAAATGCAAATCGGAAAAGTTGATAAATCAATGGAGATTGAGCATGAGCTTATTAATAAATTACCAAAAATTGAACTGCTATATCTTGCTGGAATTTTTCATGATCTCGGGAAAGGTAAAGGTGGGGATCATTCTGAGATAGGCGAAAAGATAGTTGAAAATTTTTGTAAAAGACTAAACTTTTCTATCCATGATACTGAGCTGCTATCTTGGCTAGTTAAAAATCATTTGATAATGTCGTCGATCTCACAAAAAACTGATGTCCATGACCCTGAAACGATTACAAATTTTACTAAAAATGTTAACTCCGTAGAAAAGCTTAATTACATCTATATGTTAACTATTAACGATATTAGGGGTACAAATCCAACTTTGTGGAACTCATGGAAGCATGATCTTTTAAAACAACTTTTTATGTCGTCAAGGAGAAAATTGAATCTTGAAGAAACTCAATCTAACCAACATATTGTTAAAGAAAGAAAAATTGCATCAGCTAAAGCGGCTAAAAAAGAACATGATTTTTTAAATGCAATATGGAATCAACTGCCAGACAGCTATTTCTCTAGGTATCAACTTGAACAACTTTCAAACCAAGCCAAGACTGTTTCATCATCTCAAAGAAAAACATCTGTCTTTGTGAGAAGCAGAAAAAATCTAGTAGAAATTTTTGTATTTACTCCCAATCTTCCTGGTTTATTCTTAAAAACTGTTACAAGTTTTGAGAAGCTCTCTATTGAAACCATTGATTCAGACATTCATACAACCAATGATGGAGAATTTGCATTAAATACTTTCATTTGCAGGCATAAAATCCTTGGAGGAAATTTGATACAAAGGGACATTCAAAATATTGAACAAAAAATTGTTGCCGCAATCTCTTCCAAAGACATAAAAACATATTCAAAGTCAAAAACTACTTCTGCAAAAGTTTTTGAACATCCCACCAGGGTAAGCATTTCAACAACAAATAAAAGAGACGCTAGCCTTATTACCCTTGAAACCTTAGATCAGCCTAATTTACTTTCAAAAATTGCTAACATATTCTTGGATCATGGAGTTAGTATTGTCTCTGCTAGAATAACGACCCTTGGCGAAAAAGTTGAAGATAATTTCACTGTAGTTGATGAGAAAACAAAATCATATATTTCTAAAAACAAAGCTAATAAATTACAAAAAAAGCTTATAAATCTTTAAAATCTTCTATTAAGCTAGAGACTACTTATAATAAGCATATGAAAGAATTCCCAATTATTGGACTTGGTATTGCAAGCAAAGGCGCCTCAGGTAAAACCTTGGATACCTTTTTTCCATTCATTAGTTTTAAAAATGGTGAGGATAAATATAGTCAATACTATAAAAAATGGGATTCTTTGATGACTGAGGATGTGACTCATCTCAATGATGCAAGCCAACTTGACCTTCAGGATCAAGATTTACAGGATGCAGTTAATAAGCTTGATGAAAATAAGACTTTGGTTTTATGTAGAATCATTGAGAATAAGCCAATTGAGAGCATTGAAGAAGCATACTTAAAACTTCATCTAATTTCATATAGATACTTTGTTCCAAATTCATTAAATCTTGACAATCTATTTAACTCTCTTGCAAATGTTGCATGGACAAATAAAGGGCCTGTTGAGCTTGAGGGGATTGATAAAAAAATTCTTTCATCAAAAATGGATAATGTATCGCTTGGAATTAAATCAATCGATAAATTTCCGCGTTTAACAGACTACATTATTCCGTCAGGTGTAAGAATAGGTGATGCTAGCAGAGTTAGACTTGGAGCATACCTCAGCGAAGGTACTACGGTTATGCATGAAGGCTTTGTTAACTTTAATGCTGGAACGCTTGGATCTGCAATGATAGAGGGTAGAATTTCTGCGGGGGTTGTAGTTGGAAAAAACTCAGATTTAGGTGGCGGCTGCAGCACGATGGGAACCCTTTCAGGAGGTAACAATATAAAAATATCCATCGGTGAAAATTGCCTTCTTGGAGCAAATTCTGGCCTTGGTATTCCGCTTGGCAACAATTGCATTATTGAAGCTGGGCTATATGTTACTGCAGGGTCGAAAGTTACTAAATATAATAATAAGAATGAGCCTGAATCAGTTGTTAAGGCATCTGAGCTTGCAGGACAGGACAATTTATTATTTATTAGAAATTCACTAAATGGTGCCATTGAGGCAAAAATTAACCCTAAGTCTGTAACTCTTAATGAAACTCTTCATAAAAACTAAATTACTATGTCAGCACTCAAGCTAGCTCAATCATTAATTAGAATAAAATCAATTTCTCCTAACGATGAGGGTTGCTTTGATCTAATTGAGAAAGAATTAATTCCATTGGGTTTTCAGATAGATAGAATTCCTGAGCTAAGTTGCGAAACATTGCTAGCAAAATATGGAAATACTGGAAAAGTATTTTGCTATCTTGGGCACACTGATGTCGTGCCATCTGGCCCAGAGGAAGAATGGACTTCACCTCCATTTGAAGCAAATATTATCGACGGAGAATTAATAGGAAGAGGAGCAGCTGACATGAAAGGCAGTGTTGCAATTTTCATAGAATCAATAAAAAATTTTCTAGCTGATAACCCAAATCCTAATTTTCAAATTTGGGTAATGTTAACAAGTAACGAGGAAGGTGAGCCGGCTGATGGAAAAATTAATACATTAATGGACTCATTAGCTCAACAAAATGAATTTATTGATTATTGCCTAGTTGGTGAAGCAAGTTCATCTGACAATGTTGGAGATGTCCTAAGAGTTGGACGAAGAGGATCTTTGAGCGGCAAGTTGAAGTTAATCGGCAAGCAAGGTCATGTTGCATACCCGCATAAGGTTCTCAGCCCTATCTTAGAGGTAGGACCTATTATAAGTGAGCTCAACCAAACTATTTGGGATGAAGGAAATGAGCATTTCGATCCAACATCATTTCAAATTTCAAATATTGATTCAGGAACGGGTGCCACAAACGTAGTGCCAGGACATCTAAACATGCTCTTTAATTTTAGGTTTTCTCCTGAATCAAATCAGGAATCACTCAAAAAAAGGTTTGTTCAGATTCTAGAGCAATCAAAATGTTCATTTGAAATAGACTGGACTTTAAATGCGCAGCCATATCTAACAAAAAAAACTGAGCTGCTGTCGATTATTCAAACGGCATTGAAAAAAATTAATGGCAAAGAAGCAAAGATAGATAATGGAGGTGGAACATCAGATGGGAGATGGGTTTCTCCATCAGGCTCTGAAGTTATTGAACTTGGACCAAGGAATCAAACTATTCATAAAATAGATGAGAAAATTTCCCTAACAGACATAACCTTATTGCAAGAAATTTACCAACAAATTCTTGTTGAAACAAATAATCAAACTAGCTAAAACCCTAATCTTTTGCAGTTTTTATAACAAAGGATAATGCAATTAAAGCAGCAGCAATTACTAGATAATACTGAATCATAAATTCAAAGACTGGCGAGATAGTTTCAAGCCCTCCATCTAATGCTTCTCCTCCAAGCAGACCTGCAAGCACACCCCCAATTGCACTGGCTAAGAACCACAAACCAAACATCTGACCCATATAACGCTTGGGACCATATCGAGAAAATGCCGATAAGCCAATCGGTGATAATGCTAATTCACCCCATGTTTGAAAAAGGTAAGTTAAAAGCAACCATTGCATACCCACAGGAGATGATTCAAGAGCAATGTTTACAGCAACAATCATTATGAGAAAGCTCAATGCCATAAATAGCAAACCAATTGCAAATTTAATTGGCAATGAGGGGTCTAAATTTTTTCTAGCTAATTGTGCCCAAATCCCTGCAAAGATTGGAGCAAATAAAACAACAATTATCGGGTTTGCAAACTGAAGCCAACCAACCGGAATCTCATATCCTGCAATTGATAAATCTGTATAGTCCCTTGCAAAAATATTTAATGAACCAGCTGATTGATCAAAACCTGACCAAAAAGCAGCAGCGCCAATAAAAAGCAAGAATAATAAAATTAAATTTTTTCTTTCGACAGCATTAAGTCCAGCAAAAAGAAAAAGATAGACAAAATATAAACCAGCAATAATTGTAAGAAAGTATGCAAATTGTTCAGCAAAAAACCTTGGATCAATAGCAAAGAAACCAAGGAGACCCGCTCCGATGACCATAAACATTCCGACAAGTGATACTTTTAAATAGTTAGTAAGCTTTTTACGCTTATCATCTGACATTTCGTTAGGATGCATACCAGCATCCCCTAATAGATGTCTGTGTTTAATGTATTGAATCACGCCAAAAGTCATCCCTATCCCGGCAGCACCAAATCCCCAATGCCATCCAATTTTTTCACCTAAGTATGAGCAAATCAAAAATCCAAGTGTTGAGCCTATATTGATAGACATATAAAAAATGGTGTAGCCAGAATCTCTCTTATCATCTTGATTCTCATACAACTGACCAACAATGGTGGAAATATTTCCCTTAAGAAGACCGGTCCCTAATACAACAAAAATCAAACCCAAGAAAAATGTCTGCTCAATAGGAATGGCTAAAGTAAAATGGCCCAAGGCAATAATGAGAGCACCTATTAATACAGCTTTTTGATGCCCTAAAATGTTATCTGCAATCCACCCTCCTGGAACAACCATAAAATAGACCATCCCAGAGTAAATACCATAAATTGCTTGAGACTCAATTTGTGACCAACCTAGACCAGGATTAAAACCAGTAACAGCGCCTGTCATGTATAAAACTAATAATGCCCGCATTCCGTAATAAGACATGCGTTCCCACATTTCAGTTAAAAACAGTGTTCTTAATCCAATAGGATGCCCAAAAAAAGTATTACTTGTATTCATATTATTTGAGTTATGATTTATGAAGATACTATATCAAACTAATGGAGAAAACACCTTACGTTGGCCCCTTTCTCAGAATCATAGCTTCGGTCTATGACTTTTTTTTACTGCTTGGAGTTTGGTTTCTGGTTGGTTCACTTGCCCTGTGGTTGAATGGTGGAGAGATACTGAATCCAGTGCTTGGAAGTTTATTGGTATTTCTGAGCGGATGGGCTTTTTATGCATTTTTCTGGATGAAGAACGGACAAACCCTTGGAATGCAAGTTTGGAAATTTCAGATTGTTAATACAGATCAAAATCATGACCGAATCACCCTTAAGCAAACCTTTTTGAGATATTTAGTAAACTGCGGAATGCTCGCACTTCTGGGTATGCCGCTATTTCTTATTTATGTAGATTCAAAAAAACTTGCAGTCAATGACATTCTTTCAAAAACTAAATTAGAAAAAATTTAACTAGATTCTCTGAAACTTATAGGTTCCGATTCCAACTAAAATTATAATTGGTAAAAGGTGTGCAATAAATATTGGCCATTGATAGGTGAGGAATGATGCAACACTTAAATCTTTCGCTAAGTCATAAATAAGCCCGAGTGAAATCCCTATTATTATTTGTTTACCTACTCCCTCTGAGCGTGAGCTATTGAACATGAGGCTGCCTGCTAAAAAGATTATTGCAAGAATTGAAACTGGCAACAGTGCCCTTGCGTATATCAATGTATCAACTTTTTGCAAATCTTTATCTGAGAGGTAGGTTTTTTTTATATTCAATAATGAAAAAAAAGAAGAATTTTCTAATGCATTATTTGTAAGAAGAAATGATGCGGGAAATTTAAAAGCCTGCTGGATGACAGGGTCTTTAATGAATAATTGACCATTTTCTAGCTTGCCTTCTTCATAATTAGCAAATGAGGTCACTCTTTGCTGATCATTAAATTCTATAATTTGAATTGCCTTAACCTGCTTATCATTTACTCGACTTAAGCCAATTAAATTTTTGTCTACCATCTCCCATTGAATCACTTCAGCAGATTGAGTGGATTGACTAAGAGTATTAGATTTTTTTGATAGATCTAAAAATACTTTTTCATCGAGAAAGATTAATGCCAATGACAAAATAATTGGGCCCAATCCTGATAGTAATACAATTTTTAATGGTGAAAACCCAACTGATCGCAAAAAAACTAAATTTCCCTGTTGATTGAATATTGAGAGAGCAATCAACGTTCCGATCAGCATTGAGCTCTCAAGGTACTGCATCCCTTTATGTAATTGTTCATAGAGAACAGAATTAAATATTATAGAAAGAGTTTGATTTATTGATAGATTCTCAAGCTCCATGACTAAAGTCACCGAGAAATCAAGGAATAACATTACTATCCACACCAAGGCAGAAATAAGAAAACTTCTTTTTATAAGGTGTATAGAATAGGTATTAAAAATATCTTTAATCATGAGCTTAACCAAACTAAAAGAAAGAATATTAAAAAGATAATTAAAACTGTTTTTAATCTGGAGTTAGAGAAGAGATTTTTAAATGCGATTCTTCCATCAAGCCAAAAGAGTAAAGTTCCAAAAAATAAAAATGCTAAATGCACAGGCCATAAGAAGTGATAAAAAAAGTTTGAGCTACCTGCATAGCTTTCTCTGAATGCTACTAAAACACTTAAGTAAAATATATAAATTAATACGCCTGTAACAAGGCTGCCTTCCCTGCCTGATCTAGGGTTTTCTTTACCAAAGACAAAACTGAGTAACATTAGAGCTATGAGCATGATTGGTATGCTGGCATTCCATTGATTCTGAATAAAATTAGATTGGTTTTTATAATCAAGTAATTTAGAGAGAGTTAGGGGATTGCCTGTTGCCAAACCAATATCAATAGAGTGAGTTAAATCTTTAAAAGAAGCGTCTATTTGATTGGGGCTATTTAAGTCTGGATATATAGATCCATTCTTAAAATTTAAAATCATTTTGCTATCTTTATTTAAAATTTCCAGCTCTTTAGCCTTAATAATTGAAAAAGCAGGGTCATCTTGAACAAAAAATGTTACTCCTGTCATTTGATCGCCATTATAGAATTCAAAATAAAGATAGCTTCCAGCCCCATCAAGATTAACCAAGGTATTAGGCTGCAACATTGAAAGTTTGTCTTCATATGATTGCTCAGCTATAAGGTCCTTGGAAAGAGCTTTTCCATAAGGGGCTAGATATATACTTATTATTGAGCAAGCAGCCAAAGCAAATAAAAAAAATGGCGTGATATGCTTAATCAGTCTTAGCCTAGACACACCAGCAGAAAAGTAAGCATAGATTCCATTGGAATTATAGAGCTCTGAGATAACAAGCAAGAGGCTAAGAAAAAACGCAAAAGGTATCAAAAGTGCTAAAAAGTCAGGCAATCTTAGAAGAATTACAGTGAAAATAATATCTGGATTCAAACTGCCTGCTGCAGCTTGCTCAAAATAACCAACAAGTCTTGATGAAAAAATTAATGCTGTCAGGATAAATAGTATTGCAAAAAAGCCTTTAAAAATTTGAGAATTCAAATGAATTGCAAGAATATTCTTTTTATACATGCCTTTAGCGATCTTGATGCATTACAATAAATATCTTATCAGTAATTTTTATCAGGAGTATGGTTT